>ERZ1643251.2341-NODE-2341-length-19476-cov-33.793214_pt1 | contig 19476 bp, 11 predicted proteins | sample MGYA00579261_ERZ1643251 | MGnify/ENA primary metagenome ERZ1643251 (study PRJEB29033, sample SAMEA4952267) | chicken gut metagenome | biome: Broiler Chicken; feature: Gastrointestinal Tract; material: Caecum | place: Ireland | collected 2018 | study: Broiler...
AGATAGTGTTTCGCGAAAATAGGTCGTTGCTAATATTTTTTTTATTATATTTTTTTGTTATATATACTTTGGTATATATTTTTTTTTATGGGAAATTGTGGGAAGGTATTGACACAAAGTGTTTATTAGATATATAATGTTAGACGTCTAATGAGGTGTATAATGGGAAATTACGATTATATATATGATGTTTTCAAAGAAATATTACAATTAAATTATAAGATTAATTATAAAGAATTATTAGATATTAATTTATATCCTGGACAACCGATATTATTGGAAAATATTTTTAAAAAAGAAGGAATTACTCAGAGTGAATTATCTAATATTTCATTAAAAAAACCAGCTACAATTACTACAATGATAAATAGACTTGAACACATTGGTTATATTAATAGAGTAAGTGATGACAGTGATAAGAGAATAGTTAGATTATATCTAACAGATTTAGGTAGAAAAAAATATTATCAATTATTGAATTTAAAGAGAAGTATGAGTAATAATATCTTCAATGGTATGAGTGATGAGGATATTTCAAATATATATAATCTTTTGATTAAAATTAAAAATAATTTAGAAAAAATATAATAAATATATATAGGAGAGTGTATATAAGTGTTAAAATTAAAAAAAATATGTAAAAGTTATAAAACAGGTGATTTTTTTCAACAAGTTCTAAAGGATGTTGATTTAGAATTTCGTAAAAATGAGTTTGTTTCAATTTTAGGGCCATCAGGTAGTGGTAAAACAACTCTTTTAAATATAATTGGTGGATTAGATAGATATGATAAAGGTGATTTAATTATTAATGGCAAATCTACTAAAAAGTTTAAAGATAAAGATTGGGACGCTTATCGTAACAATTGTATTGGTTTTGTTTTTCAAAGCTATAATTTGATTAGCCATATTTCTATTCTTTCCAATGTTGAAATGTCTATGACTTTAAGCGGTGTCTCACATAAGGAAAGAAGAGAAAAAGCATTAGAAGCTTTGGAAAAAGTAGGTTTAAAAGATCATGCTAATAAAAAACCAAATCAATTGTCAGGAGGACAGATGCAAAGAGTAGCAATCGCAAGAGCAATTGTAAATGATCCTGATGTTATTTTAGCAGATGAACCTACCGGAGCACTTGATTCTAAAACTAGTATGCAAATAATGGATTTAATTAAAGAGTTATCTAAGGATAAATTAGTTATAATGGTAACTCATAATGCTGAACTTGCAAAAGAATATTCTACTAGAATTGTTGAATTTAAGGATGGTAATTTACTTAATGATAGTAATCCAATAATTGAAGAAAAAGAAAAGAATGATAAATTTAATATAAAAAAGACTTCAATGAGTTTTTTTACGGCTTTAAAATTATCTTTTAATAATATAACTACCAAAAAAGGAAGGACATTACTTACAGCTTTTGCGTCTTCTATTGGAATAATTGGTATAGCTTTAATTTTATCTTTATCCAATGGATTTGATATTCAAATAGATATTTTTGAAAAAGAAACTTTGTCATCTTTACCTATAATGATACCTAAAACCAGTATGGAAATGGATAAAGAAACTATGCAAAACATGACTGACAAGGATGATGAACTTGAAAGTTATACAGATAAGCAAGTTGTTTATCCTCTTGATCCAATAACGGAAACTATCACACATAAAAATAAGTTTACTGAAGAATATATTGATTATATTAATAATATTAATCCAAAATTAGTTTCAGGTATATCTTATTATAGAACAACAGCTTTAAATATAATAAATTACAATGATAATGAATATAACATTGTTGATACTGCTAATTTTTCTGCAATTCCAGTTAATATTGATTCTGATGGTGTTAGTATAACCGAATCTAATTATGACATCATTTATGGTAGTATGCCTAAAGAATATAATGAAATAGTACTATTAGTTGATTCTAAAAATAGACTTGATTCTAAATTATTAGAATCACTTGGATATGATATTAATAAAGAAAATATATCATTTGAAGATTTAATTAATAAAGAAGTTAAATTAATATTAAATAATGATTATTATAAAAGTTTAGGTAATTATTATACATTTAATCAAGATTATGCTTCAATGTACAATAGTGATAACTCTGTTACATTAAAAATTACTGGTATTATAAGAGGAAAAGATACTAATAAATTAACTACAACTACATCAGGAGTATTATATACAAATGATTTACTTGATTATGTAATAGAAAAAAATAATGAATCAGAAATTGTTAAAAAGCAAAAAGAAGTAGATTATAATGTTTTAACAGGTGAAAAATTTACAAATGATGAAGCTGGAATAGAAAATAAGGATAATACTTTATCTTATTTAGGAGTAGATACTTATCCAATGATGATTAACATTTATCCTAAAGATTTTGATACTAAGGAAGAAATTATTAAATATTTAGATGACTATGATGATAAACAAGCTGATGAAAACAAAGTGGTTTATACAGATTTAGCAAATACAATTTCATCGTTGTCTAGTGATATTATGAATGCTATAACAATCGTATTAATAGCTTTTTCCGCAATATCATTAGTAGTATCATCAATTATGATTGGAATAATAACTTATATTTCAGTTTTAGAAAGAACTAAAGAAATTGGTATATTGAGAGCATTGGGAGCTAGACGTAAAGATATAACTCGTGTATTTAATGCAGAAACATTTATAATAGGTTTATGCTCTGGATTAATTGGTATAGTAATAACGTACATATTATTAATACCTACAAATATAATTTTAGAAAACATTACAGATTTAGCTGATGTTGCAAAGCTTAATCCACTGCATGCAATGATGTTGATAGCAATTAGTTTAATTTTAACATTAATCGGAGGATTTATTCCTGCAACTATGGCCAGTAAAAAAGATCCAGTTATTGCACTTAGAACGGAATAGGAGGAAAATATTTTATGAAACATATATTAAAAACTTTAAGAAAATATACATGTCAAATTTTATTAGTAATATTTCTTTTATTTCTTCAAGCTAGTTGTAATTTAGAACTTCCAAATTATACATCTAAAATAGTTGATGTTGGAATACAACAAGGAGGTATAGAAGATAATGTATTAGAAGTTATTCGTGAAAGTGAATATAACAAATTAATGTTATTTTTAGATGACAATGAAAAAAATACTGTCGATAATAATTATACAAAAATAAATAAAAATGATAGTAAATACATTGATGATTACAGTGTTTTAGCTAATGAAAGCGTGTATGTATTAAAAGATGGTATTGATAAAGATACTAAAGATAAATTAAATACAATATTAAACTATCCTATTATAATGTTACAATTATTAGAAAGTAATAATGATAGTTTAAATTCTTTATTTGGTGATAACTCTAATATAACAGACTTAGATTTAAATAGTTTAACACCAGAAGATTTACAGATGATAATATCTATGTCTAAAGAAAAAATATCTGAATTAGAACCGAGTATACTAGAACAATATGCAATAAATTATGTGAAAAATGAATACATTGCTGTTGGCATTGATTTAGAATCACATCAAATTAATTATATAATAAAAACAGGGTTAATAATGTTAGGTTTTTCTTTAGTAGCAATGGTATTAACTATATCTAGTACATATCTATCTACTAGAATTGCAACTAATTTTAGTAGAGATTTAAGAAGCAAAGTAACCAATAAAGTAATGAGTTTTTCGGCAAAAGAGTTTGAAGATTTTTCTACCGCTTCTTTAATTACCAGAACGACTAATGATGTACAACAGGTACAAATGTTAACAGTGATGTGCCTTCGAATGGTAATATATGCTCCTATTATGGGAATTGGTGCCTTTGTAAAAGTATCAGGAAGTTCGATGGCTTGGGTTATTGGTTTGGCTATAGCAATGATATTTTCATTAGTAGTAGTAATGTTTACTTTAGCTCTTCCTAAGTTTAATTTAGTACAAAAGTTATTAGATAAAATAAATTTAGTGGCTAGAGAAATTTTAACTGGTACACCTGTAATTCGTGCTTTTGGTAATGAAAAGTATGAGGAAAAAAGATTTGATAAAGCAAATATGGATTTGACAAAAACTAATTTATTTGTAAACAGAATTATGAGCTTAATGATGCCTACTATGATGTTCATAATGAATGGTGTTAGTATTTTAATAATATGGGTAGGCTCTTCAAAAGTTGATATGGGTACTATGCAAGTAGGTAGTTTAATAGCCTTTATTACTTATACAATTGAAATTATTATGGCGTTCTTGATGATATCAATAATTTCAATAATGATACCTCGTTCTTTTGTATCAGTAAAAAGAATAGGAGAAGTATTAAATAAAGAAGTATCAATAAAAAATAAAGAAAAAACAATAAAATTTCCTAAGAATGAAACTGGTACAATTGAATTTAAAGATGTATATTTTAGATATCCTGATGCTGAAGAAGACGTACTTCAAAATATTAGTTTTAAAGCAACAAAAGGTACTACAACAGCTTTTATTGGATCTACAGGAAGTGGTAAATCTACCTTAGTTAATTTAATACCAAGATTGTATGATGTTACTGGCGGTAAAATATTAATTGATGGAGTAAATATCAAAGATGCTGATTTAAAAGAATTAAGGCATAAAATTGGTTTTGTACCTCAAAAAGGAATATTATTCAGTGGTACTATTAAATCTAATATTGGTTTTGGAAAAAATAGAATTACTGAGGAAGAATTAGAGAAGTCTGCTAAAATAAGTCAATCTTTAGAATTTATAAATGAGAAAGAAGATAAATTTGAAAGTATTATATCTCAAGGTGGTACTAATGTAAGTGGAGGACAAAGGCAAAGGTTGTCTATTGCTAGGGCTATAGCTGTTAATCCAGAAATATATATATTTGATGATAGTTTTTCTGCTTTAGATTATAAAACTGATGCTAAGTTAAGAAAAGAATTAAACAAAAATACTAAGGATAGTACTATATTAATTGTAGCTCAAAGAATAAGTACTGTAATGAAGGCTGATCAGATAATAGTTCTAGATAATGGGAAAATTGTTGGAATAGGAAAACATGAAGAATTAATGAAAAATTGTGATGTATATAAGGAAATTGCTTTATCACAGTTGTCAAAGGAGGAACTTGCAAATGGCTAAAGATAATACTAAAAAAATGCATGGGCCTGGTAATGGACCAAGAGGAATTAATACAACTGAAAGAGCAAAAGATTTTAAAGGTAGTTTAAAAAGATTACTTCAAAGTATGTCTAAGTATAAAGTAGGTTTAATTATAGCTTTTGTTTGTGCAATTGCAAGTACTGTATTTTCTATAATAGGGCCTAAGATACTTGGAAATGCTACTACAGAATTATTTAATGGAATTATTAGCAAGATGTCTGGAGGAACAGGTATTGATTTTGCTAAAATTGGATCTATATTACTTTTCTTATTATTAATATATTTAGTAAGTTTAATGTTCTCTTATATAGAAGGATTAGTTATGACACAGGTTAGTCAAAAATACACATACTATTTAAGAAAGCAAATATCTGAAAAAATAAATAAATTACCTGTTTCATATTTTGACACTAAAACTCATGGAGAAATATTATCAATAGTAACTAATGATGTAGATAATTTATCACAAAATTTAAATCAAAGTGCTACAGAAGTTGTAACATCAATAGTAACAGTTATCGGAATACTTGTAATGATGTTAACAATAAATGTAACTATGACATTAATAGCTATATTAATTTTACCTATATCAATAGCCTTAATAGGATTTATTATGAAAAATAGCCAAAAATATTTTAGTAAACAACAAGAATATTTGGCTAGTGTAAATGGTGAAATAGAAGAAATGTATTCAGGCCATTCAGTTATTAAAGTATTTAATTCTGAGAAGAAAATGATTGATAATTTTGAAAAAGAAAATGAGAAATTACGAGATTCTGCAATGAAAAGTCAATTTTTATCAGGATTGATGCATCCAATTATGAATGTAGTAAGCAATATTGGTTACGTTTTAATCGCTATAGTAGGAGCATATTTTACAATCCTTGGAAAAATTACTGTAGGGAATATCCAATCATTTATCTCTTATACCAAAAATTTTACAAGGCCAATAGTTAATTTTGCACAAGTGTCTAACATGTTACAATCAATGTTAGCTTCAGCTGAAAGAATATTTGAATTTTTAGACGAAAAAGAAGAAAGTATAAGAGTAAAAGATGCAGTTAAATTAGATAAAGTAGAAGGAAACGTAGAATTTAAAAATGTTAAATTTGGTTATAATCCTGAAAAAATAATTATTAATGATTTTAATGCTAAAGTAAAAAAAGGCCAAAAAGTGGCAATTGTGGGACCAACTGGAGCGGGAAAAACGACTATTGTAAAATTACTTATGAGATTTTATAAAGTAAATGATGGAGAGATTTTAATTGATGGTCACAATATTAATAAATTTAATAGAGAAGATTTAAGAGGAATTTTTGGAATGGTTCTCCAAGATACTTGGTTGTTTAGTGGTAGTGTTATGGATAATTTAAGATATGGCAAATTAGATGCTACTGATGATGAAGTAATTGAAGCCGCCAAAACTGCGCATGTTCATCACTTTATTCAAACTCTTCCTGAAGGATATAATATGATACTTAATGAAGAGACATCAAATGTAAGTGGTGGTCAAAAACAATTGCTTACTATTGCTAGGGCAATACTTGCTAATCCCAAAATATTAATATTAGATGAAGCAACTAGTTCTGTTGATACTAGAACAGAAGTTTTAATTCAACAGGCGATGGATAAATTATTGGAAGGAAGAACAAGTTTCATAATAGCGCATAGATTGTCAACTATAAAAAATGCTGATTTAATATTAGTTATGAATGATGGAGATATAGTAGAACAGGGAACTCATGAAGAATTGTTAAAAAAGAATGGTTTTTATGCAACTTTATATAATTCTCAATTTGATACAATTGAAGAATAATAATTAAAAAAAAGCAATAATCTATTGCTTTTTTTTTTATAGTTTGATATATTTATATCATAGAAGAGGAGGATAGTTAAATGGAAGAATTAAATAAAAATGAAAGAAAAGGACAAGGAACGTTTTATATGATTATTGCTATGCTTACATTAATAGTAGCAATAGTAGGGGCAACATTTGCATACTTTTCATTACAAGCAAGTGATGAAAATACTGTTAAAGGTAATGCTGCTAAAGTTGGTCTAAGTCTTGAAGTAAGAAAAGTTAGTGTAGATGCTAGTGGAGATTTAATTCCGTTAGATGAAACTTTACTTGAAAAAGCAATAGCTGGAGATTCTGCAACTGAAAATCAAATGTGTGTTGATAAAAATGGAAACACAGTATGTCAAGTATATGAGTTAAAAGTAACTAACGAAGGTACTGCAGCAACAGCTGTAAATGGAAGTTTAACTTTAACTGCAGAGACTATTACAAATTTAAAATGGCAAATTATGACTGATCAAAATACACCAGTTATGGATTCAGGTCAATTTAAAACTACTGATGATACTGAAATTGCTAAAAATGATACTATTGAAGCAAATCCAGGAAGTAAGACTTATTATGTAATGATTTGGATTGATGAAACAGAAAATGATCAAAACGATTCTGACACAGGAGCGTTTACAGGTGTAGTTTCATTTACATCTGCTGATGGCAGTGGAGTAACTGGTACATTTAGTGAAGGATAAAAATAGATAGGAGATATTTTATGGAAAGAAAAGGACAAGGAATATTTTATGGAGTAATTGGAGTAGCAACTTTAATAGTCGCTATAATAGGGGCAACATTTGCGTATTTTACAGCATCTGCTAGTAATAATGAAACAATCCAAGGTAATGCTGCAACTGTAGGCTTAAATTTGACTGTAGAAAAAGTAAGTAATGGGGAGTCAGGCTTAGTACCTCAAAAACCAGGTGCACCATTAACTAGTGCAATGAAGGGTGTAGATGCTACAGCAAATAGTGGTGATGATAGTTGTGTAGATGCAAATGGAAATACAGTATGTCAAGTTTACAAAATTACTGTACAAAACACAGGTAGTGCTGAGGCTAAATTAAATGGTACTTTAACATTAGAAAAAGGTACTGTTACAAATTTAAAATGGACAACAGTTCAAACTTGGGATAGTAACCCAACTCCAGATGAAACAAAAGAAGGAAATGATTTAGCTACAGGTGTTACTTTATCAGGAAGTGATACAAAAGAATATTATGTAGTTGTTTGGATTGAAGAAAAAGATGCTCCACAAGAAGATACAGGTTCATTTACAGGTTCAGTATCATTTAATGCTGCCGATGGTAGTGGTGTAACATCAACATTTACAGTTTAATAAAAAATTTAAGTTTATGCTTACGTTTTTTATTTTTAACTTGCAATTTATTTTTATTTTTGATAATATTATTAAAGTAAGGAGGATATAAAAATGGAAAGAAAAGGACAAGGAATATTTTATGGAGTAATAGGAGTAGCAACTCTAATAGTAGCCATAATAGGAGCAACATTTGCATATTTTACAGCAACTGCTAGTAATGAAACTACAATTCAAGGTAATGCTGCGTCAGTAGGATTAACTCTTTCAGTTGAAAAAGTAAGTCATGGTGATAAAGGATTAGTACCACAATTAGAAACAGCTTTATCTTCAGCTATGAAAGGAATGGATTCTGCCGGAACAGGAGAAGATAGTTGTATAGATGGAAATGGAAATACAGTATGTCAAGTATATAAAATTACTGTAGGTAATACAGGTACAGCCGAAGCAAAATTAACAGGTACATTAGATTTAACAGAAGGTTCAGTTACTAACTTAAAATGGGCTACAGTAACTGGATGGGGTTCTAAACCTACTGCTGAAGGCGCAAAAGATGATAATAACCTTGTTGAAAATGTAACAATATCAGGAAGTGGATCAAAAGAGTATTATGTAGTTATTTGGATTGAAGAAACAGAAGATGCACAATCTGATAGTGGATCATTTACCGGAACCGTAGCATTTAATGCTGCTGATGGTAGTGGTGTAACATCAACATTTACCGCGAAAAAAATGTAGTATAAATAAATATTACATTTTTTTTAAAATTTTGTGTAGTTGTCAATGATGTGAGACCAATAAGTCGTAAAAAATATTAATTCGGAAGCTGTGCGTTAGCACAAGCTTCTTTTAAAATGTTTCTTTTTTCAATGGGAGAAATCCAACCGAGTACTTGCATTGGAATATTATTAGAACGATTTAAATAGCTTTTCATTTGTTTTATTAAGTCATCATAAGAATAAAATTTTAAATAATTATAAAATCTATTTTGATCATTTCTGTGACTACGTTCAACTTTACCATTATGTCTTTGGGTTCTAGGTCTGATTAATTGATGTTTAATATCTAACTCATTTAGTAATACATCAAGCGGATGAATTCTGTCAGTTTTTTGAGTATGAGTAAATTCCTGACCGTTATCGGTTTGAATTGTTAATGGTTTATACCCAAAATAAAGTATGGCTCGTTTTACAAAATCTACAGTTGAATATGAAGATTGTTCTTTATAAGGATAAATAAATCTTTCACGTGATGCTTCATCAATTATAGTATATTGATAAAATTTTTCACCATCACTTCCAGAATAACAGTATTTAGGTACATATTTAACATCCATTTGCCATTTAATACCGATGTTAGTTGGAGTATCATAGGGTTTAGGTATATATTTAGAATGTTTTTCTTTATTAACATAAAAATTCATTTTTCTTAACAATCTAAATAATGAAGAAGCATGTCTTGAATATCCATAATTTACTCTTAATTTTCCATACAATTCACATAAAGAAATATTAGGATTTTTTTTTATCAAATTTTTAATCCATTTAATTTCTTCTTCAGTGTGAGCATTAGGATGTTTTGAAAGAGGTTTATGAGATTTATCAATTAATGATTCTTTAGTACCATCAAACTTTTTGTTCCAGCGCATAAGAGAAGATTTAGATATTTTATATCTTCTACATACAAAGGAAACAGAATAACCTTTTCTATATAATTTTACAGAATAATATTTTGTATTTAATTCATGTGGAATATAACGTTGAATTTGTGATATACTTGTCATATGCAATAAGTCCTTTCGTATAATTTTCTTTTTCAATTAATATTTTATACGACTTATTGCTTTTTTTCTATATTAGTGGTGTCACATCAATTGTAACTCTACAAAATATTACATTTTTTTTAAAATTTAATATTGTAATTAATTAAATAATTTGATATCATTAATAATGATAGGAGGAAATAAAAATGGAAAGAAAAGGACAAGGAATATTTTATGGAGTAATAGGAGTAGCAACTCTTATAGTAGCCATAATAGGAGCAACATTTGCGTATTTTACAGCAACAGCCAGCAATTCTACAACAATAGCAGGTAATGCAGCATCAGTAGGATTAACTCTTTCAGTTGAAAAAGTAAGTCATGGTGATAAAGGTTTGGTACCTCAGTTAGAAACTGCTTTAAGTGCTGCAATGAAAGGTAAAGACGGAGCAGGAACTGGTTCAGATAGCTGTATAGATGGAAATGGAAATACAGTATGCCAAGTATATAAAATAACTGTCGGTAATACCGGTACAGCTGAAGCAAAATTAACAGGAACTTTGGATTTAACAAAAGGTTCTATTACTAACTTAAAATGGGCTACAGTTACTGGATGGGGTTCTGAACCTGCAGCGCAAGGCGCAAAAGCAGACAATAAACTTGTTGAAAACGTAACCATATCAGGAAGCGGTTCACAAGAATATTATGTAGTTATTTGGATCCAAGAAACAAATGATGCTCAAGAAGATACTGGTGGTTTTTCTGGAACAGTTGCATTTAATGCTGCCGATGGTAGTGGTGTAACATCAACATTTACAGCATAGTAAAAATGTAGTATAAATAATATTACATTTTTTTCTTTTTTTGTTGTAATTAATTAAATTATTTGATATCATTGATAATGATAGGAGGATATAAAAATGGAAAACAACGGAAAAGGAATATTTTATGGGGTAATAGGAGTAGCAACTCTTATAGTAGCCATAATAGGAGCAACGTTTGCATATTTTACAGCAACAGCTAGTAATACATCTACTATTGCTGGTAATGCCGCATCAGTTGGCTTAAAACTTGATATTGTTCATGTTAGTACTGCTGCTAATAAAGGTTTAGTACCTCAAAAAGAAGCTGCTTTGTCTTCTGCAATGAAAGGTGTAAATAGTACAGCTGGAGCAGATGATGCTTGCGTAGATGCAAATGGAAACACAGTATGTCAAGTGTATAAAATTACTGTACAAAATACAGGTACAGCCGAAGCAAAATTGAATGGAACTCTAGACCTAACCAAAAATTCTGTTACAAATTTAAAGTGGGCAATTGTTAGTGATTTCGATTCAAACCCAACTACATCTACTCCTTCAGGTAGTTCGCTTGGAGAAAGTGTTACCTTAGGAGCTTCAGCTAGTCAAGAATATTATGTAGTTATTTGGATTAACGAAACAGATGCTCCACAGGAAGATACTGGTAACTTTACCGGAACCGTAGCATTTAATGCTGCTGATGGCAGTGGTGTAACATCAACATTTACTGTTTAAAAACACAATTTGTGTTTTTTTCTTTTTAATATTGCTTTTTAATAGTTTTTTTGCTATTCTATATAATAGAGGAGAGGATAAAATGAATTATAATGATGAGCATGATTTTAGTTCATATGAAACAGATGTAGATAGCTATAACGCTTATAAAACCGAAAATATATCATTTAATAATACAGAAAAAAATAATACAAATAATAAGAAAAATTATAAAGGACCGAGCAAATTATACCTAGTTTTTTTATTTCTAGCTTTTTTTATTACTGCTATGAGTGTTAGTGTTGCTTTTTTTACGACTTCTGCTAGAAGTAAGGTTATTCAAGAAATAGAATCAGCAGTTGTTAATTTTAGTTTAAAAGTTGAAAAAATAACACAAGAAGAGAAGAAGGGATTAGTTCCTGTGAAAGATGATGAAATGTTAAATGCATTGAAAGGAACTAATGGAAAACAATGCGTAGATATTAATGGAAATACTGTATGTCAAATATATAAAGTAAGTGTTAGTAATGATTCTGATTATAGTACTGCATTTAAATCAACATTAGGATTAATAGCTTCACAAGATTCAGAATATGAGAATTTAAAATGGGCTGAAATTCTTTATAGTGATACACCGTCTATTCTTGGAGATATAAAGCCTATGAGTAATTCAAATTGGAAAACAAATTATGGAATTGGCGCTAATACAACAGGTCAATTTTATGTAGTTATTTGGATAAGTGATAATGGTGTTAATCAAAATAATAGTGATTATGGTAATTTCACTGGAAATATTACATTTGAAGCGGTTTCTGGTGATAAATTGACATCAACATTTAGTAGTAAATAAAATATCGGTAATTCCGATATTTTATTCTTTATAATTGACTTTAAATATGCTAAATGATATAATTATTTTAATAATAGGAGGCTACTTATATGAAGGTAATGAAAAGAAGTTTTGGATTTATTTTAACCGTTAGTATTCTTTCGTTAATAGTTTTGTTTACAGCGGTATTTTTTTTGACTAGAGACAATAAAACCACTTTTAAAAGTAGTGGTTATATAATTTCTTTTGAGAAAGGAAATACTATTGTCGATAAATTTGAAGAAGGAACTGAATATAAGGAGAATTTAAATGGTGAATTAGTTTTTAAAAATACAGAAAATAAAAAAGCAACTTCTGCATTAGATAATTTTATTCACTATGAAAATGGTGATGTTGCTTATTTACAAAATGGTGTAATCCTTGATTTATCTAAAATTAATGAAACAATTATACCATATTATAATATAACTAATAAATCGTTAATTGAAAAAGAAGGTAATAAATATATAATAAAAACAATTAATGGTAATTTAGAAATAAATAATTGGCTTGGAAAAATAAGTGAAAATAAATATATAATATCAGGAGAAAAATTAACTTTGAAATTAGCAGGTAGTGCTGATATATTATATTCTAGTGAAAATTTCTTTGAATTTAGTTATATAGAAAACGGTGTAGTAGTTATTTCTGATGGTATTAATACTAGAAGTGCTACCGCAGATGAAACATATTTTTATATTGGTGAAAATACTGTTATTAATTTAGGAGATAAAAATATATATTTTAATAATGAAGAAAAAGTGTCTTTAGAACAAATAACAATAAATGGAGATGAAAATATTGATATTATTCCTCCAGAAGAAGAACAAAAACCAGATAATCCTGACGAAGGAAATAATCAAGATGGTGATAATAATCAAGGCGGAAATAACGGTCAAGGTGATGGTAATAATCAAGGACAAAATGGAGGAGATGGAACTGAAAATCCTGACGGAGAAGATAAACCTGAAGAGCCCGAAATAACAGTTACAAAAAATCCACAATTTAAATTAATTGAAGCTACTGTAACTGCAAATAAAATGGATTTATTAATTGGAGTTATAGATACTTACAAAGTAATAAGTGGTGACTTAAATATTTCTATAACAAATATGAAAACTGCTAAAACAGTATATACAAATACAGTAAGTGGAGATTCTACTACTATAGAAATATCTACTGCTATGGGACTTTTAGAACCAGATACTAATTATATAGTGTCAATTGTAGGAAATTATCAAACTGAAGATTTAACATACGAAAGACAATATTTTCAAAGAGTATTTAGGACAGAAACATTAGGAATTAAATTACAAAAAGATTATGCTTCTGTTGATAAATTATCCTTCTTAGTAACTATGGATGAAAAAACTTATATAAACGAATTTGATTTAACATTGTATGATAGTAATAATGAAGAAATAAAAACAGAACATATTATTGTTAATGATCGAAAAGAAATATCAATTTTATTTGAAGAGCTTACATCAAATACTTCTTATACTGGAGTTTTAAGAAATGTAAATTATGCTAATATTATTTATAGTGATATTAATGAAGATGGTGGATTTAGACCAGATGGTAGTTATACATTATCACTAAATTTAAAAACTTTAAAGAAGCCTCCAATAGTAAGTGGATTAAAGGGTGAAGTAAGTAAAGATGAAAATTCTGTTAAACTTAGCATTGAAAATATAGAAGATACTGATAAAGGACTTACAAAGTTTAGATACGAAGTATATGAATATAATATGACTGTACCTGGCGAAGAAGGAGAACCTGTAAAAGTTATTGAAACAAAAGATGCTAAAAGTGTGGACGTTCCAATTGATGGCATCGATTTAAAGATGAATCAAACATATAGGTTTAAAGTGGTAGTAGAATATTATGATAACGAAAAAAATGTAGAGTATGAAACTGGTTATAGTAATGGATTTGTATCAGGTGCGGATCCAGCAATTAGATACGTAATAGATGAAGAAAAAACTACATTCAAAACTTTAGCAGGTACTTTCTTCATTGAAGATAAAAACTGTACTGTTCCACTTGAAGGAAGAGAATGTTATTCGGAAATAAATAATACTTATATAAGATATTATAAAGCAGGCACTGCAACTGTTACATATTATACAGTTGATGTAAAATTTGATCCAGTAACATTAAGTGCTTCGTTTGAAGCAAGTGATTTAGAAGCAAATACAGAATATGTTATAGAAGTATTTGGCGATGTTAACTTAAAAGATGGGAATGGTAAGTTAGAAAATGTTCAAATTGGTGAAAGCTTAACAGTAAAAACTAAAGAAATAATTCCTCTTGCTGTTAAGTGGGGAGAAGAAAAGATAAGTAATGAAGATAAGGTATTCTCACTAGGTGGAAACCAACTTTCATCTACTAAAGAAAGTGATGCAGAAGCAGCAGGACTTATTAATTTAAAAATTAATGTCTATGGTAGTAATACTAAAAATATAGAAGATGGAACTTTTATTGGAGAAATAACAAAGGTATCTAATATTAAACAAGATTTTTATGACAATAAATTTAAAATAGATTCTATAGACACTTTTGGACTTACTATAGATGATTTAAAAAGAAAAACTGAAGGATTATTAACAAAATATTATATTTTTGAAATAACTGAAGCATATTATAATACAAACAAGAATACTATTCCAATTGAAAATAATGTATATGCTTTCGAAATCGATAAAAGTTTAATTGCAGACGATATTTTAGGGGATCCTGAAATAACAGTAGATATAAAAAATGTAAATAATGTAGCAAGTTCTGCAATTGTAAATGCTAAATATGATTATAATAATTTATTAGTATTATATCCTGAAGCTGATATAAAACTTATTATGGGAGCTTGTAATGCAGTAACTAACGATTGTTATGATCTGCCAGCAACAAGTATTAATGATGGAACAGGCGTATATACACAAACTTTTGAAATTGGCGCAGGTACTGATTTTTATACAAAAGATGCAATTTCTGCAGATGGTAAAATAACATTATTTAGAGGTAATAAATATAAATTCAGATTTTATATAACAGTAGATGGAGATAAAGATGGTAAAGTAGATTACTATTATCCGGGTAGAATAGATAAAGAGTATGTATCATCTGCCGCAGTATCAATTGACAAAAAAGCTCCTACTGTAAATATGCAAATAAAATCAAGCACAGCCAATAGTATTACTTATTCTTATTATATTAGTGATGGAGATAAAACGATTTATAAAGATGAAGGAGAATCCAAATATAGTTTATATTACAAAGTTGGAGAAGAAGAACATAAGGTAAATTTTGAAAATTTTAAAGAAGGAGAATTTACTATTGAAGGTTTATCTAATAATACAAGATATGATTTATATTATAAAGTAGCTAATATTAAAAATGGAACTCCAGAAGAAGATGTAAAAAATGGATTTGAAGGTAAATATACTTTTGATGGATTTTATAATGGTGATACTTATGGCCTTAAATATAGTATAGTCAATAATGAAATAAGTAATAAAGTAGTAGTAAAAATATTAAATACAGATGGAATTGATGAATTAATTAAAAGAACATCAGCATATCAAGTAGTAATTAAGTATAAAAATGAAACTGTATATGATAAAGTGTTTACTGATTTTCAAGAATGCACTGATGATAGTTGTTTATTATTTAAAGATATAAAGTATGCTGAAATAGAAAATTATAATGATAAAGATTTAAAAGTAGAAGTATATGCAGTATATGATAATGGACTTATTGGAAATAATTCAGAAATTGGATATTTAGTTCAACAAAATAGTAATGAAAAAGGTCAAGGCACTTATTTAGTACTTGATGAAAATCGTAATATAGTAGAAGCTACAGGACTTCCTGGAATATATTGGTATGATAAAGGATCAAGCGCAACAAACTTTAATTTATACAATATAATTTATGGTGGTAAGTTAGTAGATTATACACATCCAAATATTAATAAAAAATTAAATGTCCCTTGTAATAAAACTGAAGAAGGTTTAAAACATGGTAATTATACAATAAACTTTAAATCATTAGCAAAGACTACTGCTACAGTAGAAGGAACAAATACATTTAAATTTTATAGTATTACTCCAGATATTAGTACATCTTATGAACCAGTAATTAATGGAGCTGATATTACAATAGATACTACTGGAATTACTAGTAATATGTTAACAAAAGGTTTTATTAATGAAGATGGAAAATATTATATTTATTTAGAATTATTTAGCAATGATGGAAATCCGATTAATACTTATAAGCAAGAAATTTCTTTAAATGAAGAAAATAAAGTAGGGATGACATATTTTAATATTTATAATTTAGATGATGCAACAACTTATAAATATAAGATTTTTGCTAAACTAGATAAAAATGGTGAATCATATACACAACTTAATGATATTGGTACTTGTGATGAAGGAAATTGTGTTCCAGTAGAATATAGTTTTGATACACTAAAAGGAGAACAGTTATTTGGAGGAGTAACCTATAATCATACATCAGAAAGTACAGAAGATAAATATTTAACAAGAAAGATTAATTTTGATTTAACTTTAAATAATGAACTTGTTAATTTTGGTAAAAATTATGATTTACTTATAAACTTATATGAACATGATGAAATTATAGGTACAACCACTATTACTAATGATCAAATAATAGATAATGCTAATGTAAAGTTTGAATTTGATATAACAGATTCTGTTGATGCAATATATGGAGCTGATTATTTTAAATTAGAACTTATTGCTATTACAGATACTACAGTGTCAGATGAAAAAGTAAAAATATATAATAATTTTATTGTATTAGATGAATTAAGACAACCTCTTATGAGTGCTACAAAAAGAGCAAACACTACTAAAGATGGAGATAGTTTTATATATTCAATTGAACTTGATGTTGGTATTACTGATTTAGATAAAGTTATTACTAATGGTGTTTACACAGTAAAATTATTTGATCACTATGATAAAGAAGTTGCTAAAATAGAAAATTTATCAGTAGATGAACTTAAAACTATTAAGTTTGCTACTAAAGTAGATGTTCCTGATAAATATAATGTTCAAGTAGATTTAGTTCCTGATAAAAAATATAATATTGAAATTAGTTATGAAACTTATACAAACAACTTTAGTTTAAGACAAGAAGCAGAAGCAGCTGGACAACCTTATGAAAACTATACAAAGAAGAAAAATGTTTTTAATATTGATGTGTATACTACTGGTCAGTCTGGTGTATCATTAGGAGACGTTTCTATAACACCAACAGCTAATACATTAGTTATGTCTTTCTTTAGTAGTTCAAATTTAGAAAAAGTTACTTATACGGATTATTCGATTGCTAAATCTAGTGATCCATCTCAAGTATATGCAAGTGGTAAATATGAAATTGGAGAAGGAAAAGAGAAAAACTTTATAGCAATTGATGATGGTGTTAAAGGTAAGTATTATAATTTTATAGTAGATCACGAAGGACTTAATTTTGAACTTAATACAGGTTATATTGTAACATTTAGGTTCTATATAACTGCAGAAGATGGTTCATATCAACCAGTTACTACATCAAATAATGTAGTACCAGTAATAAGGGTAGAATAGGGAGGCAATTATGAGGAAATATGATAAAAGAAATAAAATATATTTTGGTATTGTACTTGTAGCTAGTTTAATTTTAATTATCATTTTTTCCTTTTTTATTGCCAAAGTAATTAAAAATGGAAAAATAGAATATTTTATTGATAAAGGATCAATATTATATGATAAAGATAAAAATTTAATTAAATTAGAAAGTGAATCAGTATTAAAAATAAAATGGAACGATGAATATTATCTTATGGAAGATAAAAACATGTATTTATTAGGAACCAATAGTATTATTTATAATCCTAGTAAGGATATAATGCAATTATATGGTAAATATTATGAAGTAACTTCTGGTGGAGAAGATAATGTTATTGTATATGAAGATGAAACTGTTGTTAGAACTACAGAAAGTAAATTCTTGAAAATTGCAGATCGTAAATATTTAATAATAGATCCAGTTATAAAAACTGAAAACGGTAGTTTAAATACCAAAAATTATTTAATTGTAGAATTAGATAAGATGGGAAATGCAACACTAATAAACAATGAAGTGAATTTAAAAACTTTTGAACCTACAACTATAATTACATCTAATTTTACGTTTGATATTGCCAATGAACAATTAACAATATCTGATCAAATAATAGATTTAAAGAAAATTATTGGAAGTACAAATCAGTATGTAAAACCTGAAGATAAACCAAGTGATGATGAAAATAATAATTCTTCTGGTAATAATCAAGGGAATAATTCTGGTAATAATTCGGGAAATAATCAAGGAAATGCTGGTGGAAATATTGGTGGAAATACTTCAGAAGGTGGTAATAACCAAGGACAAACTGGAGGAAATAATAATGACAACGATGAAAATATTGATGATATCATTGATAAAACAAAAACAACATCAATTATTTCTGTAAATCCATCAGTAGGAAACATCTCTATTGATTATGTAATTTATGATCCATTAAATGAATATGAATCAGTATTTGTAGAAGTAAGAGATGATAATAATACATTAGTTAGTGTTGGTTACTTTGATAAAATGAATACTAACTTTATAATAACGGGATTAAAAGCAAATATAACATATAATTTAACTTTTAAATATGTATATTATCGTGAAGGTGTTAGAGTAGAAGAAAAATTTGATGAAGCTAGTGTTACAGTGGGAAAACCAAGTATATCTTTAAGAGTAGATAAAATAACTAGTAAAGCTATTTATTATACAGTACTTCTTGATAAAGATTATTCACTTGATACATTAACTGTTAATTTAATAAGTGACCTAGAAAGTGGAGGTCAAGTAAATTACTCTAATACATTTGATAGTAATACACTTGCTAATAAAGAGAGCGTATCAGGTTCATTTAGTTATAGTGATATTGGACAATTTGCTACATTATATGTAA
>ERZ1643251.2344-NODE-2344-length-19455-cov-64.120670_pt1 | contig 19455 bp, 15 predicted proteins | sample MGYA00579261_ERZ1643251 | MGnify/ENA primary metagenome ERZ1643251 (study PRJEB29033, sample SAMEA4952267) | chicken gut metagenome | biome: Broiler Chicken; feature: Gastrointestinal Tract; material: Caecum | place: Ireland | collected 2018 | study: Broiler...
ATTAGTATCGGAAACAGGAAAGGAAGGCGAAAGACGGTTTAAATGATGCGCTTACCCACTAACTCACATCTCCATTTTGATACAACTGAGGCACTGATCTTCAGCTTACGGGCTATCTGACGATGTGACCAGCAGTATGGTGGTAAAAGCCATATCAGTCCTTTCTCTTTGAGTTCACTTGGTATTGGTTGTCCTGGCATTGTTATCTCCTTAAAAAATTGAGGCGACAACTATGCTGACACAGGGGGTTATTGAGTGATCTCCTTTCATGAAAATACGCAGTTCTGCAGGAAGGCTGTTCAGTAATGTTAATTGTCCTGTTAAAAACCTTTGATAGAGGTACCATGCTGTTCCGGATAATATTGTTGAGATTTTATTGATTGAGGGTGCTGAATAATAGCTGATTTTTAGTTCTGGTACAGAAATGCTGTGCTCGTTTACGTTTAATTTAAGCAGGATGCTGATGTAAAAAAACAGAAGACAGGTTTTTGTTGAAGAAAGGTTGTCATAACCCATTTTTATCACTGTCTGACAATTATGCGGGAGCATTCAAAGAAAATTGGTGTGTTTTATCTGTATCGGCAAGGGGGTATTATTTTGTTTTTCCTGATGTGTCAGCATTAAATGCTTTTTTGTCATTTATAAAAATGGCGTCATATCCATGAAATATCGTATTCAGGACAGGAATTATCGTCTTCTTTATTATTCTTCAGGAGGGAAGTCGCTTCCTGAAGGTGTTATTCCGGGTTTTCTGTTTATGATTCTTCCCGGCAGGAAACCGGTATCTGCAATACCCGGGATGATGCTTTTTGTTTGTACGTGATTGTGTAAAATTTGAACAGTGGATGTGCTCCGAAGGGAAGGAGGGGACACACAGATTCATTTTGTCTTTCTTCAGCAGCAAAATACACTGTGGTTATTATTTAACCATTAAATCAACAAAAATTTTTACCTCATATTGATTTGACTGCTATTTTTGCTATTAATAGCCAGAATTGCAGTGCTTTTATATCTGTATGTAGTGAGGTTACTATGTCATTCGGTCAGCCTTGTGATGAGTTCCCCCTGAGTTCGCTGCCTCCACTCATTCGTGATGCCGTTATTGAAGCTCAGCAAATTACGCAGGCTCCCCTTGGGCTTGTGGCAGCATCTGCACTGGGCGCTGTTTCACTTGTCTGCCAGAATCTGATTGATGTCTGCAGACTGAATACACTGCGGGGGCCGGTTTCTCTTTTTTTCCTGACGCTTGCCGAGTCCGGAGAACGAAAAACCGCAGTGGACAAATTATTAATGAAGCCCCTGTACCAGCAGGAGATGCAGTTATATTCCAGATACAAAAGTGAACTGGCTGTCTGGAAAAACAAGGAAGAGCTTTTAAAGGCTCAGAAAAAAGCATTGTTGTCAAAACTGAATAAAGAACTCCGCAAAGGCGCGGATGAGTCAGAAACCCTCAGACAACTGGAAGTACTTCAGAAAAACAGTGCGGAAGAACCTGTGAGGTATAAATTCATTGTTAATGATGCCACGACTGCGGCAATTAAGAATCAGCTTTGTGGTAAATGGCGTTCAGTTGGTATTATGTCAGATGAAGCTGGTATTATATTTGATGGATATACCCTTTCTGAGTTGCCTTTTATTAACAAAATGTGGGATGGCTCAGTGTTGTCTGTGGACAGAAAGAATGAACCCGAACAGATGATTGAAAATGCCAGAATGACGTTATCCCTCATGGTGCAACCCGGTCTTTTTGACCGATATATGGAGCGAAAAGGTGCTGTTGCCAGAGACAGTGGTTTTCTTGCCCGTTGCCTTATCAGTAAACCTGCAAGCACGCAGGGGAAACGCTTTATTAACGGAGCTGTGACCCCGGGAGGATCATTAACGGCATTTCATGAACGATTAATGGAACTGGCCAGAGCCAGTATTGAAAAATCCAGTGAGGATGAACGGTATTGTCTGCATTTTTCGCCTGAAGCGCAAAAAATATTTATTGAGCACTATAATGTTCTTGAGCAGGATTTATCTCCCTCCGGTCCGTTAAGTGCGTTTCGGGGACATGTTTCAAAAAAAACAGAAAACATTGCGAGAATTGCTGCATTATTGCAGTATTTCAGCCAGGGGGAAGGGAAAATTACTGCCGATATCATGACGTCTGCTGTCGTAATAAGTTCGTGGTACACAGATGAATATAAAAAATTATTTGCGTTACCTGATGAATCTGAACTGCAGCTGCAGGACGCACAGGAGCTGCTCGACTGGCTCATTGAGGAGTGCCGCGGAGAATGCCCGCCCCGTGTCAGGAAAAATTATATTCTCCAGTGTGGCCCGGGGCGTTTCAGAAACAGAAAAAAACTGAACGCACTGTTGAACATTCTTGCGTCTCAGTTAAAGCTTTCCTTTGAGAGAGAAGGTAAAACAACCTATGTCCTGCTTTCCAGAGTAAACAATATCACGTTCTCTGAGTTGAAGGCGTGTTACGAGCAGGGCTATCACAGCCAGAAACTGAGAGAATGGAAAGAGCAATTCTTTCGGTCATAATGCTTCACTGAGACTGATTATTCAGGCTGTATTGCCGTATGTTCGTCACCACCAGCTTTTGTATGATGGTGACGGAAGAAAAGTGAATGCACGCAGGCCCGGGAGTGTTATGAATCAACAGGCGTATAGCAGATACTCGTCAATCATCAGTTCAAGCTCGCGCTTTTCCCGTTTGCGTGCCACAGCCCAGCGTTCAAGTTCTGCGTGTGATTTATGCTTTAACTCTTCAGTCCAGGGCTGCATGGAGCGGGCGCACATCAGATCATACCAGCACAGCCATATCAGGGTGTGGTAGAGATCGCGATCGTCAAAACGCCGGAGCAGACTGTTCAGCCTGTTTGCCAGCCGGCTTTCGCCCAGACGATGTAGTTCACTGAGTAAAACACCACCCAGGTTAAAATGTGTAAGCAGCATGATTTCATGCGTCTGAATGCTGGTCATTAACCCTTCCTGAATGGCAGGAAGGAACGGTGGCGTTCCCGGGTTGACGACCTGATAGAGTCCCTGTGGTGCCACCGAGATAATGGTGCCTTTTTCCGGCAGAAAAAAGTGGGCCAGGGTCAGGCGGTGATAACCATGAAGATGCGGAGAGCCCATTCCATGAGCGACAATAAACCGGGTTACACTTGCCATCCATTTCTGATGCTGGATGAGCAGCAGATCACACCGGTTTTCAAGTTTTTGCATAATATTTTCTCCTTTAGCACGCAGCAGAATGCCTCCGGAGGCCGGATAGTGTATTCGCTGCGGTTGAACGGATAACGGTCAGGAATTACGGACGGGATTGTGCAATACGCGCCTGCAACCAGGCTTCCACTTCACTTTTCAGCCATCGGGAGCTGCGGCCGAGTTTGATGGGGGCCGGAAAGGCACCATCCTTGATGAGCTTGTAAAACCACTTATCGGTTAAGCCGGTCAGTTGAGTGATAAACGCCATGTCGACCATCTGGTCATCCATCAGCGAAACTGGGGTATTCATGAAAATGTTCCTCCGGATGTTGTTAATCTCACCCGGCGTTGGTGATGAAAACGACGCACCACCTTCACCGGCATAACAACCGGGGAGAAACGTAAAAAATGAGTAGGGGAATGTTCCTGCCGGGAGATAAACAGGGAGCATGATGCTGAGATACCCGGTGGCTACCGCGAAATGATGCTTCTCGCGCGTACGCACGACAGAGAGGGGATGATTTTCGGGAGGATGAGGGGAAGTGCCGTCGTTCTGATAATTGCAGAGTGATTTACGGGGCGGTTACGGTGGGGCAGCCCGTGCCCGGTGGGCAGGCGACAGGTATCACCGATGGGATAAGACTGTCTGATTGGTATTAAATATATAAGAGAGAGCAAACACATGAGATCAAATACATGAGTTCATATATGTGAAATACACACTATGAGTGTGATCAGTGGGCATGAGAACGCAGTAGCAACAGATTGCGTTGTACCCACAGGGCTGTCCCTGATAGCTGGTGTATAACCTGCGTATATAAAACGTACCTGCAACACATGTGAACAGAGTGTATTAAGCATCCCTCTGAGCGGTAAACGTATCCGACTTGGTGAGTGACAGTCTGAGAGAGCGGTTAAGTGGTGGCACGGGAGTAATGAGTCTGGGGAGGGTACCAGAATGCCGGTCTGGTGCGGTATGCTGACAGTATCACGTTAATTGCAGCATAAAGTGACGAGAGGCTAATGGAAGTTAAAACCAAAGCATTTCCGTCGTTGTTTATCCCGGGAGACGCCGGAAAAAGTGATTTCCCACACACGTTATAAACTTCCCCCTGCGAAGCTGAAAGCCTTCAGCTCTGCGGTAGATACCGGCTGGTAGAACTGACAATGAACAAGCTTTACGATCGTGTTCCCGCTTCAGTCCGGAAATATGTCACCTGAACGTTCGGTAATCACAGCGGAATTGCACCAGGTGTTATCTGCTCTGTGTGATTCTTTTTGGGTTTTCTCAGATTGTTAAAAGCTGAATATGTTCCTGTTGTCGGAAACCAGGATAATACCGGGAACGTTAAGCGGTATAGCGACAACAAAGAATTCGAAATCAAAAGGGAATGGTGTCCGGAGGCGTGGGCGGTAATGGGCAGCATTCCGTATTATGAGTAATCGCGTTATCACAATCCCTGCACACCGTTTTGTGTATCACCATCACTCCCTCCTCACAGCCTTACCCGTAACCGGTTTTTTACATTAAAAAAACAACGCTGAAAATTCAACCGTCAGTCCGGAGACGACCGTTCGGGTTATCACAGAGTGCCTGAGACATTGCCCGGTTGGAGATGACTTCAGGGACTCTGCACGTTTTTTACAGCGTGGTTATTCCGTATGAACGAAACCATACGGAGATTTAACCATGACATACGAGTACAACCCCTTCTGGCAACAACGTATCCGTGAGACGGTGCTGCGCGCACTGGATGTTCATCCCCGTCTGACGGCATTGCGGGTTGACCTGCGTCTCCCGGATGTACCGGCAGCAACGGACGCAGCAGTGATATCCCGCTTCATCAATGCCCTGAAAGCCCGAATCGATGCTTACCAGAAGCGTAAGCGCCGTGAAGGTAAACGCGTACATACCACAAGGCTGCATTACGTCTGGGCTCGGGAGTTCGGGGAGAACAAAGGTAAAAAACACTATCACCTGATACTGCTGGTCAACCGTGATACCTGGTGTGGTGCGGGCGATTACCGCGATCCGGGGTCACTGGCCGGGATGATTAAACAGGCGTGGTGCAGTGCCCTGGGGGTGGATGCCGGATGCTATGCCACGCTGGTGCATTTTCCGTCTAGGCCGGTGGTGTGGCTGGAACGCGATGATGATGCTGGTTTACGGGATATGCTGAACCGTGCTGACTATCTCGCGAAAGAGTACACCAAAGTCAACGGTACCGGTGAGCGTAATTTTGGCTGTAGCCGGAGTTGAGCACGACTGGCGCGCCAATACCCGGCAAACCAAAAGTATGGGTTGTTGTCTGGCGGCAACGATGTATCCACTCGCCCACGGACTGTTTTTTACGTCAGTGTTCCATTGTGTGACAACCACAGTGCTGTAACAGCAACCAGCCTGCTTTACCCAAACTCCAGTCCAGATTTTAACTGAACCGCCATTCACACCCTGACCACGCTGCCCGTACCGGGACGGCTGTTGCCTGCGTGTCGTCTGGCGGCTGAGGAATATGACTATGTACGCAAAATCTTTTCTCGCATTTGATGGCAACGGACGTCTGACCGGTGCCCGTACCGCACAGACTGCACCTTATGATCGCTACACCTGCCACCTTTGCGGCAGTGCACTCAGATACCACCCGCAATACGACACTGAACGTCCCTGGTTTGAACACACTGACGACGGGCTGACTGAGCACGGTCATGAGTGCCCTTATGTCAGAGCGGAACGCAGAGAAATACGCTTGATTAAACGCCTGCAGCAATTCGTACCGGATGCCTTACCCGTGGTGCGTAAAGCCAGCTGGCGCTGCAGACAATGTCGCCACGATTATTATGGGGAACGCTATTGTACACACTGCCATACAGGGCGTTTCAGTGAGGAGGCTGTGGCAGGATGAACGGTCTGAAAACGGGGCTGGGGATCACGCCGGGTGAGCACATTATCAGTGCGGCCTCAGCCCTTAGCAGAAATATCCGGCATTGTTTCTGTCTTTCCTGTCGTGGTCGGTTGATTTTGCAGACAGATGCTCAGGGGGCGTGGTTTGAGCACGATTTACATGCCCTGACTGCGCAACAGAAGGCGGCCTGTGTGGTGCTGAATCCGGAAAAATCCCATCCTTACATTGATGATATGGCGATGTTTTTATCGCCATTACCTGTCGTGCTGGAGTGGCATTGTGTGATGTGCGAGAGGCTTTTTCATGGGAAGAAGTTCTGTGAAACCTGTGGTACGGGGATTTATTGCAGAGCGGCATGTACGAAGTATGTTTACAGATACCAGCCAGATTTGCTCCGGGACCAGGAGTGAGGGAGATGCGACATAATTACTTGATCATGCCAGTCATGCCCCTGCCGGATCCGGATGTGGTCCGGCGCTTTGTTCCGCGGACGGTGGTTCACTGGCTGTGTCTGCTGATGATCCTCTTTATGCGACATTCAGACAGGGGAGACATCGATAAACATCATCATCTGCGGGCAAATAGTTACACAGAATGATCATTGCTACCGGTTATGGCAAAACTTGGTGATGACCAGGTGAACCATCGGTGCTTCCGTTGATTCTTATGGACTGATAAAGTTTTGTCAGCTGAATCTTTATACGGAATGCTCTTCAGTATGCGTACACGAATTGATTATCTGGCGGATAAATACTGTTTTACAGAACTGAATGAATCGCCCCGTCTTCGCCGGCAGTGGCAGGATGTTCTGGAGGAGTGTCGGCAGACAGAGGCCGGGCCGGAAGAACGACTGCGTATTGCATTGTTGAATGTGGATTACGTCACCAGTTTTGAGCTGCCTTTTCGCTTGCTGCTTACCCGGACACCACAACTGATTGCCGCGCTGCGTGAAGAATGGGACATCAGCCAGAAAAATGTGGTGTTCAACGATAAACGTTTTGGCTGCGTGTACAGCCTGAAGGCCAGTCTTTCTGGTGTGCCGGATACATACCGGTATCATCTGTCTCACCGTATTCGTCGCGTGGTTGGGAATGAAAGCACATCATCGCCATATCAGCAGGTTGCCAGGGAAGTGAAAGCGCCCCGTGAACGGCTGAAGTATGCGCTGGAGGCGGGTTTACTGGTGACTGCACTGGACGGCCTGTTCTGGTTTGGCAGTCAGCGTATTGCGGCTGATGTCCTGAGGCTGAGAAAGGCCGGAATGCCGGTGGTAACGACGACCGTGGAGGTGCACGATAACCTGACGGGAACAACCCGCAAAATACCGGCATACCATCTCTGATACGACCATCAGGGGGAAATATTGCCCTGGCAGCGGCAGGGTGACATTCTTTATCCCCGAGCCTGAAAACTGTACCTAAAATTGATGAGGATTAAAGCCAAGGAGCTCCGGCAAGTGCCGAATAAGATTGATTCATGTACTTATTTGTACTATTTTGACACTCGCATTAGATAATTGACGCACTTTTCAAAGTGGCCGAGTGAAAATGACTGATACCGTTCTGACAATTAAAGAAGTAGCTGAGTATTTGAAGGTAAATGAGAGAACTGTTTACCGTCTAGCAGCGGTACATAAAATTCCTGCTTTTAAAGTTGGCAATGCTTGGCGCTTTAAACAATCCGATCTTGAAGAATGGATCAGTACGCAAGCAGCTCAAGGAAAAGGGGGGGGGGATGGTAATAACTGATTATCAAGCAAAATACTTTGCGCAGGAATTAACCATTCGCCACGCTGAAAATGGCGTTGATAAATTGTCTCAATCTCTTTTTGATGCCAGTGTTGATCTCAATCCGCACCAAATTCATGCGGCACTTTTTGCGCTCAACAACCCGTTAAGCAAAGGTGTTGTACTCGCTGATGAAGTGGGCTTAGGGAAAACTATTGAAGCAGGCTTAGTACTGTCACAGTATTGGGCAGAGCGTAAACGCCGCATATTGATCATCTGCCCGGCGTCATTGCGACGCCAGTGGGCGCAGGAATTGGGCGATAAGTTTAATTTACCAACGCAAGTGCTTGATGCAAAAACGTGGCGCATTAGTGTTAACAATGGTCAAACTAACCCGCTAGCTAATCACTGCGTTTCTATTATGTCCTATCACTATGCTGCGAGAATGGAAACGCAGCTAATGCTAGAGCCATGGGATATTGTCGTCATCGACGAAGCGCACAAGCTACGTAATGCACATCGTAGCAGCAATAAAATGGGTCAAACGCTACGCCGCGCATTAGATGGCAGTAAAAAGCTATTACTTACTGCAACACCCTTACAAAACTCGCTCATGGAATTGTATGGACTTTCAACCATTATCGACGATCAAATCTTCGGCGATGAGCGAAGCTTCAAACAACACTTTGTCAATAACGAAAGTGCGCTAGGGCATTTAAAGAAACGACTTACCGGGTTTATTCAGCGTACCTTGCGCAAAGATGTACTCGAATACGTCCGCTATACCCAACGTCAAACACTCACCGTACCGTTTACACCCTCTAATGCTGAGATGGCACTTTACGAAAGTATTAGTGCCTTATTGGAAAAGGACGAGAGCTATGCACTACCCAAGAGCCAACGTCATTTAACCGGCCTTATACTGAGAAAGCTATTAGCATCTAGTTCGCACGCAGTGCTCAACACACTCGAAACTATAAAGCGCCGATTGGTTGACTTGAAAGTACAGGCTAAATCGGACCTCGATATTATCAGTGAGCTTGTTGAGAGTGATGATTTAGGAGAAGAGTACAGCGAGTATGTAGAAGAAACACAAAGCAATACCCCTGAGAGTGATATTGACTTTGAGTTACTCAATGCTGAAATAGCCGAGCTTGAGCATTATATCGAGCAGGCTAAATCCATTACCACCGACAGTAAAACCCAAGCCTTGCTAACGGCGCTTAATCAAGGGTTTGCCAAAATGGAGGAAATGGGGGCGCCACGTAAAGTCATTATTTTTACCGAATCGAAGCGCACGCAAGAATACCTAGCTCGTTTCCTCGAGGCGAATGGCTTTGCTGATAAATTAGTCACCTTTAGTGGCAGCAATAACCATCCAGAAGCAACCAAAGTTTATCAGCAGTGGTTAGCTGAAAACCAAGGTAGTGATAAGGTGAGTGGTTCACCGCAAATTGACCGCCGTACTGCCCTAATTGATTACTTCCGCCATCATGCCGAAGTTATGATCGCAACCGAAGCGGCTGCAGAAGGGGTTAACTTACAGTTCTGTTCGTTACTTATTAACTATGACTTACCATGGAACCCACAACGAGTAGAGCAACGTATTGGCCGTTGTCACCGCTATGGGCAGCAATTTGATGTTGTGGTGATCAACTTCCTCAACGAAGCCAACAAAGCCGATCAGCGTGTTTTAGAGTTACTGACTGAAAAATTCCATCTGTTCGATGGCGTGTTTGGTGCATCGGACGATGTGCTAGGCAGCATTGAATCTGGTATTGATTTTGAAAAACGCATCCAAAATATATACGAGACTTGTCGGCAACCGGCGGAAATAGAAGCAGCTTTTGATCAATTGCAAAAAGAGCTAGAAGCCGACATCAACCAAAAAATGCGCGAGACCCAGCAACTGCTGCTGGAAAATTTCGATGAAGATATTCACGACTTACTCAAAATTCAGCTAGATGCCGCGCAGCAACGCCTCGATAAAGTAGGCCGTTGGTTCTGGCAACTCAGTACGCATGAACTTGCAGCTATCGCAGACATTGACCCAAGCAACCATAGTTTTACGCTTAATCAAAGTATCAATCAGGCTCCTACAGGTAGCTACCAACTTGTACGCCGAGGACAGCAAAGCGGCAGTATTGAAACCGGTAAACTAGCCAATGCCCATGTGTATCGTATCACCCACCCGCTGGGTGAATGGGTGATCAGCAACGCGCTTCAACGTGAATTACCCATTGCCAGCGTAATTTTTGATTACAGCAACCACCAAACAAAAATCAGTATGCTAGAACCCTTAGTGGGTTTGTCAGGTGTACTAAGCCTACAAAAATTTAGTGTCGAATCATTGGAGCGTAGCGAAGACCATTTATTGTTCGCCGCGCAAGATGAACATGGTCATCCGCTACCAAGTGAAGTCGTGCAAAAGCTGATGCAGCTTAGTGCCTGTGTGCAAAGTGAAGTAAGTGAGCAAGAACTTGCCGCCTTATATCCTGGCTATCAATATGCGCTGCAGCATGCGTTACAGCAGTCGAGACTAGGCATCGAAAAGCAAGTTAACGATCGTAATCTCAGCTTCTTCGAGCAAGAGGTAAACAAGTTAGATTCTTGGGCAGACGATTTAAAAGAAGGGCTTGAACAATCTATAAAAGAGCTTGATAAGCAAATCAAGCAAGTACGCCGCGAAGCCAAAATAGCTCCAACCCTGGAAGAGAAACTTGCCCTGCAAAAACAGCAGCGCCAGTTAGAAAGTCAGCGCAATAAAAGCCGCCGTGAACTGTTTGATAAACAAGATGAAGTGGACGAAAAGCGCGAACAGCTGATTGAAAGCTTAGAAGGCAAACTGAATAAAAAAACCAGCCAAGAGCCCCTATTTACCATTGGGTGGACGGTTCAATGATGACAATCAATTTCAACGCCAGCATTGACTTTTTTCAGTTTGGGGCTATGATCACTACAACAACACCCCTCCCGCTACCCGTCAGATCAGCGCCCTGTGAGGGGTTACTCGTTTCTGGGGCCCGCAAAATTCGATCTTCTGTTGCATGGGAGGTCAAATGAGCCGCAAACCAGTCCCTAAAGTCGCTTTTACCAAGCCCCCTACAAGCTTTAGCGATCAAGTACGCTTGTTGCAACAACGTGGCCTAGTGATCAGTGATGTCCCGAAAGCTGAGTTTTACTTAGCACAGCTGAACTACTATCGTTTTGCGGCTTATTGTTTGCCCTATGAGCAAGATCATGCCAGTCATACGTTTATCACAGGTACTCAGTTTGACCAAGTCCTAAGCCTATATGTTTTCGACCGTGAACTACGTTTGTTAGTGCTAGATGCCATCGAGCGTTTTGAGGTGTCATTACGCACACAAATTGCGTATCAGTTGAGCCAAAAATACCAAACCGCGCACCCTCATTTAAAACCAGAGCTCTTTGGTGATTTATTAGAATACGCCAGTAGCCTTGGCAAACTCACGGGTGAGGTAAAGTGCAGTCGTGAAGAGTTCATCAAGCACCTTACGCAAAAATATCAAGAGCCACTACCCCCTATTTGGGCCTGTGTTGAGTTGTTAACCATGGGGCAACTTTCCTGTTGGTACAGCAATATCAAGCTGCGTGCCGACCGCCAGGTAATAAGCAAAAGCTACGGCCTAGATGAAAAAACTCTTACCTCATTCTGTGAGCATTTGTCGCTAGTGCGCAATTTAAGTGCCCATCATTCTAGGCTATGGAACCGTGATTTTATTAAAACCACGGTACTGCCACGCCATGGTGAACCGGCACTGATTCAAAGCTTGCAAAACCTGCCCGATAGCGACCGGCGTTTACGAAAAATTTATAACACCTTGGTGATGTTGGGCTACCTCATGGATGTGATCAGTGGTGAACATCACTGGAAGCAACGACTCATCCAATTGATAAATCATCACCAAATAGACATTGACCGCATGGGCTTTCCAGCCGACTGGCAAGCGCGGCCAATTTGGCAATAAAAATAAGGACAACTCACTTGGCAGCATTACAACCACAATTTCTTACCCCATTAAAAGAACTGCTACAGCAGCGTTTTGTGCCGCATTTACCGCCATTGCTTGGGCAAGGTGGGCGAGAAGATAAACCTAAAAAGCAAATTTCCAGGGCTTTTAGCGCATTCGTACTACAGCAAAAATTCGATTTAGACGTAGTGACCGCAGCAAAAGCTGTGGTGGACGACTATGAAGACCATGGTATTGATGCAATTTATTATCACGAAGCTGATCAGACTCTGTACTTAGTACAGTCAAAAATGAAGGAAGATGCGCAATTCCAATTGGGCGAAGCACAGGCTTTTATTGAGGGTGTAAAGTTACTTTTAAACAAGCAATTTCACCGCTTTAATCAAAATGTTCAAAACCTTCAAGCAAATATTGAAGCCGCATTAGACGAGTGCGAAAGCATTCAACTGCTTGTCGCATACACAGGTAATGGCATTACCATACAAGCACAAAACTACCTACAACCAGCGATCCAAGAGCTGATTGATGAAGGTGAAGAGCAAATCGCACCTGAATATCAAGAATACACCGCCACCGATGTTGAGCAGGCTCTTCGCAGTGAACATGCGGTTGATACGGTAAACGAGCGTGTCGCTGTATATAAGTTCCGAGTGCAAGAACAACCACGAAAAGTCGTATTTGGTATCGCCAAGCTAACCGATTTAATTGCCTTGCACACTACTCATGACCGTAAACTTTACGAGAAAAATATTCGCTATTTTATTGGTGCTGGCAGACGTGGGGTAAATAGGGCGATTAAAGACACCCTTTTACATGAGCCGGAAAATTTTATTTATCTTAACAATGGTATTACTCTGGTTGGCAATGCAGTAAAACCAAAAGGGAATATTAGAGGCCACACAGGTAGCAAGCATGTTGCAGTCGATGGCCTGTCCGTCGTTAACGGTGCACAAACCATTGCTAGTGCTGCACAGTTTATGCGTGAAAACCCAAATGCAGACATCAGCCAAGCTCAAGTGATGGTAACCATTATCAACACGGGTAACGATGCATTTCACAAACAAGTAACCAAAGCGCGTAACCTGCAAAACCCGGTCGATTTAGCCAACTTTGCCGCGCTGGATGATACCCAAGAACGCTTGCGCCAAGAGATGAAAATGTTTGGTGTTGAATATCTCTACCGCCCACAACAAAGCGCAGCAGCGGGTATTCGCAGCATTACTATCGACACCTTGGCCAAAGCATTGGCCTGTATGCAAGGTGATGTACGCGTGCCTTATCAGCTAAAAGTAGAGCCAAGCAAATTCACTAACCAAGAAAGTGCCGAGTACCAAGCCGTTTTTAGTACAGATTTACAGGGGGCCGTCGCCATTAACGCGGTGAACTGCTATCTGGCTATTCAAGTCTTATGTACAAACGCAGAGCGCAGTAGTCCAAGCCCAGAAAAACTGGTATATCGACATTTTACTTACTGCATAACCACGCTATTAATGGCGCAGTTTGAAGGCGCTATTACGGCTCCTGAGATTACCGAGCAAGCGGCATTTAAAAGATTAATCAGCCACGCTTTTGATGAACTTCGTCAGCAATTTTTTGATAGTTTTACGGCATTAGTATTAGGCAGTGCGCCGCACGCATACTTCAAACGCTTGGGCGATACCGCACGTTTAATGCAAACGGTGTGGATTAGCCATTTAAACTTGGCAGAAAGCCCGGCAGTTGTAGCAAAACAAGAACGCCTTCAAGCGAACGACCCACACAACCAGAATTTATTCAGTTACTTAGCCGAGCAAGCGCAACGCCGACAAGGGCAAAACACCCAAGCGAGTAATCGCCAAGCACAACCTGCGTAGCGATTGCTGTAGAATAATAACGCTAAGTAACGAACACAAGATAAGAGCACAGAAATGATGAGCAAAACCAAATTAGAACTGACCTGGATAGGCAAAAACGAGCGCAAAAAGTTAGAGCCGCGCATTTTGTTAGAAGACCCGAGCAAGTCTTATCACGCCAGCCAAAAAGTGACCGAAAACGATATTTTTGATAATAAACTGATTTTTGGCGATAACTTATTGGCATTGAAGGCGCTAGAGCAAGAATATGCAGGCAAAGTGAAGTGTGTTTACATAGACCCACCATTCAATACCGGAAGTGCTTTTGAGCACTATGATGATGGTCTGGAGCATTCCATTTGGCTGGGCTTAATGAGGGATAGGTTAGAAATAATTCGTAATCTACTAAGTGATGATGGAGTAATATTCGTTCACTTAGATGACTGCGAAATGGCTTATTTAAAAGTTTTGATGGACGAGATTTTTGGTCGTGCAAATCAGTTAAATACCATATCGATGACCACAAATGACCCTTCAGGCTTTAAGGCAACAGGAGCCACAGTTTTCTCCACAGTAAACTTTTTGCTTGTATACGCAAAAGATCGCACCCAGAAACCGCTTAACAAAATCTATATACCTAAAGGATATGATACGGGATATAACAAATATCTATTAAACCCAGATGACCATTATAAAAGTTGGACGTGGTGCGGTATTGCCGATGCGTTTGCAAAGGCCAATGGCTATAAAGATACAAAAGAAGCCAAGAAAAAACTGCCTGATACATTTGATGATGAATTAGCACAATTCGCAATTGATAATGCAGAACGTGTATTTCAATCCGTTGCAATTGGTGGTGGTGCTAAAATAAAGAGAAAAGAAACTATCGAGAAGTCAAAGAAAGATAGGGATAAGGTTTATGTACATCCAAATGAGGATGTCGAAGGCTTTTATATCGCAAATGGTAGGCAAATGGTCTTTTACTCCAATAGGCTTTTGGAAATTGACGGTGAGATGCAACCTGCTGAACTAATAACTGATGTTTGGACTGACATTAGTTGGAATGGAATAGCAAATGAAGGCGGCGTTAGTTTCAAAAATGGAAAAAAACCCGAAGCGCTTTTGAAGCGGATTTTCGAAATGTGTACGCGAGAAGGCGATTTAGTCTTTGATTCATTCGGTGGTTCGGGAACTACTGCTGCTGTAGCTCACAAGATGAAAAGACGTTGGATCTCGGTCGAGCTAGGTGATCATTGTCATACCCATATTATCCCGCGCTTGCAAAAAGTGATTGATGGCGAAGATCAAGGTGGTATTTCTAAGTCTGTAAACTGGCAAGGTGGCGGTGGCTTCCGCTATTACAAACTTGCCCCGACCTTAATTGTGAAAGATAAGTTTGGCTTGGAAGTGATCAATAAAGAGTACAACCCAGAAATGCTCGCCGAAGCCGTTTGTAAGCTGGAAGGTTTTACCTATGCGCCATCGGAAGTGAATTGGTGGGATCACGGTTATTCAACCGAGACGGATCATATTTATGTCACCACACAAAGCTTATCGGTAGATAAATTAGAAGCGCTGTCAGAAGAAGTTGGCAGTGACCGAACTTTACTGGTTATGTGTGGTGCATTTCGCTGCGAGCCAGGTCGTTTTACCAATTTAACCTTGAAAAAACTGCCAAAAGCCATTTTAGACAAGTGCCAATTTGGTCAGGACGATTATTCGTTAAACGTGGCAAACCTAACTGACGATGCGTCTGCCGATGACGATGCAGCGCAAGATTAACGGTTAATAAGGATAATTATAATGACCATGGATTTATCAAGCTTAAAACCCGACCAATTACGTGCCATTAATAATATTATTGGCCGTTTAAGCTTACGCCAGCCGCAGCAAGATTCGCTGCGTGCGTTGGCAGTGGCGATTAGTGCTTCTGAGCACAAACTACTGAACCCAAAACGCGATGTGCCGGAGCTATTAGAAACCTTAAAAGCGCAGTTTCCTAAGCTCAGCGATTTTGAACGTGACTTTCCTTCACTGTGTTTTGCCTTGGCAACAGGTGTAGGTAAAACCCGTTTGATGGGGGCGTTTATTACCTATTTGTATCAGGTACATGGCATTCGCAATTATTTTGTGTTGGCACCTAACCTGACTATTTATGAAAAGCTGATCAGCGATTTCTCGCCCGCCTCACCGAAGTACGTGTTTAAAGGCATTACCGATTTTGTGCTAGCACCGCCAGAAGTGATCACCGGTGATAACTATGAGAGCCGCGGCGCACAAGTCATGGGCGATCTATTTGGTTCGGTTCGGATCAATGTGTTTAACATCGCGAAAATTAACACCGAAGTACGTGGAGGCAAAGCCCCGCGTATTAAGCGTTTAGCGGAAACCCTAGGCGAAAGCTACTTTGAGTATCTATCGAACTTACCTGACTTAGTGCTGCTGATGGACGAATCGCATCGCTATCGTGCCGATGCCGGTATGCGTGCGCTCAATGAGCTTAATCCACGATTCGCATTAGAGCTAACGGCCACACCATTTACCGAATCAAGTCGTGGCCCTGTGCACTTTAAAAATGTGGTGATTGATTACCCATTGGCCTGTGCCATGGATGATGGTTTTGTTAAAGAGCCTGCCGTTGTTACTCAGCGTAACTTTGATGCCAGCCAATATGATAAAGACGAACTAGAAACCATTAAGTTAATGGACGGTATTCGTTTACATGAGCAAACCAAGGTGGATTTAATCACTTATGCACATGAAAACGATGCTAAGTTAGTTAAGCCTTTTATGTTGGTGATTGCCCGTGATACCACGCATGCAGCAGAGCTTTTAACCAAACTTGAAACAGTATTTGACGGCCGCTACCGTGGCAAAGTCATTCAAGTGGATAGCAGTAAAAAAGAAGAAGAAACTATTCAAGCACTGCTCAATGTTGAGCATGTCGATGAGCCAACCGAGATCGTCATTCACGTTAACATGCTGAAAGAAGGTTGGGACGTTACTAACCTGTACACCATTGTGCCACTACGTGCAGCCAACGCCAGAACCCTAATTGAACAGTCAATTGGCCGTGGTTTGCGTTTACCTTATGGCAAACGTACAGGTGTTGAAGCCGTCGATACGCTGAGCATTGTTGCGCACGACAAATTCCAAGAAATTGTTGATGAGGCTAACGACCCGAATAACCCACTGCGCCTGAAAACACGCGTATTAGATCGCCCAGAAGACGATGTAACCAAACAAAGTGTGCAGGTTAAATCGAACCTAGAGCAGCAACTGACTGGTTCAGGTGTAACCGCAACCGGTGCAGACGGTAACCGTGAGGTACAAGAACCTAAAGCCACTTATACCACGCCTAACCAACAAACCGTTGCCCGCGCTGCATTGGACGTGATCAAGCAATATCAAACACGCCCTACCGATGCGCCGACCAGCAAAGCATTGTTAACGACTGAGGTAAAAGTACAGATCACCGAACAAGTAAAAGCTCAGTTAACCCAAGAGCAACGGGAGCTATTTACTGAAGAATCGGTGGATATTGCGGCGATTGTTGAGCAAGTCACCCAGCTCACGGTGGATAACACCATAGATATTCCGCGTATTATTGTTTCACCATCAGGTGAAGTACGTACCGGCTATCACCCGTTCGATTTGGACATTGCTGCCATTAAAGGTTTAAAACCTATCGACCGAACTCTGATTCAACAAAGCCTGCAAGACAATCACCAAACCATTCGTGGCGAAGGCGATTCGGGCAACTACGAGCCGGTGAAACAAAACTATATTTTGAAGAAGCTGTTCGATTACGACGATATTCCTTACGACGAGCAAGCTGAACTTTTGTTTGACCTAGCCACTCAAGCTGTCAATACACTGGCCGCTGAAAACGACGACGATGTGGTTGAGAAAATTCTGCAAAACCAGAGTGATGCGATTGCGAAGTTAATTCATGCGCAACTGAACAACCACTTCTTTGAAGAAGCAACCGAGTACGTTGTCGATGTACGCAGTGGCTTTAGTACCTTACGTGACTGCGCTTACACCATAGCGCAAGACCAGCCGGTGCAAAGCTACCGTGATACAGTACGCGATGTCAGTCGCATCAAACAAATGCTCTTTGGCGGCTTTAGCCGTTGTCTATACCCATTGCAAAAGTTTGATTCAGACACTGAGCGCCGTTTTGCGGTGATTTTAGAACGCGACTGCGAGAAGTGGTTTAAGCCTGCCAAAGGCCAATTCAAGATGTACTACAAACGCGGTAGCGAGCATCCTGAATACGTGCCGGATTTCGTTGCTGAAACCGCCGACTATGTATTGATGATTGAAACTAAAAGTACTCAACATCAAAACCAAGACGGCAGTTGGAATGAGGAAGTCACCGAAAAAGCCCGCAGTGGTGTGAAATGGTGTAGTCATGCCAGTGAATACCTTGCACAGCACGGTGGCAAACCTTGGAAATACTTACTCATTCCGCATGATGCCGTAAAAGAAGCTAATTCATTGGCTTACTTCACCCAGCAGTTTGCTAAAGCTGAGTAAGGTTAACAACTATTCGTGCCGCTAAGGCTTGGCGCTGTGCTTAGACAATAGCATTCGCCGAGTATTTTGCTGTTGGTACCCTCAATGATGAGGGTACCAAAACTCGCTTTCATCCAAACATCATTCTCCGGTCTACAAAGATGGTGCAGCAGCGCTAGGTTGATCTGGTGGCTGATCACGTTGCCGTTTCATTTTCCATTGTCTTTTCTTAAACCGCTCAGTAATAAACCTGTGCACGATTTACCCATTTGCTCCGGCGAGCTGGGCAGGCAAAAAGCTCGGTTTTGCTGTTTGGGGTGCAAGGTAGCGCGCTTTCCTGTTTTAGATAAAGGTGTGATGCACCAAAAAATACAGGTGTTGGCCGGTGTGTTTGCTTGCAATGTTCTGGTTTGAATCGTGCCATCCACATATACCGATAAAAAATCTGCCGGTAATAAATGCGCTGGTAACAAAGCTAACCCGCCTTGCGCGTTGCCATCAACATCAGGTAAAGGTAGCCAATACAGGTTTGGCCATTGCTCGGGGCTTTGCCATTTTTCTACGATCACTTGTGCGCCAATTCACGGGTCATGTGCACCCGTAAATATCAGACCATTTTCACCAGCCCATGTCTGAAGTTCTGTCAGTATGGCTACAGCCTGTTTGCTGAGTGGCACAAGATGTGGTGTTCGCATCTTGGAGCCCCGGTGTGAGTATTTTACGCCTGGCAGAGGTTCGCGTTCGGCTGGAATAGTCCACATGGCATTGTCAATATCAATTTCAGACCACCGGGCGTATCTGTCAACGACGGATGAAAAGTGGTTCTTCCGCAACCTGGGTGGAGATTTTCATGCCAGTGGACTCATGACCCTCTGCCTGAGCAGTTCAAATCCGGCTCGACCATACTGTCAACGACGGATGAAAAGTGATCCACTTATATCTCCACCAACGGCCCAATATTGATCCACCGTTTTACTCAGGATTAGCTTCTGCTATAACCCCGGCTTTTCGTTTCTGTCTGAGTCGATAGCTTTCTCCTTTGATTTGAACGACATGTGAGTGGTGTAAGATACGGTCCAGCATCGCTGAGGTCAGTGCTGCATCACCGGCGAACGTTTGATCCCACTGCCCGAACGGCAGATTGGATGTCAGGATCATTGCGCTCTTTTCGTAACGTTTAGCAATGACCTGGAAGAACAGTTTTGCTTCTTCCTGACTGAACGGCAGATAGCCTATTTCATCAATGATGAGCAGGCGGGGGGCCATTACTCCA
>ERZ1643251.2345-NODE-2345-length-19455-cov-8.669021_pt1 | contig 19455 bp, 17 predicted proteins | sample MGYA00579261_ERZ1643251 | MGnify/ENA primary metagenome ERZ1643251 (study PRJEB29033, sample SAMEA4952267) | chicken gut metagenome | biome: Broiler Chicken; feature: Gastrointestinal Tract; material: Caecum | place: Ireland | collected 2018 | study: Broiler...
TTTCTTCAGCATTTGAATTAAAATCAAAAGTTATAGCAATCTGATTTAATAGCTCTTTAAGAAATTCAGGCTCAACTTTTCCTAAAACCTTGTCGAGTCTTCTAGGGTTAACATATTTAGACATTTCTAACAAAACGGTGACATCACTATTTTCAAGTATATTAAACGAATTACTATCGATATTGCTAGATTCCTTATCGATTGGAACTAGAAATAACGATCCATCAGTAGAAATATTGCATACAATAGCATATCCTCTACTGTCACTCATTTCGCCAATAGGATGCTTTCCAAAGTTTACTTGAACAACATCCCCTACAGAAACATTTTTGACACGTAATTCGCTTGAGTTGGAATTAGAGTATGAGATTTCAGTAATCATTGTCCAAATATACTTCTGGACTTCTTCACTAGACATACCATGACTCATTGCCCAAACAATAGTTTTAATAAGTTTCTCGTTGAGCAAATTCTCAATATCTTTGTCAGAAAACTTAACAACCCTATCATTTTCGTTAAGTTCTGATTTTTCTTGATTGGTCGTATTATCAACAGAAATAGATTCAATAACAAAGTGTTTGTCAATCACTCCAATAATTCTATCTATCACATCATTATTGACATCTTTGGCTGTTACAACTCCTTTTTCAAAGTCAATATACAACCGACATGAAATTTCGTTAATTTCCTTAAGCAAGTTAGCAATAGACTCACTTTTCCATTTTTCGATTTTAAAAATCACTGTATCCATTACTATTTTATCCTCCAGTTAATTATTTCTTTTAAGATCAAGCGTAATATCAATAATTTTTTGAACTTCCTCCATAAACTCTGGAGTCATTCTACCAATATATCTTCTCAATCTTTTTTTGTCAATACATTGGATATGGTCTGCTTCAATCAAGCCAGTGAGTTTTTTTCCAAAATGATTGGGTTCAAAGTCTAACATATTTTTTTCTGAAAATTCAACCATTAATTTAGACATGCCCCATTTTTGAATCTGACTAGTACATGGTAAAACAATGGTGTATCTAGATTTAGTGTTTATATCTTCATTTTGGACAACTATAACAGGTCTTAATTTTCCTTCATGCCATTGATTTGGTCCATTAAAATCAGAATAATCAATCCAACACCAAAACACTTGTCCACGCTTTACATTTGGAAACAATAAGTCATTACCAATTAAAGCATTGTCTGGCAGTGGCTCATTGTTAGAGTTATTAGATTTTTCGTCTTCCAATGTCTCTAACCATTTAACATCACACGGAAAGTTCTGTACAGAAATAATCTCGATATTATCTAGTAATTCTTTGAAAAGCTCATCTGAAACTTTACCATATAGTGAAATGGTATGGTTTGAAACATGCTTTTTTCCAGAATGGTTAGATAATATCTTAGTTATCCGAACAATGTCTACATCTTTAACTTTTAGCTGTAACAAATGCATATCCTCCTTTGAGTTTTGTCGTATCAAATTTTTAATTGCTTATAAAAAATACCTCCTTTTGATAACATTTCTTGATTTCTCAGAAAAATAATCCCGAGAAATTTACAAGATAATCTACCTAATTATACCACTTTTCATAAACTTTATCAAGTAGCAAAAAAGAACCGGCACCAAATGCCAAAATGGCAAAAGAGAACCGGCACCAATTGCCAAATGGCAAAAGAGAACCGGCACTAATTGCTATCTATTTAATCCTTTTCTTCCTGGGAATATAGCTATATCTCCTAATTCATCTTCTATGTTTAGAAGTCTGTTATATTTAGCAACTCTATCTGTTCTACAAGGAGCACCAGTTTTAATTTGACCAGCGTTTGTAGCAACTGCAACATCTGCAAGAGTTGTGTCTTCTGTTTCACCACTTCTATGTGAAACAACAGCTGTATATCCATTCTTTTTAGCAAGTTCAATAGCATCTAATGTTTCTGTTAATGTTCCTATTTGATTTAATTTAATTAGAATGCTGTTTGCAACTCCTAAATCAAGACCTTTTTGTAATCTCTTCATATTTGTTACAAATAAGTCATCTCCAACAAGTTGGATTTTGTTTCCTAATCTATCTGTTAGCTTCTTCCAGTTTTCCCAATCTTCTTCTGCTAAACCATCTTCAATTGAGATAATTGGATATTTTTCAACTAATCCAGCTAAGAAGTCTATCATTTCATCAGCTGTTTTTAATTCTTTTGTTTTCCAGAAATAATAGCATCCTTCTTTTCCTATTTTTTTAGCTTCATCATACATTTCTGTTGAAGCAACATCTAATGCTAAACATACATCTTCTCCTGGTTTATATCCAGCTTCTTTAATAGCTTCTACTATTAGTTTTAGAGCTTCTTCATCACTTGATAAGTTTGGAGCAAATCCACCTTCATCTCCAACACCTGAAGCTAATCCTCTGTCTTTTAATACTTTTTTAAGAGTATGATATATTTCAGCACTCATACGTAAACATTCATTAAATGTTTTTGCTCCAACTGGCATAATCATAAATTCTTGTGTACTTACTGTATTATCAGCATGTTTTCCACCATTTAGTATGTTCATCATTGGAACTGGCATTGTTTTTGCATTTGGTCCACCAATATAATTATATAATTCCATTCCTAAAGACTCTGCTGCTGCTTTTGCAACTGCTAATGATACACCTAATGTGGCATTTGCACCTAATTTTCCTTTATTTTCTGTTCCGTCTAATTCTATAAGTGTTTTATCTATAAATGGTTGATCATATGCATTCATACCTTCTAATGCTGGTGCTATTATGTTGTTTACATTTTCAACAGCTTTTAAAACACCTTTACCCATATATCTAGATTTATCTCCATCTCTTAATTCAACAGCTTCAAAAGCTCCTGTTGAAGCTCCTGATGGAACTAGTGCAACTCCACATGAACCATCAATTAATTCAACTGTAACTTGTACTGTTGGATTTCCTCTTGAGTCTAAAACTTCTAATGCTTTAATGTTTTCGATTTCTAAATAATTTTTCATAAAAAAACTTCCTTTCTTTGATTTTTATATTTTAGTGAATTTATCACTTAATATCTGATTACGTATTCTTTGAGTTTCTTGCTTGTTTGCTAAATATTCAACTCTCTGGGTATTTTTGAAATCTACTGTATCATATGCTACTACATTTATTTTTCTTTTTAAATAAATTCCAGAAATATATTCCTCTGTTTTTGTGTTATCTTTACTTATATCATTTTCATAATCAATTATTGCTCTTTTTTCTTTTTTACTATGTGGTTCAATATGTAAATATTTATACCTCCAGTAAATATGATGATTATAATATGAATCCCCTCCGCCAGTTATCTTATTGTAATTATATTCTATTTTAAACTTGTTGTTTTTTATAGATATAGTTATGTTTGTCCAAACTTTTTGATGACTATTTATGAATTCATCTCTTAGCTCTTTTATTTTGTCATACAATAATTCTACTAGCTTTAGATATTCATCTTCTTCAATATCAAATTTGGAAGGTACTTCATATACATTTATAAATTTTCTTTTTAACAGTCCTTTAGGCAAGAAGTAAAAATACATCTCGCCTGTTTGGACTTTTCCAAGTCTATCAATAATTGAGGCATATAAATACAATTCGTCCCACTTTCCTGGCACAATATAAAAGATTTTTTTCTGTATTTCTTCATATAATTCTTTTATTTTTTTTGTATTTATTAACACAATTTACCCACCTTTTATTTTACTAAAATACTTTCTCCTGTCATTTCTGCTGGTTTTTCAATTCCTAATATTTCTAATAATGTAGGTGCTAAATCTGCTAATTTACCAGATTTAACTTTATAATTTTCATTATTTGATACTAGTATTAATGGTACAGGATTTGTAGTATGTGCCGTATGTGGTTCTCCTGTTTTATAGTCTATCATTTGCTCACAATTTCCATGATCTGCTGTGATTATCAATGTTCCATCATGTGCAAGTACTGCTTCTACAACTTTTCCTACACATTCATCTATTGTTTCAACAGCTTTTATAGCTGCTGGTAAACTTCCTGTATGACCTACCATGTCAGGATTTGCATAATTTAATATAATTGCATTATATTTTTCGCTGTTTATAGCTTTTACAACATTTTCTGTTACTTCTCTAGCACTCATTTCTGGTTGTAAATCATATGTTGCAACTTTTGGTGATGGTACTAAAATTCTATCTTCACCTGGATATTGTTTTTCTTCACCACCATTAAAGAAAAATGTAACATGTGCATATTTTTCTGTTTCAGCAATACGCAATTGTGTTAAACCATTTTTACTTATTACTTCTCCAAATGTATTTACTATTGGTTCTTTTTTGAATGCTATTTTAACATTTGGCATTGTTTCATCATAACTTGTGAAACATACAAAATATGTTTTTAATTTTTTAGTTTCAAATCCATCAAAATCTGGATCAACTATAGCTCTTGTTATTTGTCTTGCTCTATCTGGTCTAAAGTTGAAAAATATTACTGAATCATTTTCTTGAATTGTAGCTATTGGTGTATCACCATTACATATTACTGTTGGTTCTACAAATTCATCAAAAACTTCTTTTTGATAAGAATCTTCAATTGCTATTGTTGCAGATGTAGCTTTGTTTCCTTCTCCATTTACTAAAGCATCATAACATTTTTTAACTCTATCCCATCTCTTATCTCTATCCATTGCATAATATCTTCCTGATATACTTGCAATTTTTCCTACACCTTTTTCTTTCATTTTTTCTTCTAATTGCATAATATAACTTTCTCCAGAAGCGGGTGGAGTATCTCTTCCATCTAAAAAGCAATGTACATAAACATTTTCAAAATCTCTTCTCTTAGCCATTTCTAGCAAGCCATATAGATGTCTTATATGACTATGAACACCACCATCTGAAACTAATCCTAATATATGCAATTTAGAATTATGTTTTTTACAATTTTCAATTGCTTCTATAAATTCAGGGATTGCAAAAAAGTCTCCATCTTCTATAGATTTTGTAATTTTGGTTAATTCTTGGTATACTATTCTTCCAGCTCCGATATTTGTGTGTCCTACTTCTGAATTTCCCATTTGTCCTTCTGGTAATCCAACTTTTAATCCGCTTGTATACATTTCAGTTGTTGGATATTTTTTCATTAGTTTATCAATATTAGGTGTATTGGCTAGTTTTACTGCATTTCCGTCAGTGTTTTCATTAATTCCAAATCCATCTAATATCATTAGCATTGCTAGTTTCTTTTCCATTTCACTTCATCCTTTCTATTTCTCTTAAAGTCTACAAAGACAACTGCTTTTTATTTTTTGAAATTATTTGTTGTAATTAACAATCTTAGAGAATTCGTCTGCTTTTAAACTTGCTCCTCCAACCAATCCTCCATCTATGTCTGACATTTCAAATAATTCTTTGGCATTTGATGATTTTACACTTCCGCCGTACTGTATTATAACTCCATCAGCCTCATTTTGTCCATAGATTTCTGCTAATTTTTTTCTAATTTGCATAATTGTAGTATTAGCATCTTCTTTTGTTGCAGTTTTTCCTGTTCCAATTGCCCAAATAGGCTCATATGCAATTATAATTTGTTCTAATAAGCTTGCAGGAATATCTTTAAATGCTTTCTCTATTTGGCTTGTAACTATTTGTTCTGTTTGACCAGCTTCTCTTTGTTCTAAAGTTTCACCAACACAAACTATAGGTTTTAGCCCATTTGCTAATGCTGATTTAATTTTTTTATTTACAGTTTCGTCTGTTTCTGCAAAATATTGTCTTCTCTCAGAGTGGCCAATTATTACATATTCAACTCCAATAGATTTTAACATTTTTCCTGAAATTTCTCCTGTATATGCACCTTTTTCTTCCCAATGCATATTTTGTGCACCTATTTTGATATTAGTATCTTGAACATGTAACAATGCATAAAATAAATCTATATAAGGTACGCATAAGATAACTTCATTTTTTGTGTCTTTTACTAATGGAGTTAATTCTTGTATGAAATCAATTGTTTCATTTGGTAACATATTCATTTTCCAGTTACCTGCTATTACTTTTCTTCTCATAATATTTATCTCCTATCTTTCAAAACATTTCTTATAACTTGTAATAATTTATTTTTTGATTCTTCAGTATAATCATTTTTGAATACATAATCAAATTGCTCTCTTAAATTTTTGTTTTGCTTATATTCAATAATATGTTCGTCAATTTCTTGTAATCTCTGAGCTTCTTTTTTAGGAGGTAATCCTCTTTTTCTTAATTCATTTTTTGCTCTTTCTACATCATATGGAATTATATATATAGAAAACACATCTTTTGCATTTCTTTTGAATTCGTATATTGTACTATAATGCACTTCTGTTACTTGTAGTTCATCAGATTGAAGTGCTTCTTTTCTATAAGCATATTTTGCACCTAAGAATTCAAAATCAAATGCAATTTTTCCTTGTTTTTTTAATTCATTAAGTTGTTCGTCATTCACAAATTCTTTATCAATTCCATCAACTTCGTTTTTTCTTTTATTTCTTGTTGTTACAATCGCTAAGTTCTTAAAACCTAGTTCTTTTGAAATTGCGTCTTTGAAGAAAGATTTGCCTGTTCCTGTTATTCCTGATAATGTTACTATCATATTTACTACCTTTCTAAACTGCATTATTTTCAACTTTATTATCTATTATTTTCTTTATTTTGAGAACCTTTATCGTTATTACAAATCTCCCTAACTTTTTGAAAAATTTCTTCATAATCATAATCACTTGGAAATTTTGTTTGACCTGTTCTTATTAGTTCAAAACATTCTTCAAGGGGAACCCAACAAACATTTGCAACTTCCTCTTCTTGTTGCTTAATCTCTATATTTTTACTTTTTAAGCAAAATACATTAATAAGAAATCTTAATGTTCTCCCATTATTATTGAATTCAAATGGAATTTCTTTTGGAGTTATTTTCATTACATTAATAGCTTCTTCTAATTCAATTCCAAGTTCTTCTCTAAGTTCTCTTATCATTGCTTGTGTTGGAGTTTCGTCATTATCTAAATGACCTGAACATAAATCAAGTTGCCCTGGAGTAAGTTCAGTATTAGCTCTTTTTTCTACTAAAACTTCAGCTTTATCATTTAATATAAAACAAGTTACTCCTTTAAGCCATTCGTTTTGTTCAAGTTTCTTTTCGTGTTTCTTATCAATGATTTTTCTTAAGTCTCCGTTTTTATCATATACCCTATATTGTGTTCCCATTTTTTACTTCCTTTACTAAATTTGCAATTTATTTATCTTGTAAACATTCAATTCCTGGTAATTTTTTACCTTCTAAGAATTCAAGTGATGCTCCTCCACCTGTTGAAATATGTGTCATTTTATCAGCTAAACCTGCTTTTTCAACAGCTGCTGCAGAATCTCCACCACCAATTATTGTTGTAGCATCTAAATCTGCTAATGCTTTAGCTATTGAGTTTGTTCCTACAGCAAATTTGTCAAATTCAAATAATCCAACTGGACCATTCCAAATAACTGTTTTTGCTGTTTTTAGTTCGTCTTTGAACATTTCTATTGTTTTTTCTCCTATATCAAATCCTTCCCAACCATCTGGAATTTCAGTCCAAGCTACTGTTTTGCTTTCTGTATCAGGTTTGAATTCTTTTCCTATAACTGTATCTACAGGAAGTAATAATTTTACTCCTTTGTCTTTTGCTTTTTTCATTAGACTAAGTGCTAATTCACATTTATCTGGTTCACATAGTGAATTTCCAACACCATATCCTTGTGCTTTGAAGAATGTGTATGCCATTCCTCCACCAATCATTAATGTGTCAACTTTTTCTAATAAGCTATCTATAACACCTATCTTATCAGATACTTTTGCTCCTCCTAAGATTGCAACAAATGGTCTTACAGGATTATTTAAAGCATCTCCTAAGAATTTTAATTCTTTTTCAATTAGAAATCCTGATACAGATGGTAAATAGTGTGATATACCTTCTGTTGAAGCATGTGCTCTGTGAGCTGTTCCAAATGCATCATTTACAAATACTTCTGCCATACTTGCTAATTGTTTAGCAAATTCAGGATCGTTGTCTGTTTCTTCTCTATGGAATCTTACATTCTCAAGTAACATTACTTGACCTTCTTTTAGGTTAGCAGCAAGTGTTTTTGCACTTTCTCCTATAACATCTTTTGCCATTAGAACTTCTTGTCCTAATAATTTAGACAATTCTTTTGCAACTGGAGCTAGTGAAAATTCTGGTTTTACTTCTCCCTTTGGTCTTCCTAGATGTGAACTTAATATTATTTTACAATTTTGTTCAATTAAATATTTTATTGTTGGTAATGCTGAAACAATTCTTCTGTTATCTGTAATGTTTTGATTTTCATCCATTGGTACATTGAAATCACATCTTACAAATACTTTTTTTCCTTTTAAATCAATATCTCTAATTGTTTTTTTACTCATTTTGTTTTCCTCCTATTTTTAATTTTCTAAGTTTTACCTTTTTATATATTATTTACCGTTTTCCCTTAGACGATACTATTGTATATCAAAAAAGAATACTTTTCAAGTATTCTTTTGAGATTTTTTCTATATATAATAATTTTATTTGTGGTCAACTGAAGCCATATAGCAAGCTAAGTCAACTAATTTGTTTGAATATCCCCACTCATTATCATACCAAGCAACTAATTTAACAAATGTATCTGTTAACATTATTCCTGCTTTAGCATCAAATATTGATGTGTGAATATCACTAATGAAATCTGAAGATACAACATCTTCATCTGTATATTCCATTATTCCTTTCATTTCGTTTTCTGTAGCTTTTTTAATTACAGCACATATTTCTTCATATGTTGTTGGTTTTTCTAAATTACATGTTAAGTCAACAACTGAAACATCTACTGTTGGAACTCTGAATGACATTCCTGTTAATTTTCCATTTAAAGATGGAATAACTTTTCCTACAGCTTTTGCAGCTCCTGTTGAAGATGGTATTATGTTAGCTGATGCAGCACGTCCACCTCTCCAATCTTTTTTAGAAGCTCCATCAACAGTTTTTTGTGTAGCTGTTGTTGAATGAACTGTTGTCATTAATCCTTCTTTAATTCCAAAGTTATCATTTATTACTTTAGCTAAAGGTGCTAAACAGTTTGTTGTACAAGAAGCATTTGAAACAATATTCATATCTGTTGTATATGTTTCATTATTAACTCCCATTACAAACATTGGTGCATCTTTTGATGGTGCACTTATTACTACTTTTTTAGCTCCTGCTTCTAAGTGAGCTTGTGCTTTTTCCATTGTAGTGAATACTCCAGAACATTCTAGAACATATTCAACTCCTAATTCTCCCCATGGAATGTTTTTTGGGTCCATTTCATTATATACTTTTACTGTTTTTCCGTTTACTACTAAGTTTCCTTCTTTTTCTTCTACTGTTCCATTAAATCTTCCATGTACAGTATCAAATTTTGTCATATATGCCATGTAGTCTGCTGTTATAAATGGGTCATTTACTGCAACGACTTCAACATCTCCTTTTCCTAAAGCTGCTTGGAATGCTAATTTTCCTATTCTTCCGAATCCATTAATTCCTACTTTTACTGACATAAAATTTCCTCCTTTATGATTTTATTGCCTTTCAGCAAACTCATTTTATACCAATTTTATTTACATTTCAAGACTTATTTGTAAATTTTTTATAAATATTTCTTTAATGTTTCCATACTATCTTCTTGCATAACAACAAAATCATTAAGAATTTGTTTAACTTCATTTTCTACACTTGGATTATTATTTAAAAGTCTTCTACCTTCTATAATGCCCATATTTGTACCTTGTAAAAGAAGTTCAGAAATTTTTGAATTACTTTGATCACTCATTGTTTTCATTTGAACACCATACCATGTCATCATTTTATTCATAGTATTGGTTTCTTGTGGTTCTTTTGTCGAATATTGTGGATAAATCTCATCAACTCTTTGAGCTATTTTTTTATATTTCCCATATTCAACATCTAATACCTTTCTAAATGTCTCATCTCCCACTTTTTCTGAAACATATTTTATAGCATCCATTCCCATTGTTGTTCCTTTATTTACTTCATCAAGTACCTTTACATTTAAATCTTCCATATTTAAACCTCCTTATTACCTATTTTTAACAAGCCTATTATTTTTTATACATTCCTTAATTATATTAAGTGATTTATATATTAATATTTTAAAGTCCATGCACTTTTGTTTTTTTAAAACATATAATTTTATTATGAGAAAACGGAGGTGCTTATATGTTTTCTTCACTTTGTATAAGTGGATTTTTACAGTTCTTACATACAGCTATTTTTGCTGTTGGTTATATTTCTGGTACACAATTATTTCCTGAACCTTTAAGCTCTGAAGAAGAGCGAATTTACATTGAAAAATTAAAAGATGGTGATGAAGAAGCTCGTAATATTCTTATAGAAAAAAATTTAAGATTAGTTGCTCATGTTTGTAAAAAGTATTCTAATTCTAATGTAGACCAAGATGATTTAATTTCGATTGGTACTATTGGTTTAATTAAAGGTATTAATAGCTTTAAACCAGAAAAAGGTGCTAAGCTTTCTACATATGTTTCAAGATGTATTGATAATGAAATTCTTATGCATTTTAGAGCTACTAAAAAGTTAAATGCTGAAGTGTATTTAAATGAACCTATTGGTAAGGATAAAGATGATAATGTGATTACTCTTCAAGAAGTTCTTGAAAATGATGAAAGAAGTGTTGAAGAAGCGGTTGATCTAAAGATGAAAGTTAAATTGTTATATGAAAAGATGAAGAGTATGTTAAAAGATAGAGAACGAACTATTTTAGAACTTCGCTTTGGTCTAGATGGTCATAAACCTAAAACTCAAATTGAGATTGCTGAGCAAATGGGAATTTCTCGTTCTTATGTATCTCGTATCGAAACTAAGGCTATAAATAAGTTGTCTAAAGAGATTAAAGAATAAAAATTAAGGGACTGCACATTGTGCAATCCCTATCATTTTATAAAAACAAACGGATCTGTAACATAATATGAATTTTCCATTTTTTTTTTATTGTTTACCCAATAATACTCTATTCCAAATGGACCATCTTCGTTTTTTAATATTTTCTCATAACTATGAAAACTAGATTCTTTGTTAATATCAGATATATCTGTCCTTTTTTGATAATATACACCATCTCTAAATTCAACATCATAAATGAAAGTGCCAGTTCTAATATCATAATTTTCTTTACAATAAATTCTAATAAAACAGTTTTCACCACTTTCACTTTTATTTATAAATTCATCTATTGCATGTAAATTATTTGATTTTAGTGCACCATTATATAGTACAAAGCATCCATCTTTTATTGCTTCTTCAATACTATAATCAGTAGGTAAATTTTTAGCATCAACAAAATTAGTACTTGTAAATTCAGGAAGTTCGAATTGCACTTTTATATTACTTTTTAAATCTTTATTTAAAATTATCGAATATATTATATTATTCTGTGTATTATAATTTGGATTTTCTTTTTGTTTTAATGTTATGTATGTAGTAGTATCATCTGACTTTATACTTTTTATTTCTAAATCCATTTCATGTAATTCACGATTACTAGCCCAAGTAACAATAAGCATAATTTTTTCACTAAAATCATCTTCGCTCATTTCTGGTAATTCATTTACTCTGCTCTTGTATTTTTTATAGTCAGAATAATTGTTTATTATTTTATATAAAAACTTTTCTTCTTCTCCATAAATCATATCATTTTGAGTGAAGTCTGTTTCATAATTACTAACTCCGTTTTCGTCTACAAATAGACCACTTGATTCAATATTTTCTTGTTTTAAAATATATTCACTATATATTTTTGCACTAGCAAAACAAACCCCAGTAGTTCCTAAAATAGTTGCCAAGCCACCGATTAACATTCGATATAATTTTTGTTTCCAGAAACGATTTTTCTTAATATTATTTTTATTTTTTAAAGTATATGAAATCATTTTTGTGTATTCACATGGAAGGTCTATTTCTGATTTCAATACTTTTTTTATTTCAAAATCTAATTCATCCATTCACATTTTCTCCTTTATATATTTTTTTAGTTTTCCTTTTGCTCTCGAAATCCTGCTTTTTATTGTGTTTTCTGGTTCTTTTAAAATCTTACTTATTTCCTTAGTAGTAAACTCAAATAAATAATACAATGTTATAGCTTCTTTTTCTTTATAATTTAATTTTTCAATTAAATTATAAAAATCCAGATTTTCAATTTTCTCTTCCTCATTATTAGCATATAAATTAATTTCCTCTTCATTTTCGAGTTTAATAATTTCCTTTTTATAATATTTTTTGAAAATATTATTACAATTATTTATTAAAACTTTAATAATCCAGGTTTTAAAATAATGAGGTTCTTTGATTTTCTTTATATTTTTATATGCCTGTATAATTGTTTCTTGAACAGCATCATTAATATCATCTTGACAAGACAGTCTCATTCTAGCAATCTTATATAAATCGCTTTGCAAGCTGATGATTAATTCATCAAATGCACTAATATCTCCTTCTTTAAATCTTCTTATTAGTTCTTCCATTTATTCCTCCATATTGTTAATTCTCTTTATTAATATATCATTTTCATATATTAGACAATATAATTGATATTTTTAGTTGCATAAAGTTATTTTTTTACAATATTGTCCTAAAAAAATAAATGTCAATACTATAAAAGTATCAACATTTAAAGTCTTTATGAATTCATAATAATATCTTTTCTTCTATAAACAGATAATATAAGAGCTAAACAAATGCAATTCATAATAAAGTACAAACCGCTAAAGTTAATAAACGGTATAAGCACATCTACTTTTATTCCCAAATTCAAGTTCATCAATATATTTGCACTTGCTTGAATAATAAAAAACAAACTTAAACCTATTATTATAAATTTACCATACACATCTTTTATTAACTTTACATTAAATATAAGTTTATAAAACATTAAAAGTATAGATATGATTAAAGTTACACCTGCAATGATTCCTAGTTTACCAATTAAATAAACAAAAGAAAATGCACTTTCAGTATGTATTACTTCTTTATCCATTATTTCAGTGTTTGCCTCACCAATAAAATTTGCATTATCAATTATTTCTTTTTCTAACATTCCTATATATCCCATTCCATTTGGATCTTTTTCCGGATTAATAGAAACATCAAATCTATTAATAAAATATAATATGCCTCTTTCTCCAATTAGTAACATAAAACATATCAAAACAGCTCCAATAATTCCGTAGAATTTTAATATATTAGTTTTCCACTTTTCATTTGCGTTCACTATATATATTGTTGCTAAAACGATATATATTATTGACAAAATTACAGCATTGGTAAGTGAAGGTGTCTCTGCTATCATTATTATAGAAAACAAACTTAAAACAATTATCTTTAATAAATCTTTTGTTAGAGAAATATTATGTTCTGAATTAGTAATATTTAAGCTAATTTTTAGTTTATTATTTGTGTTGTAATCAATTAAAAAACCTACAAAAGCTATTATAAATAGTGGTACAGATATTACAGTAGGTTTAAAATTAATTCCCATTATAGAAATATGTTTTATTCCTCCTATAGTATTTGTTAAAATATCAAAAGCAGGTAATAATAATGCCAGTAATGCAACAAGATATACTGAATTAGAATATTTTCTAATTTTTCTATAATCAAAGAAATATATACCAAAACCAATTAAAAAACCAAATAAAATATTTACTATAATTTCAGTAATTCCTGTATTTTTTGTAGTTTGCTTGCAAATTGTTATTAATATTCCAAAACTAAATATAAAAAATACTAATAACACTAATTTCCAATCTAATTTAGGTCTATGTATCTTGTTTAAAGCTTTTCCTATAGATTTTGCTTCTCCCATTTGCTCTAATGCAATTCTTTCGGATTCTTCTTTTGAAAGACCTTTTTTTATGTTTTCTTCTTGAAGTTCTTGAATATGAGAATCTATTTCTTCTGCAATTGAATTTCTTATAGGCTTATAATCTATCTCTTGACATACTTCTTTTATAAATTCTTTAGTATTCATATAAAATACCTCCTACAACATCATTTATCCCATTACTAAATATCTTCCATTCCTCTTTTTTATCTTTCAAATACTTTTTGCCATCCTTTGTAATGGTATAATATTTTCTTTTTTTCGAATTAGTTGTGTCCCAATATGATGTTATATAACCTTTTGACTCTAAATTGTGTAGTATTGGATATAATGTTCCTTCTTGAAGATTAAAAATATTGTTTGATTTTTCTCGTAATTTTTTAATCATTTGATATCCATACATACTCTCATTTTCTAGAATACTTAAAACAAGCATATCTGTACTTCCTTTTAAAAGTTCCTTACTTAATTTCATATTTACCTCCTTAAATTATACATAGAATTACTATGTGTTTGTGTGCATTGTATATCTAGGTATGTCTTTTGTCAATACTTTTTTATAATTTTATTAAAAAAATAAGGGACTGCACATTGTGCAATCCCTTTTGAATGTTTAATGTTTCTTTAATGGACAATTGCTAGGCTTAGGAATTTTTCCATCTTTATTGCCTTTGCCAAGCTCATAATATACTTGGTGTTTGCATCCATACACGTCTTCTTGTTTCTCACAATAAAAATTTGTTTCTTCACAAGAATTTGAACTTATTTGTCCAGTAGATTTCAAATGTTCACATCCATTACAAAAAGAGCTTCCAATTTTGTTCATAATAGCAATCACCTCATTAAGCAATTGTAAAAAAACATTTTATTCAAGTCTACTCTTGAGCAAACACTACAAGATTTTAGCATAATATTTATTGTTTTTCAAGTATTTTATTCAACCTAGTAATTTATTTTAATAAGTTTCTTTCATTATCCTTTGTTAATATTTTCATTTGTGATATTGCTATTTGATTTAATTTATATAATCTGTCAGATTGTTTCATTCCTTCATTAATAAATATTGAATTTGTGTTTTCTAGATTTGCTAAACAGATTAATTCATTTATACTTGCATAATCTCTTATATTCCCTTTTTTATTAGGATTTTTTTCTCTCCATTCTTTTGCTGTCATTCCAAACAGCGCCATATTTAATACATCAGCTTCTTCTGCATATACTAAATTTACTTGCATGCTAGTTAATTCTTTAGGTATTAAATTATTTTTTATTGCGTCAGTGTGTATCCTGTAATTAACTTTTGCTAAATCTCTCTTTGCATTCCAACCTAATTCTTTTTGTTCTTCTTGTTTTAATCTTTCAAATTCTTTAATTAAATATATCTTAAATTTGGGGCTAATCCACATTCCAAACTCAAAGGCTATATCTTTATGAGCATAAGTTCCACCATATCTTCCTGTTTTTGCAACTATTCCAATTGCATTTGTTTTACTTGACCACTCTTTAACACTTATCTTATAACTATTTAAACCTGCTTGACTTTTAATTATGGCGAATTCGCCATAATTAAAATTAGGATTATGCAATTCTTCCCATATTCCTAAAAATTCAATTGTATTTCTATTTCTCAACCAATCTGAAATAAAGAATTCACCATCCTTTGATTTTAACATATCTGTCAGAGATATATAATCTTCATTACCTTCATTATAATAGTTTATTCTTGTATCTAATACTTCGAAATTTTTCATATTAACACATCCTTTTCAAAATTATAACAAACGTTTGTTTTATTGTCAATAGAATAAACTTTTTTTATTAAAAAATAAAGTATATGATTATAAAACATCATATACTTTATTTTCGCTTTGTTTTTCAAGTATTTTACTCAACTTCATCAATACAATCTTCGAATTGACTATTATACAATTTCTCATAAAATCCACCTTTAGCAAGTAATTCTTCATGCGTACCTTGTTCTACAATATCTCCATGATCCATAACAAGAATTAAATCAGCATTTTTAATTGTAGATAATCTATGTGCAATAATAAATGAGGTTCTACCTTTCATTAAATTATCCATTGCTTTTTGAATTTCAATCTCAGTTCTTGTATCAATAGAGCTTGTTGCTTCATCTAATATAAGAATTTTAGGGTCTGCCAAAATTACTCTAGCAATTGTAAGTAATTGTTTTTGCCCTGCAGAAACACCACTTGTATCATCACTTAAAATTGAATTATAACCATTAGGTAATGTTTTTATAAAATGATGTACATGAGCTGCTTTTGCTGCTTGAATTACTTCATCATCAGTTGCATCTTCTCTACCATATTTGATATTGTCTTTTACAGTTCCTTCAAATAACCATGTATCCTGTAAAACCATACCAAACATTTGACGAAGGTCACCTCTCTTGAAGTCTTTTATATTGTGACCATCAAGCAAGATTGCACCATCAGTAACATCATAAAATCTCATAAGTAATTTAACCATTGTTGACTTTCCTGCACCTGTTGGTCCAACTATTGCAATTTTTTGTCCTTCATGAACATCTGCATTAAAGTCTTTTATAATGATGTTATCTGGATTATATCCAAATTTTACATGATCAAATTTTATGTTTCCTTTTAATCCTTCTGTTGTAAGACCTTCTTTATTAGTTTCAACTTCTTCATCTTCTTCCAAAAACTCGAAAACTCTTTCAGCTGCAGCAATCATTGCTTGTAACATTGCAGATACTTGTGCAATTTGATTTATTGGTTGAGTAAATTGTTTATTATATTGTATAAAACTTTGTATATTACCAACTGTAATTGTACCATTAATTGCTAAATATCCTCCAGCCATTGCTACACCAACATAACCAATATTTGAAATGAAATTCATTATTGGATGCATTAAGCCTGATAAGAATTGTGATTTCCATGCTGATTTGCACAATTGCATATTTGCTTTTTCAAACTCTTCTTTTGCTTCATCTTCACCATTAAATGCTTTTACTACAGTTAATCCAGAAAATACTTCTTCTACTTGACCATTTACATGTCCTAAATAATCTTGTTGCAATTTGAAATATTTTTGTGATTTTCCTACAATTATTTTTACTAAAAAAGCTCCAATAGGCATTACTATTATTGATATTAAAGTCATTTGCCAACTTATTGATAACATCATTATTAAGATACCTATAAGTGTACATATAGATGTTATAACTTGTGTAACACTTTGGTTTAAGTTCATACTTAATGTATCTATATCATTTGTTATTACTGATAATACTTCTCCATTTGTTTTTTTATCAAAATAATTCATTGGCAATTTATTTATTTTTGCTGATAAATCATTTCTCATTTTATATGTTATTTTTTGCGCTATTTCAGTCATTGTAAAACTTTGAATAAAGGAGAATAATGCACTTATTAAGTAAAGCCCTAATAGTGTCAATAATATGCTTCCGACTTTTCCAAAATTTATTCCACCTGTACCTGAAATTTTGCCTACTAATCCATTAAATATTTCTGTTGTAGCATTTCCAAGAATTTTAGGTCCTACTATTGAAAATATTGTGCTTCCTATTGCAAATACCAAAACAACAATTATTCCAATTTTGTATTTAGATAAATAATTTTTTATAAGTTTTTTTGTTGTTCCTTTGAAATCTTTTGCTTTTTCTACTGATTGAGCACCTCTTGGTCCTCCCATTGGTCCTGGCATATCTTATTCCCCCTTTCCATCATTATTTTTTTCTTTATTTGTTTCAATATTCAATTCTTCTTCAGATAATTGTGATAATGCTATTTGTCTATATGTTTCATTATTTTTGATTAGTTCTTCATGTGTTCCTTGACCAACAATTTTGCCATCTTCTAATACAATTATTTTATCTGCATTTAATATTGTGCTAATTCTTTGTGCAACAATAATATTTGTCTTGTTTTTAGTTCTTTTTGCTAAAGCTTCACGTAATTGCGCATCTGTTTTAAAATCTAATGCAGAGAAACTATCATCAAAAATAAATATTTCAGGATCTTTTGCAACTGCTCTTGCTATAGAAAGTCTTTGTTTTTGTCCTCCAGATACATTACTTCCACCCTGTGCTATTTCTGATTTATATTTATCTGGTTTTCCTTCAATAAATTCTGTTGCTTGAGCAATTTCAGCTGCTTCAACCATTTTTTCATCTGACATATTTTCATTTGAGTATTTGATATTACTCTCTATTGTTCCAGAGAATAGAACTCCTTTTTGTGGTACAAATCCAATTGCATCTCTTAAATCTTTTTGTGATAAATCTTTAACATTTACACCATCAACTAGTAATTCTCCTCCTGTAACATCATAAAATCTAGGTATTAAATTTACTACTGTTGATTTTCCACTTCCTGTACTTCCAATAATAGCTGTTGTTTTTCCGGGTTCGCAAGTAAAATTAATATCTTCAAGGATTTCTGAATCAGCATCAGGATATCTAAATGATACATTTTTAAATTCTACTAGTCCTCTTTTTTCTGGATTTAATTTTTTAGTTGTTTCTTTATCTTTTATACTTGGTTCTGTTTCAATTACTTCAACTATACGGTTTGCAGAAACAGATGCTCTTGGTAGCATTATTGATATGATTGATATCATTAAGAAGCTCATTACAATTTGCATTGAATATTGGATAAACGCTAACATATCTCCAACTTGCATTACACCTTGGTCAACATTATGTCCTCCAACCCATATGATTAGGATTGATACTCCATTCATTATAAGCATCAATGCAGGCATCATTATTGACATAGTTCTATTAACAAATATATTTGCTTTCATTAAGTCAACATTTGCCTTGTCAAATCTTTTTTCTTCTCTTTCTTCAGTATTAAATGCTCTAATAACTGATTTTCCTGTTAATATCTCTCTTGCAACTCCATTTAATTTATCAATTAAACTTTGTAGTTTCTTAAATTTAGGCATTGCTACAGCAAATAATGTTGCAACTACTGTTAATATTACAATTACAGCTAAACCTATAATCCATGCCATTGAGCTATCACTTTCAGTCATAACTTTTATAATTCCACCAATTCCTATTATTGGTGCATATACAACTGTTCTAAATAGCATAGCTAATAATTGTTGTATTTGTTGAACATCGTTTGTACTACGTGTAATTAATGATGCTGTTGAAAATTCTCTTAATTCTTTTGTTGAGAATTTTAAAACTTTATTGAAGATTTTTTCTCTTAAAGTTTTTGCCATTTTTGCACCAACTCTAGATGATAACATCATTATTGTTATACCTGAAGCCATACTTACAGCTGCTAAACCTAGCATTTTTAGTCCTGTTGTAAATATGTAACTCATTTGTAAATCATCTAAATCTACACCAGCATTTGTATATATTTGTTTTATATACAAAATTGCAGTTTGTTCTTTTATTGTTTCTTGCATTTGATCAATTTGTTTTTCTGATTCACTTAGTATTTGAGAAAGTTGTTCTTCTG
>ERZ1643251.2349-NODE-2349-length-19445-cov-13.976225_pt1 | contig 19445 bp, 19 predicted proteins | sample MGYA00579261_ERZ1643251 | MGnify/ENA primary metagenome ERZ1643251 (study PRJEB29033, sample SAMEA4952267) | chicken gut metagenome | biome: Broiler Chicken; feature: Gastrointestinal Tract; material: Caecum | place: Ireland | collected 2018 | study: Broiler...
GATCACCGGCTTCCGTTTGTCGCCGGCAGGGGCAGTGGGATATTTTGGCGTGCAGCCGGATCTGATGACCTTTGGAAAGATCATCGGCGCGGGAATGCCGGTGGGCGCCTACGGTGGAAGACGGGCGATTATGGAGCAGGTGAGCCCCTTGGGCCCGGTTTATCAGGCCGGGACCCTCAGCGGGAACCCGGTAGCCATGGCGGCGGGGCTGGCCCAGCTCACTTTGCTGCGGGACCATCCCCAGTGGTACGAAAGGTTACATGAAACGGCCGACCGTTTCTTTGCAGAGATTCAGGCCACGCTGGCCGCTTGCGGCCTTCCATATCCCGTGAATCATTTGGGAAGCTTGGGCTGTATCTTTTTTACAGATGGTCCTGTGACCAATTATCCCCAAGCCCGCAGAGCCGATACCGAGGAATTTGGAGCTTACTGCCGGTATATGCTGGACCACGGCGTTTACTGCGCGCCCAGCCAGTTTGAGGCCATGTTTTTGTCGACGGCGCATGGAGACGGAGAGCTGAACCAAACGCTGGAGTTCATCCGGTCGTACTTTCAAACCCGGTAAAATGGAGCAGCGGAAATTTTATCAGCAGAAACTCCTCCGCTATGGCTACACCACGGGAAGCTGTGCCGCCGGTGCGGCAAAGGCTGCGACTCTGATGCTGTGCACCGGGCGGAAGGTGGACCGGGTCCCGCTGATGACCCCAGGCGGCGTTCTTCTGGAGCTGGAGGTTCTGGATCCGGTGCTGGACGAAAAGAGCGCTTCTTGCGCCGTCCGGAAAGACGGCGGGGACGATCCGGATGCGACCAGCGGCCTGCTGATTTACGCCAGGGTGCAGAGGATTTCCCGGGGAATTCAGATCGAGGGGGGCGTCGGCGTGGGCCGGGTGACCAAGCCCGGCCTGGATCAGCCCGTGGGCGCCGCCGCGATCAACCATGTGCCCCGCCGGATGATTCAGGCGGCGGTGCAGGAGGCCATGGCAGGAGAGCCCGGCGGCATGGAGGTCACCATCTATGTACCCCGGGGCGAGGAGGTGGGGAGGAAAACCTTCAATCCCCACCTGGGCATTGTCGGGGGCATTTCCATTTTGGGGACCAGCGGAATTGTGGAGCCCATGAGCCAGCAGGCGCTGATCGACACAACGCGGGTGGAATTGAACATGCGAAGGGCTCTGGGAGACACGGACCTGCTGCTTACAGTGGGAAATTACGGGGATGATTTCGCCCGGTACAAGTTGGGCTTGTCTTTGGAGCGGCGCATCAAATGCTCCAACTTCGTCGGGCAGACTTTGTCGGATGCAGCCGCCTTGGGATTTCATCGGGTGCTTCTCATTGGACATATCGGCAAGCTGGTGAAGCTGGGGGCCGGAATTCTCAACACCCATTCTTCCCAGGCAGACGCCCGCATGGAGATTTTGGTATCCTGCGCGCTGGCGCGCGGAGCGTCTTTGGAGGCCCTGCGGGCGGTGGCTGCCTGTGTCACCACAGAGGCGGCGCTCCGGGAGCTTCGCCGGTTTCATATGCTGGAGCCCACCATGGAGGAACTGGGCTGCCGGGTCACGGCACAGCTGGAGCGGCGCTTTGGAGATTTTTTGGAGCTGGGAGTCGTCATTTTTTCCGGGCAGAGGGAAGAGGGGCAGATTCTCTGCCTGTGCGGCCGGGGCGGCGCGCTTTTGGAGCATTGGAGGCGTTTGTCATGATGGATGCACCTCATGGAGGAGATATTTATGCTTATGACCGGGATTTGTTGGATTTCTCCGTCAACCTGAACCCTCTGGGCATGCCGGACCGCGTGCTCCGGGCGATTCGGGAGCATGCGGAGGAGTACGACCGGTATCCGGATCCCCATTGCCGCGCGCTGCGCCGGGCTTTGTCGGTCCGGGAGTCGGTGCCGGAAAAATGGCTGGTGTTTGGCAATGGAGCGGCGGATCTCATTGTCCGCCTGTGTATGGTTTTGAAACCCAAGCGGGCGCTGCTCCCGGCGCCGACCTTTTCCGAGTATGAAAAGGCGGTTCGGTTGGCGGGGGGCGAGGTCCGGCGCTTTTTCCTCCGTCAGGAGGCGGGCTATCAGGTAACGGCAGATTATGCCGACGCGGTGCAGCCGGGAGACAGCGTGGTTTTTCTCTGCAACCCCAACAATCCCACAGGCGCCCTGGCGGAGCCGGGGACGGTGGAGGCGCTGCTCAGCGCCTGTGGGCAGGTAGGGGCGGTTTTGGTCGTAGACGAGTGCTTTTTGCCCTTTACAGACGGGCGTTCCTGCCAAAGCCGGTTGCGGGCATATCCCAACCTGATGGTTCTCCGGGCCTTCACCAAGCTGTATGCCATGGCCGGGCTGCGTCTGGGGTACCTCATGTGTGCGGACGAGGATCTGGCCGGGCGGATTGGCGCCTGGGGCCAGTCCTGGAGCGTTTCGGCCCCAGCTCAGGTGGCCGGGTTGGCTGCTGTGTCGGAAGAGGGTTGGCCGGAACGAACCCGTCGTTTTTTGCGGATGGAGCGCCCCTGGATGACGGACGCGCTGGGGGCGTTGGGCTTTTTTGTCTACCCTTCCCACAGCAACTTTTTGTTATTTCAGGCGAGACCTGATTTGTGGGACCGGGCGATGGCCCGGGGCGTGATGCTTCGCCCTTGCAGCAATTTTCCCGGCTTGGACGGAAGCTATTTTCGCATCGGCCTAAAAAAGCGTGTTCAAAACGAGATGCTTTTGCAGGTTTTAAAAGAAATTGGAGGATAATATGGCAAAGTCGATTATGATTCAGGGGACGACCTCCAGCGCCGGAAAGAGCTTCCTCACGGCGGCGCTGTGCCGGATTTTTGCCCAGGATGGATACCGGGTGGCGCCGTTTAAGTCGCAGAACATGGCCCTGAATTCGTTTATTACGGAGGAAGGCTTGGAGATGGGCCGGGCTCAGGTCATGCAGGCCGAGGCGGCCGGGGTGAAGCCGTCTGTGCGGATGAATCCGATTTTACTCAAGCCCACGGGCGATACCGGCTCTCAGGTGATTGTAAACGGCGAGGTTCGGGGCAATATGACGGCCAGGGAGTATTTTGCCCTCAAGCGGTCGTTGTTCTCCGACGTCATGGACGCGTATCACGCCCTGGCGGCGGACTACGACATCCTTATCATTGAAGGAGCAGGCAGCCCGGCGGAGATCAACCTGAAGCAGGACGATATTGTCAATATGGGTATGGCCGCGCGGGCCGATGCGCCGGTTCTGCTGTGTGGGGATATTGACCGGGGCGGTGTGTTTGCCTCCCTGTACGGTACGGTGGCTTTGCTCAGCCCCGAAGAGCGGGACCGAATTCGGGGCTTGATCATCAATAAGTTTCGGGGGGACCGGAGTATTCTGAATCCCGGCCTTACGGAGCTGGAGCGGTTGACGGGAAAACCGGTCGTTGGGGTGGTTCCCTACCTGCCGCTGGAGCTGGATGACGAGGATTCTTTGACAGAGCGGTTTCAGCGCCCGGCGCACCGGGGGCTACTGGATGTTGCGGTGATTCGGTTGCCCCGGATTTCCAACTTTACAGACTTGAATCCCCTGTCTTGCGTGGAACAGGTCTCGCTGCGCTATGTGCATTCGGCTGGGGAGCTGGGTGAACCGCATCTCATCATTCTACCCGGTACGAAAAACACCATGGAGGATTTAAGGTGGCTCCGGCAATGCGGCTTGGAGGCGGCAATTTGCCGCCATGCGGCCCGGGGCGGGGCTGTGATGGGCATCTGCGGCGGATACCAGATGCTGGGTCGATCTCTGCGCGACCCGGACGGCGTGGAGGCCGGTGGACAGATGCGGGGAATGGGCCTTTTGGATGCCGAAACAGTCTTCCTGGCGAAAAAAACCAGAACCCAGGTCCGGGGCAAGGTCCGAAATGCCGCCGGAATCTTTTCCCCGTTGAACGACGTGGAGTTTACGGGCTATGAGATTCACATGGGCCGTACCACCTCTTCGCTGCCGCCTTTTTCCGGCTTAAGCACAGGTCAGGCAGACGGTCTGTGGTCTGGAAACGTCTTCGGCACGTATGTCCACGGTATTTTTGAGCAGGGGGACTTTACCCGTGCCTTTGTCAACTGTATGCTCCGGAGCATGGGCTTAACGGAAGCCACCGGAGCGGTGGATTGGGCTCAATATAAGCAGCAGCAGTACGACGCCCTGGCGCAGGGGGTGCGGCAGGCGCTGGACATGCCCTATGTGTATCGCCTGTTGGACCTGGATCCCGGAGCGGCCCGATGATAGCCTCCTTTGTGTTCGACCTGGATTCCACCGTGTTAAAGGGAGAGCTGTTGCCGGCCATTGGGGCTTGGGCCGGAGACCGGACCCTGGGTCCGGAAACCATGGCCTCGGTGATGGGAAGCTGCCCGTTTGCCCAAAGCTTTCCCGCCAGGGTAAAGCGGCTGCAGGGGGTACCGGTGGCCCGGGCGGCGGAAATCGCCCTGAGGCTACCCCGGTATGAGGCCCTCTGTGGGTTTCTCCGTGCCAATCGGGACCGATGCTATCTGGCTACGGGAAATCTGGATGTCTGGATCGAACCTCTCGTCTGTCAGCTGGGATTGTCGGGCCATTGCTTTTCCTCCGTTGCCCGGGTGGAAGACGGCCATGTGGTAGAAATCGTATCCCTTTTGGATAAGTCTGCGGTCCTGCCCGGTTTGCCCCGGCCCATTGCCGCAGTGGGCGACGGCATGAACGACGTGCCTATGCTGGAGCAAGCCGACGTAGGGATTGCTTTCGCCGCGTCTCACCCGGTTCCGGAAGAATTGGCCGGTGCGGCCCGCTATGTAGCCCGGGATGAAGCGTCTTTGCTGGCTTATTTGGAGAGCCTGTCGGCGGGCTTCCAGCTGTGCGGTATGGAGCGCACGGCGTGCGACCCGGATTCACGTGAGGAGGGGTATCGTCGCGAAAATCCGTTGGTTGATCCAGCCGGCGTCCGATTTTTGGGTTTGCCTGACCGATAGCCCGGAAGTCATCCGAAGAAGCTTTGCTTTATGCCTCCCACTTGTGCGGAACAGGTGGGGGGCATTTGCCTACCCGGGGGTTGACTCCGAACGGAAGCCGGTTGGGCCTTTGGGAAGACATGGCGGCCTGGAAGGATGCCGTGGATGGAAAGCGCCTTCTTGCGCCGCTGCGTGTTTTGTGATAATATAAAACATGATGAAAATTGGAAAAAGATGACTGAAAGAGGTGAGAGCGCGTGCGCCGGCTGGTTTGGTTTACGCTGGGATTTGCAGCGGCCTGCTTCGTGGGGACTTATCTGGCCCCGGGGCTGTGGGCATTGCTGGGAGCGGCCTGCGCGGGATTCCTGGCAGGCGGTTTGGCTGTGCGCCGCTATAGGGGGAACGTTGCGGCGGTGGCGGCGCTCTGTTCTCTGGGGCTGGCTGTGGGGCTTTTGTGGTTTTGCCTTTATGACGGCGTCTTTCTGCAGTCGGCCAAGGAGGCGGATGGGAAAACCATGCCGCTGGAGCTTCGGATTTTGGAGTACCCGGTGGAAACGGATTCCGGGTATTCGGTGGAAGGTGCTGTCTCGTTGAACGGTCGGGCGTACCGGACCCGGCTGTATTTTCAGGAAATAGAGGGGGTTCCGAAGCCGGGAGACCGGATTCGGGCAACGGTGCAGCTACGCCTGACCACCCACGGCGGCAGCCGGGAACCCACCTATCACCGGTCTGCCGGAATTTTTCTCCTGGCCTATGCCCGGGATTCTGTGACGTTGCTGGAAGGCGCGCGTAGTTTTTGGGATTTTCCCGTAGCTTTCGGCAGAAAAGTGAGCCGGCAGCTGGACGCGGTGTTCCCGGAGGACGCGGCCGGATTTGCCAAGGCCCTTTTGCTGGGAGACCGGGGCGGGCTGTCCTATGCACGGCAGAACGAGATGTCCTTGGCGGGCATTTCCCACGTGGCGGCGGTGTCCGGCATGCACCTGTCCATCCTATTGGCCGGACTTTTTTTCCTGACCCGCCGGCACCGGGTTTTCTCCGCTGTGTTGGGGATTCCGGCGGCTGTTTTCTTTGCCGCTATGGCGGGCTTTACGCCTTCGGTATCTCGGGCGGCTGTAATGCTGAGTTTGTCTCTTTTGGCGCGTCTCATCCACCGGGAATACGATTCGCCGTCTGCCCTGGCCTTTGCCGCGCTGCTACTTTTGCTGGCCAATCCCATGACTGCCGCCTCGGCCGGCTTTCAGCTTTCCGTTGGAGCAGTGGCGGGAATTCTGTGCTTCAGCGGCCGTCTGTACGCCTGGATGATGAAAAAGGAGAAGAAAAGTGGGAAAAGCCGCAGGATAAAAATGAAACGCGCGCTGGCCGGTTCTCTGGCGGTGAGTCTGGGCGCGTCGGTGTTTACGGCTCCGCTCACGGCCTGGACCTTCGGCGTGGTCAGCTTGCTGTCTCCGCTGACCAATCTGTTGACGCTGTGGGCGGTCAGTCTGGCGTTTTACTGTGAAATTGCAGCCTGTGTCCTGTATGCGTTCTGGCAGCCCGCCGCCATGGCGGCGGGCTGGTGCGGTACGCAGCTCATCCGGTTGATTATAGCCGTAAGCGGCTGCCTGGGGCGGCTGCCCGGCGCGGGCGTCTTTCCGGAGGAGAACGTCTACCTGTGGGCGTGGGTGTGGTTCGCCCCGGCTCTGCTGGGCGTATTTCTTGCAGGCCGGTGCCGGGGCAAGCGGATTTTTGCTCTGGGCCTTACCGGCTGCCTGCTTTTATCCATTTTTTTGGGCTTTCTGGAGCCGGGGGGCGAGCAATTCCGGGTAACCGTATTGGATGTGGGGCAGGGTCAATGCGTCTTACTCCAAACGGAGGGGAAAACCTATGTGGTAGACTGCGGCGGCTCGGAGGGAGAGGGAGCCGGAGAGAAGGCGGCCCGGCATCTTCTGAGTCAGGGCAAGACGCAGATAGAGGGCCTAATTTTGACGCATTTTGACGAAGACCATGTGTCCGGCGCTGCCCAGCTGATGCGGCGGATTCAGGTGGAGCGGCTGTACATGCCCAGGCAACCGGAGCACGAGGATTGTGCAGCTCTGGCGGAGATGGCGGGGGAGCGGGCTTTTTTTGTGGAGGAAGACGTGTGCATCTCCCTGGAGCAGGCGCAGATGTGGATTTTTGCGCCGTTATCCCGAACCTCCAGCAATGAAAGTGGACTTTCGGTGTTGTTTACGGCGGGAGAATGTGATACACTGATAACCGGAGACATGAGCCGGAATTTGGAGCGCCGCTTAATCGCCAGCCATCATCTGCCTGACATTGAGATTTTGGTGGCCGGTCATCATGGTTCCAAAAGCTCTACCGGTTTGGAGCTGCTGATGGCCTTGCGGCCTGAAGCAGTGGCGGTTTCCGTGGGACAAAATGCCTACGGCCATCCGTCTCCGGAGATGCTGGACAGAGCCGTTCGGGCCGGCTGCCGGATTTTTCGGACCGATCAATCCGGAACCTTGGTGTTCAGAGGGTAAAGAAACAATGGCAAGACAAACAACATCTGCTGCGCCGCTGCAGGCGCTGAAGCAGGCAATTCAGGAGGGGAGCCCCAAACCCTGTTACATCTTTTGGGGAGAGGAGACCTACCTGCTGCAGCACTATCTGGAGCTGCTCCGAAAAAAACTGATAGACCCGGTGACAGAGGAATTTAATTATCACCGGTTTTCCTCAGAGACGTTTTCCATGGACGCCCTGACCGACAGTGTGGAAAATCTGCCGATGATGGCGGACCGATCCATGGTCCGGGTGGACGATGTGGACTTGTTTAAGCTGGCGGAGAAAGAACGGGAGCGCCTGATTGCGCTGTTATCGGATCTGCCGTCTTACTGCTGCGTGGTTTTTGCCTACGGCGCGTCGGAATACAAGCCGGACCGGCGGCAGAAAAAGCTCTATGGGGCCGTCAGCCAATTTGCGGCGGCGGTGGAGTTTCCCAAGCAGAGCCAGCGGGATCTCACGGCGTGGATCATCCGCCATTTTAAAAGCACCGGCAAGACCATTTCCCCTGCTCTGTGTACCTATTTGATTGAGGTGACCGGCGGCACGATGTCCGCGTTGGCAGGAGAGATTGGGAAGATTGCGGCGTTTGCTCCGGGACCGGAGATTCGCAAGTCGGACGTGGATGCCGTGACAGAGCCGGTTTTGGATGCCGTCGTGTTTCAAATGACGGACGCCCTGGGAGCGGGAAACTACGAGGCCGCTCTGCGCAAGCTCCAGGACTTGTATCGGATGCAGCAGGAACCCATTGCCATACTGGGCGCCGTCGGCGCCCATATGCGCCGGATTTCTGCCGCCCGAATTCTTCTGGATGAGGGAAAAGGCGTGGATGACCTGATCCGGATTTGCGGGTTGAAGGACTATGCCGCCAAAAAGACGATGTCTGCAGCGAGGAAATTTCCCAGCCGGTTTTGCCGCCGGGCGGCGGGTTGGATTTTGGAGACCGATAGTAAAATGAAAACTTCTTTTGACGAGCCGGAGCGGCTGCTGGAGCTGTGCTTGCTGCAATTGGCCCAGGAGGCGGAGCATGGTTAAAGTGCGGGAAGTCATTGTGGTGGAGGGCCGGTACGATAAAAATACGCTGTCTCAGATTGTGGACGCGACCATTCTGGAGACCCGCGGCTTTGGAATTATGAAGGACAAGGCGATGCTGAATCTGCTGCGCCGGACGGCGGAGGCGCGGGGGCTGATTCTGCTGACCGACTCCGACGGCGCCGGTTTTGTCATCCGGAACTACCTGAAGCGCGTCATCCCTCCCAAGCATTTGAAGCAGGCCTATATCCCCGATATCCCGGGAAAGGAGCGGCGCAAAGCGGCTCCGGGCAAGGAGGGAAAGCTGGGGGTAGAGGGAATGAAACCGGAGGTGTTGCTTCAGGCCCTGCGCCGGGCGGGCGCCACCTTTGAGGGCGAGACCGAGAGCAAGTCCTGCGGCGAATTGAGTAAGACGGATTTATACGACTTGGGCCTGTCGGGCCGGCCGGACAGCGCCCGGAAGCGGGCGGCCCTGCTGCGAAGCCTGGACTTACCGGAGCATATGAGCGCCAACGCCATGCTCCAGGCGCTGAATCTGCTTGTTACAAAGGCCCAGTTGGCCGGAATGATGGAGGAACAACATGGACAGGTGGCGGATTCGGGAATTGCGAGACCCGGAGGAAAAGCGTGAGGCGGCCCAGACGGTACTGACGGCGCTGCCGGAGTGGTTTGGCTTGCCGGACAGTACGGCGGCTTATATCCGCGATTGCGGCAGCCTGCCGGTATGGGCGGCAGCGGAGGCGGGGACTGTGGCCGGGTTCATCGCCCTGAAGAGAACCAGCGACTATGCCGGAGAGGTGTTTGTAATGGGCGTCCTTCCTCAGAATCACCGCCGGGGGCTGGGGCGTGCGCTCCTGCAGACCCTGGAGGCCCGAGCCCGGCAGGAGCATATGCTGTTTTTGCAAGTGAAAACGGTCGCGCCGGGGCGCTATGAAGCGTATGACCAAACGAGGTTGTTTTACGAGGCCATGGGCTTTTATCCTTTGGAGGTTTTTCCCACGCTGTGGGACCCCTGGAATCCCTGCCTGGTCATGGTAAAACGCCTGGCAGAGGTAGAAACATGACGATGGTTTCCGTGACCCCAGAGAACCTGCCTGCAGCTGCCGCCGTTTACCGCGAAAGCTGGCAGGAATCCCACCGGAGCGTCTGTACCCGGGAGTTTTTAGAGAGCCGGGACTGTGCCGGTTACCTGCGCCGGGGGCTGGAGCAGGGAAAGCAGTTTTATCTGCTGTTGGACCCGGAGCCTGTCGGCGTGGTGTCCGTTGCAGGTCGGGAGATTGGAGATTTATATGTACTGCCGGACCGGCAGGGATGCGGGTACGGCACGCGGCTGCTGCAATTTGCCATGGCGCGGACGGCTTGCCCCTACCTCACCGTGCTGTCGACGAACCGGAGGGCCATTGCGCTGTACCGGCGGCTCGGTTTTATGGTGTGCAGGAGGAAGCAAATGCTGCGGGAAGGCCTGTGGGAATTGGAGCTGCATTTTGGAGAAGAGTGATGATTGATATTGCAGTTAAGGACTTGGTAAAGTCCTTTGAAATTGGAGATAACTTACTGGACGGCCTGTCCTTTGAGATTCAGGAAGGGGAATGTGTGGCTGTCCTGGGCCGGAACGGATGCGGCAAAACGACGTTGTTTCGCATTCTGACGGGAGAAATTGGATACGATGCGGGAGAGGTTTATGTCAATCCCCATAAAAGGCTGGGTTTGATCTCTCAGATTCCCCAGTATCCCGCCGGGTATACGGTAGAAGAGGTGCTGCGTTCCGCCTTCCGGAACCTGCTGGACATGCGGCGCCGGATGGAGGAATTGGAGTCGCAAATGGCGGTGGGCGCATCTGGAAGCGTTCTGAGCGAATACGACCGCCTGACGAACCGTTTTGCATCCGGCGGCGGGTATGATATGGATGTGGATACGGATAAGGTCTGCAACGGCTTGGGGATTCCGGAGGACATGCGGCGGCAGGCCTTTGACATGCTCTCCGGCGGAGAAAAGACCCGGGTCAATTTGGCCAGACTCCTGCTGGAAAAAACGGAGATTTTACTTTTGGATGAACCGACCAATCATCTGGATTTAAAAAGTGTGGAGTGGCTGGAGGCGTACATCCACAAGTTTAAAGGTACGGTGCTCACCATTTCCCACGACCGGTATTTTCTGGATCAGATTGCCGATCGAATCGTGGAGATTTCCGACGGCCATGGGGAATTTTATTCCGGAAACTATACGTTTTACATGGAGGAAAAGCAGGCCCGGTTTAATTTGCAGCTGAAGCAATACGAGCAGGAGCAGGCCAAGCTGAAGCAGTTGGGCTTTACGCTGGAACGCATGAAAGGCTGGGGAATCAACAACCGTACCTTGTACCGCCGGGCCATGTCCATCCAGCACCGCATGGAGCGCATTGAGAAGACCAAAAAGCCCACAGTGGCCAAAACGATGAGAGCCTCCTTTGCCCAGCGGGATTTTGAAGGAGACGTCGTGTTTGAAACCAAGGGCTTTTCCAAGGCATATGGGGAAAAGCAGCTGTTTTCCGATGTCAATCTTCTGGTAAAAGGCGGAGAGCGCATAGCTCTGCTGGGGGATAACGGAGCCGGGAAGACCACATTCATTCGCTGCCTCCTGGGGCAGGAGCCCTGTGAGGGAAAGGTGAAATTCGGACCGACGGTAAAGGCGGGTTATCTACCCCAAATCATGCATTTTACCCATCCGGAGAGAACCTTATACGACACCATGCTCTATGAGAAGAACCTGACGCCGCAAGCGGCGCGGGACCGGTTGGGCGCGTTTTTGTTCCAGGGGGAGGATGTGTTTAAAACCGTGGGAAGCCTGTCCGGCGGAGAACAGTCCCGTCTGAGGCTTTGCATGCTGATGGATGAAAAGATCAACCTGTTGATCTTGGACGAACCGACCAATCATCTGGACATTGCCTCCCGTGAATGGGTGGAATGCGCCATTGAGGAATTTGAGGGAGTTTTGCTGTTTGTGTCCCACGACCGGTATTTTGTGGAGAAGTTCGCCGACCGGATTTGGGAACTGGAGCGCGGAAAGATTCGGGATTTCCCCTGCGGCTATGCCAAGTACCGCTCGATTCTGGCCCATGAAGCCGCCGTCGCCCCGGCTCCGGTAGCACCGCGGAAGAAGGAAGGGGAGAAAAAAGAGCGGTCCAAAGATAAGGACCTGGAAAAGTTGGTCCGGCGTTTGGAGCGGGAAATAGACAAGCAGGAAGAACGAATCCGGGGCTTAGAGGCAGATATCGCGGCGGCCTCTGCCGACTATCAGGAGCTGACCCGTTTGCTGGAGCAAAAGGAGCGGGAGGATGAAATCCTTTTAGAGCTGATGGCACAGTGGGAAGAGGCAGCCGGTGGTCTGGCCTGAGGAGCCGAGTATCCTATATTTTAGAAAGGGGAAACGAAACATGGGAATGTCTTTTGAAAGCGTGGTATTTCACCGCCCGGCCGGGGAGGCTTGGCAGACGCTGCAGCCGAAGCTGGAGGAACTGCTGCAAGCCTATGGCCTGGGACCTGTTTACGAGAGCTCCGACGGCACAAGCGGCGTCGTCTATGACACGGAGATGTCTGCGGAGGAAGATATGCCGGAGCTGGTCTGTGCGGTCAGCGCACTGACCGGCGGTACTGCGATAGGAGCGGTTTGCCTGGACAGCGACTTTGTCGGTGTGGTGCTGGCCAGGAACGGGGAGCAGATGGATATGGGATATATCGGCGTTCCCTATGGCGCAGAGGAGGAAGAGGGGCTGGAGCTCCACACGGAGCAGTGGCTGCCGCTGCTGACCCGTCCGGAAGATGCCGCAGCCTTGGAGGACTGTCTCCACGGTGGGTTTGTTTTGGCGGAGGATCAGCTGCGCACGTTGAGCCGGCTCATTGGCTTGCCGGTGTTGGACGACGATATTTTAACGCAGTACCTGGAAGAATTCGAGGATTTTTAGCCGGTTGACAGGGGAACTTTCGGGGAATATAATGTAGGACAGAAAAAACGCCGGATTTCCGGCATGAGGAGAGGAACAGCATGAGTGAATCCTGCAGCGGCAACTGTGCGGCCTGCGGCTCGGATTGCGGGGAACGCAAGGCAGAGAGCTTGTTGGCACAGTTGAACCCCAAATCTCAGGTGAAGAAAGTAATTGCGGTGGTATCCGGAAAAGGCGGAGTGGGAAAGAGCACCGTGACGGCCCAACTGGCCGTGGCGATGTCGCGAAAAGGGAACCGGGTCGGCATTCTGGACGCCGACATCACCGGACCGTCGATCCCCAAGGCATTCGGCGTATCGGAGTGCCGGGGGGCGGATGCATCCGGCCTATACCCGGCCCTGACAAAATCCGGCATTCAGGTGATGTCTATGAACCTGCTGCTGGATTGTGACACGGACCCGGTTTTGTGGCGGGGACCTGTGATTGCCGGGGCGGTCAAGCAGTTTTGGACGGATGTCATTTGGGAAGATGTGGACTATCTGTTCGTGGACATGCCGCCTGGAACCGGGGACGTTCCTCTGACGGTGTTCCAGTCCATTCCGGTGGACGGGATTGTAGTGGTCACCAGCCCCCAGGCGTTGGTTTCCATGATTGTCACCAAAGCTGTGAAGATGGCCAATATGATGCATGTGCCTGTTTTGGGCTTTGTAGAAAACTACAGCTATTTCACTTGCCCGGATTGTGGCAAGCGCCTTGCCGTATTCGGAGAGAGCAAGCTGGACGAAGCGGCTTCCGCTTTTGACATCCCCGTTTTGGCGCGGCTGCCGGTGGATCCGGCTGTGGCCCGGGCCTTTGATGAGGGCCGGATGGAGTGCGTGGAACCGGATGGCCTCTCCGGGGTGATCGAGGCGGTAGAGAAGATGTCGTCATAAACGGAGCGGGGGCTGCTGCCATGGGAAATTGTTGGCGGCAGTCCCTATTTTTGTGGAGGAAGGCAATGAGACAGTCAAATTATGAAATCACAAAGGAGAAAATGGCCAAGCACTTTTTGGATTTTGACCAGGGTACCATGATCTCTCGGATGCATTTACGCCACGACAGCCGGTATTTGTACATTCGTTTTGTAGGCCGTTGGTATCGCATCGACCGGTCCAGCGGTCTGGTTCAGTGGTCGGAGGACGGGTTCCGGCATGGAATCGAGGGGGACTTCAACGAGGCTATGTCAATTTATGACTTGCTGTGTTGCTCCAAAGAGGGCTGCTGTCTGGCCGGAGAGTTTGTGAAGCTGCGGGGCTCTGTGGCCGGCGGTCCCGGGGGCGAGCTGTTTGCTTCCAATGCCCTGTGGTTTCAGGGGAAATCTCAGCGCCTTGCTCTGGCTTGTGAGTGTTTGGGCGGCGTCAGGTCTGGAAAAGGGGATGTGGCGTACACCTTGCCGGTATTTGATGTTTTGCCGGTCCGGCTGTCTTTCTGGGAGGCAGACGAGGATTTTCCACCCTCGTTGCAGTTCCAATGGGACAAAAATACAACGGATTTTGTGCATTTTGAAACCACATTTTACATCACTTCCCATTTATTATCCCGTCTGCGGTCTATAATGGAATCTGAGTCAATTTTGAGTGAAACGTAGGAAAAGAAAAGCGGATGGGTTTGATTTTGTGGGATTCTTCTGATATACTGGCAGGGAAAGGGGCCGGCAGCGATGAAGATCAGCCTGGATTTGTATCACATATTTTACTGGGTGACCAAAACCGGAAGCTTCACCCGGGCGGCGGAACGGCTGTATACCTCGCAACCGGCGGTAAGCCGCTCGATCCGCCAGCTGGAGCAGGCGCTGGGATGCTGCCTGCTGGACCGCACGGCCCGGGGCGTGCGCCTCACGCCTGCGGGGAAGATGCTCTGGCACTATGTGGAGCACGGTGTGGAGCAGCTCCAGCTGGGGGAAGACCGGCTTCAGGCGCTCTGCGCTCTGGACGAAGGATCCATTCGGGTTGGCGCCAGCGATATGACATTGCAGTTTTGTCTGCTGCCTTTTCTGGAGAAATTTCATGAGACATATCCAAAGGTGCGCATTTCCGTCACCAACGGTCCCAGCCCGGAGACCTTGGCGTATCTGAATCAGGGGAAAATTGACTTCGGTGTCATCAGCGAGCCGGTTGGTTTGCCCTCCGGCATATCGGCTGTGCCGGTTGGCTGGGTGCAGGATGTGTTCATTGCCGGGAGCCGGTTCTCCCATTTGCAGGGCCGGACGGTGCAGCTGGAGGAGCTGACGGAGCTGCCGTTCATTTGCTTGGAGGGTTCCACCAGTACGCGCCAGTACTGCGATTCTTTTTTTGCAGAACGAGGCCTGGTCCTGCGCCCGGAGTTTGAGTTGGCCACCTCTGATTTGATTGTACAGTTTACCCAGCGAAATTTGGGGGTGGGAAGTGTGGTGGAACATTTTGCCCAAAGGGCCATTGCGGAAGGGCAGGTGTTCCGTCTGCATTTGAATTGGGAGCTTCCGCCCAGACGCTTGCTGTTGGTCCGGCGCCGGGAGCGTCTGCCTGAGGCGGCAGAGGCTTTGGCGGCGCTGGTAGCGGGGGAAAAGCAGGTATATCAAAATCGGATGGAGACCATTTGAATTATGTATTTTACTCATGCAATCTCTTGTGGTATACTGCTTGTGTGAGACGTGCCGGCCATCGCCGGCCGTTGTATGATGGATTTTAGGAGGCAAACAGATGGTAAAAGCGATCGTAGGCGCCAATTGGGGCGATGAAGGAAAGGGAAAAATTACAGATGTCTTAGCCGGAAATTCCGACGTTGTCATCCGGTTCCAGGGAGGCAGCAATGCCGGACATACCATTGTCAATGAGCATGGACGCTTTGCGCTGCATCAGCTGCCCTCCGGCGTTTTTTATCCCCATGTGACCAATATCATTGGTAACGGGGTCGCCCTGGATTTGGGGAAATTTTTGCAAGAGGTGGACGCTCTGAAGGCCTCCGGTGTGCAGCCGAAGCTTCTGGTTTCGGACCGGGTGCAGGTGGTGATGCCGTACCATGTGCTGCTGGATCAGTATGAGGAGGAGCGCCTGGGCGGACGGTCTTTTGGCTCTACCAAATCCGGCATTGCGCCGTTTTATTCAGACAAGTACGCCAAAATCGGCTTCCAGCTGGCGGAGCTTTGGGACGACGGGTACGCCCGGGATAAGCTGGAGCGGGTCCTGGAAGTAAAAAACGTGATGCTGGAGCATCTGTATCATAAGCAACCCCTGTCTGTAGACTGTATTTTTGACGAGCTGCGGAAGCAGCGGGACGCCATTGCGCCTTATGTGGGCGACACATTCCAATTCCTCCGCGAGGCTCAGAAAAATGGCGCCAGAATTTTGCTGGAGGGACAGCTGGGGGCCATGAAGGATCCGGATTTCGGGATCTACCCGATGGTAACCTCCTCCTCCACCCTGGCAGCCTTTGGCGCCATTGGCGCAGGTGTGCCGCCTTATGCCATTACGGATATCGTTTGCGTGGTAAAGGCGTATTCCAGCGCAGTAGGCGCGGGCGCTTTTGTCAGTGAAATTTTCGATGAGGAGGCGCAAGAGCTCCGCTTACACGGCGGGGACAAGGGCGAATTTGGGGCCACAACAGGCCGGCCCCGCCGGATGGGCTGGTTTGATGCAGTGGCCACCCGGTACGGCGTCCAGGTGCAAGGCGCGACGCAAGTGGCTCTGACGGTTGTGGACGCCCTGGGATACCGGAAGGAGATTCCGGTTTGCGTCGGCTACGAGGTGGACGGAAAGATTCGGAAGGACTTCCCGACGACGCCGGTTTTGGAGCGCTGTAAGCCGGTGTGGGAGATTTTACCGGGCTGGAATTGCGATATTCGGAATGTCACCCGGTATGAGGACCTGCCGCAGGCTTGTAAAGACTACGTAGAATTCATTGAGAAAGAAATTGGCGTTCCCATTACGATGGTTTCCAACGGCCCCGGCCGGGAGGCAATCATTTACCGGTAAGGTTTGCTACACTACAGGGCGGCAAAGGGTAAGACGGGCTATGGGCGAGTGGTCCATAGCCCGTCTTTGTGATTGTGTGCCATGGGTGATAACCGGCATGCCTGTGCCTAGACCAGAACGGGCTGAAGCTGAAGCCCGCTGAGCGCGGCATCCAGGGCGTCGGGCAACAGGTCGAAATTTGCCACCAGACTTGTGGGCTTCCGGATGGGATCGTCCTGCCCGAAGGGAACAAAGTAGATGTGCTTTCGGGCCAACAGTCTGCCGATGTTTTCCGCTGCTGCGGCGAGCCCATCGTTGGTAGATACGGCCAGAAGCAGCGGTCTTCCGTTTCTTAAGTGGCTTTTTGCCGCCATGGTAACGGGGCCGTCGGCAATGCCGTGGGCTAGTTTTGCCAAGGTGTTGCCTGTGCACGGCGCGATTACCAGGGCGTCCAAAAGCTTCTTGGGACCGATGGGTTCTACCTCGGCGATGGTGTGCAGAGCGGGGGCGCCGCAGAGTTCCTCTGCCCGGCGGATGTGCTCTTCCGCTGTACCGAAACGGGAGTCCGTCTCCCAGCTGGCCTGGGAGAAAATGGGAATGACGCGACGGTAAATTTCGGTCAGACGTTTGAGAGCGGCCATGGCTTTGGTATAGGTACAAAATGACCCGCACAGGGCGTATCCAATGGTTTTATCGTACATAGGGGCTCCTTTCCTGGCTCATGGCCAAACGCAAAACGGTTTTGCCGACCAGCCGCCCGGCCGTTTCCGGCGCGGTTTTTCCCGGAAGGCCGGATGCGCGTAGGAAGCTTCGGCTGCCGTCGGCTTCTATCCCGCCGGGCGCGGAGGCCAGCTCCACCAGCAGGCAATTCGGCTGGGTTTGCGCCAGGGCCTGGGCGGTTAAAACCGGCGACGGGACGGTGTTGAAGATGACGCGGTATGCAGACAGGTTTTCCCATTGGCCCGTGGTTGCCGTTTGAAGGCCCAAAGCCTGTATCATCCCCAAATCCCGGCTTCGCCGCGCAGATGCGGTCACATGGGCGCCCAAGGCCTGTAATTTGCGGCTAAGCAGCTGGCCGATGCGTCCCCAGCCGATAACCAGAACCGGTGTGTCGGCCAGGGTGACAGGCAGCTGCTCCATGGCCAGCAAGAGCGCGCCTTCGGCCGTGATCGCAGCGTTGGCGGCTGTCAAAAACTCGTCGTGGAAATAGTCCAAAACGGTTGCGCCGGTGTGTTCCAGCAGATTTTGCCTGCTCTCCAGCTTCCCTCCCAAAACGGTGATGCCCGGGTGAAGTCTGGCCTCCAATGCGGCAAACGGGGGGCCGCCGGAAATGGCGCCATCGGAGGTGAACGCGGGCAGCGGCAGCACGAAGTGGGTGATCTCATTGCTTGAGAAATCCACAATGCGACATCCTGCATCCTCTAAATAGGAACGTGTCCAGGGTGTCCGGCTGTCCCCCCCTAAAAAAGAAAAACGAGCTTCTTGTAGGTTCATGGGGCATTCCTCCTCCCGCCAGACTATGCCCCGGCGGGGCGGGCTGTGCATCGCGGTTGTATTTTAGGTGGAGATGCAGTATAATGAAAAAAACAGACTCGAAAGGACGGAAATACCCGATGGAACGTCACGGATTTATTCAGGATATGATGGACGTAAAGGTGCTGATCCTGTTTGTGGCAGCCCGGCTGAACGGGCCTGCGTCTGTGCAGGAAATTTATGAGCTCTGTTATCAGGATGAACGGCTTAGCTATTTCGACGTGTGCACCGCCGTGCCGGAGCTGGTTCGTTCCGGCCATCTTCAGCAGCTGCCGGGGGACCGGTACGGCATTACGGAAAAAGGAAAGGCGCATGGTGCGCTGACAGAAGATTCCCTGGCCTTTCCGGTTCAGCAGCGCGCCCAGGAGGCGGTAGACCGGTTTAATCGGGAGCAGCGGCGCAGCGGGATGATCCAAGCCGAAATCGTGCGCCGGCAGGAGGAGGGAGACTATGTGGTGAAACTGGGCCTCAATGATGAGAAGGGAAGCTTGATGCGCTTGGAGCTGATGGCGCCGGATCAGCCGCAGGCCATTCGCCTCAGCCGGTCGTTTCGCAAGAATGCGGAATTGATCTATCATTTGATTATGGCCGATTTGTTGGATGAGACGGATTTTGGGGAATAGAGGACCGGCCCCTTGCCGCCGGGTCAAAAGCATGGTATAGTAATCTTATACCGGTGAACCGGTTGATACGAAAGGAGCGACGCAATATGAAATTCCAGTTTAGTGAAAAAAAAGTTCGCCTTCCCGAGAATGTCCATGCTTATGCAGAAAAAAAGGTAAAAAAGCTGGACCGCTATTTCAATGGTGATGCGGAGGCACTTGTCGCTTTTTCTGTGGAGAAGAACCGCAATAAGGTGGAGTTAACGGTCCACGCAGCCAATACTTGGTTCCGCGCCAGCGAGAGCACGTCGGATATGTTTGCTTCGATCGACGCTGCCGTAGGTACCATCGAGGGGCAGATTCGAAAGAATAAAACCAGACTCGCCCGCCGTCTGCGGCAGGATGCATTTGTTCGTTCTCCCAGCGCGGAGGAGGTTTCCTTTGTACCGGAGGACCCGGAAGAGGAATTTGAAATTGTCCGCCGGAAGACATTTCCTATGAAACCTATGACGCAAGAGGAGGCAATTTTGCAGATGAACCTCCTGGAGCACAGCTTCTTTGCGTTTAAGGATGAGGATAATGGGGGATCCTTTGCCGTGGTGTACCGGCGGAATGACGGCGGCTATGGTCTGATTGAAGATGCGGATTGATCTTGCTTTGTGCAAAGGCGGCGGCCGGCTGGTCGCCGCCTTTTTTATGATGGGGACAAAAAAGCAAAATTTTAAAAAAAGGTCTTGACATCTGGGAAATCGTGGAGTATACTATGCAAGTCGTCGCGAGAACGAGAGCGCTTCTGAAAGATTAAAATATTTTTGAAAAAGTTCTTGACAAACTTGAGATGACGTGGTAATATATCAAAGCCATCTGGATAGATGGTTGCCCCAAAAGGGCGCGTGTACCTTGCGAATTGAATAACGTGAACCAAGAAACACCTGAAAAAACGA
>ERZ1643251.2350-NODE-2350-length-19442-cov-13.290194_pt1 | contig 19442 bp, 22 predicted proteins | sample MGYA00579261_ERZ1643251 | MGnify/ENA primary metagenome ERZ1643251 (study PRJEB29033, sample SAMEA4952267) | chicken gut metagenome | biome: Broiler Chicken; feature: Gastrointestinal Tract; material: Caecum | place: Ireland | collected 2018 | study: Broiler...
ATAAAGACTTTTATTATAAAAAGTTCCACATAATTTTTTGTTAAAATTGTATTGTATTCATAAAAATAAGGAGTGTGATGAATATGAGTACAATACAATTAAATTACTCTTTTAAAAGAGTAAATCGATTTTTAAGGGAAGGAGGAATATTATTAAAAGATTCCAGTGATAATAAGGTTGCTGTGTCTTATAAAGATTATTTAATTTCAAATGGAAATAAAAATAATACTATATCAAGAAAAATAAGATTCATATATTTATTGGAAAATTATCTTTTCTCTATTGATAAAACATTCAAAACATTTACTAAAGAAAATATCTATGACTACTTTAATGAATGTTCTAAATTGTCTTGGGGATTATCATATCAAGATGAGAATAAATTAGTTATTAAAAATTTTTTTAATTGGACCTATCAAAAAGGTTTAACTAAATTATCAGGTGATATGATATTACCTAAGATTGTATGGCATCGCAAAACCAATATAAGGACCTATTATACTAAAGAAGAAATAACTAAATTATTGAATGCTATTGATATTAGAACAAAACAGGGAAAAGAAAATTATTTGATAATAAGTTTAATTTGTTATTTAGGTCTCCGAATAAGCGATGTTATTAATTTAAAATTAAGTAATATCAATTTTAATGATAATACGATTTCAATTATTCAATATAAAACTGGTAATCAATTAATTTTACCATTAATAGATAAAGTGAAATACCCACTTTTAGATTATTTAAAAAATGTTAGACCAAATGTTACTAACTTGGATTTTGTTTTTATTACTTTTGATAAGCCCTACAAACATCATGTTGAACTGAAAAATCATAATTATATTGTTAAAGATTATTTACTTAAAGTTGGTATAAATGTCAATGGAAGAAAACATGGATTTCATAGTTTAAGGCATAGTTTTAGTACACTGCTATTAAATGAAGATACTTCTCTATATTCTATTTCAACTATAATTAGGACATCAAGATATTAAAACAACGATGTCTTATTTAGATATAGATACTTCTAAACTTAAAGAACTTGCTTTGGAGGTTCCGTATGTTAAATAGTTATAATTTTAAAAGTATTTTTCAAAATGAACTTAACTATTTTGTTAAATATAAGAGAAGTCTAGGTCTAAAATATGAAAATGAAATATCTCGTTTGAGGTATATCGATAATATTTTATATAATCTCAATCTAAAATCTAAGAAAATAACAAAAGAAACTTTTTATAAATTAACGGAAAGAAATAATATGCATGGAGAAAATTATGCTAGACAATATGGAGTTACTAAAGACTTTTGTAAATTTTTAATTTCTAATGAATATAAAAATATCTATTATGAAAATAGGAAGTTTAATATTATAAATAATTATAAGCCAGTTATATTGTTAATGATACTATAAGAATGTACAAAAAAGGGAAAATAAAAATGTACAAAATTGTACATGATATATCCCCTTGAGTACATTCTTTTGTTATACTCTAGTCTGAGGATTGGAGGTGACAAAATGAAGAATTTGAAAGGAGCAATTACATGTTTGAAAATGACAGAAACAAAACCTAACTTCTCAGAATTAGGACGAGTTTATGGAGTAGATCGAAGAACGGCAAAGAAAATGTATGAAGGTCAAAATGCAAAGTCTAATACACGTGATAAACCTTCTAAATTAGATCCCTATCAAGAGATCATATATTATCAGTCACGACCAATAATATCGGATAGAATAAAACAGGATTTTAGTACAAAAATAATAAATTTCGCATAAATTACACTAGAGGTGAGTGTAATGGCAAGTTACAAAGAAATCGTAACGAAGGCGGTTATTGGAAAAGCCAAAAAAACAAATAGTATGCATTTTTCTTTTACTCCAGACGAAAATGTGAATACAGTTTTAGGGTGTTGGGTAATCAATCATACCTTTTCAGGTGCCAATCAAAATGGTAAAGTTGGTGTAACAGGATCTTTTGATGTCAATGTTTGGTATTCTTATGATGGTGATACAAAAACAAAAGTAAATACCAAAAAATTTGGCTATAATGAAGTATTAGCAGTTCCCTTAAGAGATTCTGCAACTTTAACCAATAATTCAGAAATCATTGTCAGAAGTTTAAAACAACCATCTGTAACTAATGTCTCTGTAACAGATGGCAATATTGTTTTAGATATCGAAAAAGAATTAGGAGTAGAAATTGTTGGCGATACCAAAATAAAAGTTCCAATTGAAGACGTTGATGATGATTACGAGGAAATAATTGACGAAGAAGATGTCAGTGGAATCGATGAAGTAAACGAAAATTATCTAGGTTAATATAGACGTTCTATTAATAGCATCATAGTTTTTCTATGGTGTTTTCTTTACGCAAAAGATTATAAAATCTCTGTTGTTCAATGAGACTTTGTTGTTTTAGAAAAAGTCTTCATGTAGGTAAGGGCCAAAAAGACATTTGTTCTTAATGAGAATAAAATATTCTACTTGAATATAAATGATCGTGTTTTAAAAAGAAGAAAACAAATATTTATTGTCTGCATTAAGCCTTTTTAAAAGTACACCTTCATGGGAACTTTTTATAAAATATAATGTCAACCAAAAAAAGTTGACACTTCACACTTTGTTTGATAGAATGAAGTAGTCAAAGGAGGGAAAAACAATGGCTGTTAAATTAAGATTAAAAAGAATGGGTTCTAAAGCAAAACCTTTTTACCGTATTGTTGCAGCTGATTCTAGAAGCCCAAGAGATGGACGTTTCTTAGAAGTTATTGGAACATACAATCCAATTAAAGGTAGCGAAGTTGTAACTGTAAATGAAGAAAAAGCTTTATATTGGTTAAGTAATGGAGCTCAACCTACAGATACAGTTCGTAGTATTTTAAGTAAACAAGGTATTATGGCTAAGTTTGCTGAATCTAAAAAAGCAGGTAAATAATGATGAATATTGTTGAATACACAGAATTCTTAGTTAAAAGTATTGCTAAGGATGCTGATTTAGTTAAAGTAAGTAGCTATGAAACGGAAGAAGGACTTACAATTGATATTATGGTTCCAGAATCATCTATGGGTAGTGTCATGGGTAAAAATGGCCGTAATATTAAATCAATAAGAACTTTAGTTTATGCTTATGGTTACTTACACAAAAGTAAAAAAATAGAAATTAATGTCGATGCATTTTAAAGCACACAAAACTGTGTCGCTTTTTTTCTTTTTGTGATATAATCCTTTTAGGAGTGTATATTGAGGTATGAAAAAAATCATTATTTTTATTTTAATTGTGTGCGTTTTACTTGCAGCAGTACAAGTCTTTTTGTTCTGGGAGCTCAAAGAACCTACAAATGAAAGCACCTTTACTGAATTATCTATAACGGATGAAGCAGTGCAAGAACTTTATGAAAAAGCAAATCCAAGTGAAGATTATGATACGATGCAAGATGTCTATGCAAGAGGAAATTTTTCTAACCAATTTATATTAGGAACGGCCATTGTATCTATTTTAAGAAATAATCCTCAAGATACAGTGAGTGAAAGTGATGTCAATGTTGCAATAAAACAAATTTTTGGGACAATTACTTATGCTCATGAATCTGGTTATATTGTCAGTGATGAAGTATGCGGATTTCAATATGATAAAAATGCCCATCTTTATACAATTTTAAAAGGCTGTCAAAAAAATGGAGATTCTAAACTTTTAAGAAAAATCACTTCTGCTCGTAAAAGTGATACTGAATATATTATCACGGAGAAACTAATCACTTCAGAAACAATCTATGATGAATTAAATCAAACGTATACTATTACTGTATATGATGATATAGGCAAATCTCATCAAATCGAAACATTGACCTATATGGAAGGTGAAGAAGTCCCAGTAGTAGAAATAGAGGATTACATAGATCAAGCAAGCACATACGAATACCATTTTGTCTTTGATGGTGAAACATTTATTTATAAAGCTATCGAAAAAGTTTCGTAGAAAGTGGGGAATAAGCTCACTTTCTTTTTTCGGTTTATGGTATAATGAATTAGAAAGTATTGGTGAAGTTATGAAAAAGATTATATTAGTAGATGGAAACAATTTACTCTTTCGTAGTTATTATGCAACAGCATACCAAGGATCCTTATTAAAAAACTCTAAAGGATTTCCAACAAATGCATTATATGGTTTTGTCGGAATGATGAATAAAATCATTCACGAAGAAAAACCAGAATATATTGCTGTTGCCTTTGATATTGGCAAAAACTTTCGTAAAGAAAAATATTCCTTTTATAAAGAAGGTCGTAAAAAAACACCAGACGAACTTCATATGCAAGAACCTTATGCTAGGAAAATACTAAAAGCCATGGGAGTACCATACTTTGAACTAGCTCCTTATGAAGCAGATGATATTATTGGTACGTTTGCTAAGATGGTTGAAGAAGATCCAGATTTCGTTGGTACCATTATCAGTTCAGACCGTGACTTATTACAACTTGTAAGTCCTCAACTTGATATGAAACTATTAAAGCAAAAAGACTACATTCGTTATGATGTTGCCTCATTTCAAAAAGACTATGGAATCGATCCCATTAAAATTATTGATTTAAAAGCATTAGCTGGAGATGCAAGTGACAATATTCCTGGCGTCAAAGGAATAGGGGAAAAAACAGCTTTGTCGTTATTACAACAATATGGTTCTGTAGAAGGAATTTATGAACACATTGAAGAGATTAAAGGAAAAACGAAAGAAAAGCTTGTAAATGATAAAGAAAATGCTTTTATGAGTAAAGAAATTGCCACAATATATAAAGAGGTTCCTTTAGAAGTGAAGGACTTAGAAGACATCAAATATGACCCAAAAGAAGATGCCGAATTATATGCTATCTATGAAGATTTAGAATTCTATTCCTTCCTAAAAAATCTCAAAAAAGAAGAAAAAGAAGAACCGTTTACCTATAAAGAATTGGATAGTATCTCTTCATTGCCAAACGAAGAAGAATATGCTTTTTATATTGAATTAGATGGCTCAAATTATCATCAAGCAAATATCGTTGGTATGGCACTTTCAACCAAAACAGAGAACTTCTTTGTCCCAACTGCTTTGATTCCTGAAGTCATGAACTTTTTACAAGATAAAGTAAACTATACCTATGACTATAAAAAAGCAATTGTCTCTTTACATCGTCAAGGAATTTCTATTCCACCAGTGAATACCGACTTGATGATATGCTATGCTCTTTTACAAGATAGTAGCAAAGATGATTTAGCTTTTTATATGGTTCCAAGTGGCTATCAAGTAGAATTTTTAGAAACCCTTTGGAAAAAAGGACTTGTCTTGACTGAAGATATAAAAAAATATATTGCCATGAAAGCTCGTTTCATTTTTGATAGTCGTGATCGCGCTATCCTAGACTTAAAAAGAGATGATATGTATAACTTATTTAAAGAGATTGAAATGCCTTTATCACCTGTTTTAGCCGACATGGAAATTACCGGTATTAAAGTAGATCGTAATGTCTTAGATAGCATGAAAGTAGAAATGAAAAAGAAAATTGATGACTTAACCAAAGAAATCTATGAATTAGCTGGGGAAGAGTTTAACATTTCTAGTCCAAAACAACTAGGAGAAATTCTCTTTATTAAACTAGGTTTACCTGGTGGAAAGAAAACCGAAAAAGGTTACAAAACCGATGTTAAAGTTTTACATAAACTCTTAGGTATGCATCCAATGATCGAGAAAATTTTGGAATACCGCAACGTAACGAAACTATATTCAACCTATTTAGAAGGAATGGAAGCTTATATATTAGATGATGGCAAAATCCATACAATTTTCAAACAAAACTTTGCTCGAACAGGACGACTTTCTTCAACTGAACCCAACTTACAAAACATCCCAGTTCGTGATGAAGAAGGAAAGAAAATCAGAAAAGCTTTCTTGCCTTGCAACGACTGTTTTCTAAGTGCTGATTACAGCCAAATCGAACTACGCATCTTAGCACATATCTCAGGCTCTAAAGAACTTCAAGAAGCCTTTATCCGAGATCAAGATATCCATACAAAAGTAGCAAGTGACATTTATAATGTGAAAGAAAGTGAAGTAACCAAGAAAATGCGCAGTACTGCAAAAGCCGTTATCTTTGGTATAGTCTATGGTATAAGTGGTTATGGATTAGGTGAAAACTTGGAAATAAGTCAAAAAGAAGCCAAAGAATTCATTGAAAAATACTATGAACTCTATCCTGGTGTCAAAAAATACATGGATGAAATTGTTAAAGAAGCTATTCTAAATGGGGCTGTAAGAACTCTATTTAACCGTAGAAGAACCATTCCTGAATTAAATAGTCCTCAATATATGGTTAGACAAATGGGGGAGAGAATTGCCCTAAATACTCCAATTCAAGGTACAAGCGCGGATATTATTAAGAAAGCTATGGTCGAAATCGATCAGAAATTCAAAGAAGAAAACATTAAGACAAAAATGGTTTTACAAGTCCATGACGAACTTATCTTTGATGTTGTAAAAGAAGAAAAAGAAAAAGTCGAAAGTATCGTAAAAGATATTATGACACATACAATAACCTTAGATGTACCTTTAAAAGTAAGTGCAGATTATGGAGAAAATTGGTATGATACGAAATAAACCTGTTGTAGGTATATTGCCTACCTATAACTTAACAAACGAAGCGAATGATCCATATCAAGATCGAGCAAGCTTTGTTTTGATGTACGAAGAAAAAATTGTAAAGTGCGGAGGAATTCCCATCGGTCTTCTCGATAAAAATATGGAAGATTATCTTTCTTTATGCGATGGGTATCTATGGCCTGGTGGAAATAAAATATGGCCTGAATTTTATAGGGTAATCGAAGACGCAATAAATACCCATAAACCACTTCTTGGGATTTGTCTTGGTATGCAAGCAATTACAACTTTCTTTAATGTTTTAGAAGATAAGACGGCCTCAAAATCTAAAACCTTTAGGGAAGTCTATGAAGAAGGACAAAAGAACAATCCATACTTGACTAAAGTAGAAGATATGACTTTACATAATCATTATGTAACCAAAAACGAAGAAACGATCAATGTAGCTAAACATCTTGTCAAGATAAAACCAAATACTCTTTTATCTTCATTATATAAAGAAAAAGAATTATTTGTGGTAAGCCTTCATTCCATTGGTGTAGCAAGAGTAAGTAAAACATTAACTTTAAGCGCAACAACAAAAGATCATCTTCCCGAAGCAGTGGAATATACGCAAAAGGATAATTCCATTATAGGAGTACAATGGCATCCTGAAATTACGGAAGATGACACTCTTTTTCATTGGTTAGTTGACTCTAGTCGAAAGGAGAAATAAAAATGCCAGAAATTGCTGAAGTAGAAACTGTCCGCAATACCTTAAAAAAACGTATTCTAAAAAAGAAAGTTAAAAACGTTCAAATCCTCTATAAACCGATCGTGTTAAACGAAGAACAAGAATTTATTCAAAATCTTATAGGAGAGTCTTTTATTGATATCAAACGTATCGGAAAGTGGCTTATCTTTGAAACTGAACATTACGATTTATTAAGCCACTTACGAATGGAAGGGAAGTTCTTTATCAAAGATGTAACAGAACCAATAGAAAAACATGAACACATCATAATTACCTTTGAAGATAATACAACTTTAAGATACCATGATACCCGTAAATTTGGCCGTATGAAACTTATTCATAAAGAAGAACTGTATGAATTTGAAGGAATAAAAAAACAAGGTATTGAACCAATTGACAAAAAACTAACTAAAGAATATCTTTACGAAAAATTCCATCGTCATAACTTACCTATAAAAACATTATTGTTAGACCAAACTATTATCAGTGGTCTAGGAAACATTTATGCAAACGAAGTCTTATTTGCAGCGCGTATATATCCTTTAAAAAAAGGAAACAAGATAACCCTTGAAGAATGTGAAAAAATAAAAGAAGCTGCTTATAAAATTATTACTGAAGCAATAGAAATGGGTGGTACAACCATCAGAAGCTATACAAGTTCTCTAGGCGTAACAGGACGTTTCCAACAACGTCTAATGGTTCATAAAAAAGAAGAGGAACCCTGTTTAATATGTAAAACACCAATATCTAAAATCTTCATAGGTGGAAGAAGTACATACTATTGTCCAAAATGTCAAAAAGAATAAAAGGAGAGAAAAACTATGCTAATTGCTATTATTATAATATCTGTAGTCGGAACATTATTACATTTTACATATGAATTTAGTCATCACAATAAAATCATGGCCTTATTTGCTGCCGTCAATGAAAGTACCTGGGAACATATAAAAATCGCTTTAACACCAACCCTTTTATATTCCCTTTATGATGGCTTTTGCTATGGAACGAATCCAAATTACTTCTTTGCTAAAGTCCTAAGCTTACTAACCATCATTCTTGTAATTCCCCTTATTTTTTATTCCTACACAAGCCTAACCAAAAAACCAATCCTAGTTATTGATATCTTATCTTTCTATATCACCATTGCCTTAAGTCAACTCGTTTTCTATGCTATTTTAAAAATGCCGGCCCTTCCGTTTACCATAAACTACATCGGTGCCGTAGGAACATTTATAATTTTTGGTATTTATATGACCGCGACTTTATTTCCAGTCAAGAACTTTCTCTTTAAAGATCCTTTAACCAAAGAATATGGTATTAAAGCCCATGAAATCTATGATAAACAAAAAAAGCATAAATAACGTCAAACAATTGTAAATTTACTTTACAGTCTTTTTTTGCTACGATGATTATCGTGATAAATACGATAGTATGAACCATAATAGAAATAGGAGTGTGTAGTATATGACCAAAGAGAAAAGTAAATATTTTTTAATAGGAGGATTAGTTCTTCTTATCTGTGTGTTTATAGGTATAACCTATGCTTACTGGCAATTAACTCTACAACAAACAAATACTAATGTTGTAACAACCGATTGCTTTAATATTACTTTTGTAGATAGTAACGATATTAACTTACAAAAAGCATATCCCATTACTAATAGTGAAGGTTCCTCATTAACCCCATACACCTTCACCATTGAAAATACATGTGATGGACCAGCAAGCTATCAAATTAACTTAGAGACAATGAGTCAAGATGAGGGTGTTAAAGTCTTACCAGATGAATACCTTAAAGCTAACTTAATTGAGAAAGATAGTAGTAATGTTAGTACGAATAACTTAACAAGTGATTATGAAGTGGGTACTACAATTGATGGGGCAATTAAAGCCTATAAATTAGATACAGGAATTATTCAAGGAAAGACGAGTAAAACTTTTGAATTAAGATAATGGTTAGATTATGATACACCAGTTAGTGAAGAAGTTATGAATGCAACATATAATGGCAAGATATCTATTATAAGTACTTATAGAGAAGCGCCAAGTAACATGATCATGGCTAAAGCATTTATTACTGATTCCTTTGAACAGTACAAGCCAAATATCAAAACTCTTACATTTGAGGACACTTTAAGTCCTAAAGAAACCGCTAGTTACACTTATGATATCTCAGCTAATCAAGACGGAAGTGTCATGTCTTATTTAGTTGAAAATGAGACCTCTAGCCTTTATGATATGTACATCCAGTCTAATTGAAAAGTGTACGCCAATTATGATACTTCAAGATTATTTGCAGAGTTCGAAAACTTAATCGAGATCAATAATCTTCAAAATCTAGATACAAGTTATGTCACGGATATGAGTCGTATGTTTTATGAGGTGTCTTCTTTAACCACTTTAGATCTAAGTTCATTTGACACCTCAAATGTTACTAATATGAATATGATGTTTGATAATATGCGTTTCTTAACTGGGTTAAATTTAAGTTCCTTTGATACATCAAATGTCACGAGTATGAGTTCTATGTTTAGTTCTACAACTTCTTTGAACATATTAGATTTAAGTTCCTTTGATACTTCAAATGTCACGAGTATGTATTCTATGTTTTCTTCTTCTGGTTTGACTAGTTTAGATCTAAGTCATTTTGATACCTCAAATGTTACAAATATGAGTTATATGTTTTACGATACGGCTTTAACCACATTAGATTTAAGTCATTTTGATACTTCGAATGTTACGAATATGGCTCGTATGTTTTCTGGTATATATTCTTTAACCGAACTAGATTTAAGTTCTTTTGATACCTCGAAAGTCACGAATATGAGTAGTATGTTTTATAATTCATCTAGTTTAAATAATATTACTTATGGAAACGGTTTTGTCTATGCAAACACTGCGAATGTTAGTAATATGTTTCATAATTGTCCAGCCAACAGACCAACCGATCCTTCTTGGAATGGAGTGGTCTAGGCAAAAAATACTTGCAATTCCCAATTAAAAGTGCTATTCTAAGTTCATAAATCGTTGATCAAAAGACACGATAAAAAGAAATTTTCTTTCAAGAGAGTTTAGAGTAGGTGGAAACTAGACAAGAAAAGCTTTTTGTTACTACTTTTGTAGAGGTTTAATAAAATCCGGTTAGTTCCGTTATCAATAATAAAGTTAAAATAAGGATGGTACCGTCTTCATGACTCCTGAGGTTCCGTCCTTTTTTTGAATTTTAAAGAAATTGTTCTCATAAAATAAGATAATGAACTCGAGGAAGAAAGGAAGAAGAAAATGGAAAATATCAAAGAAAATGAAGAATTAAGTAAATTAAATCATAGCTGTGCCCATTTAATGGCTCAAGCAGTTAAGCATTTGTATCCTAATGCCAAATTTTGGGTTGGACCTGTTATAGAAGAAGGTTTTTACTATGACATGGATTTAGGAGATATAACCCTAACAGAAGAGGATTTAGAAAAGATTAGTAAAGAAATGAAAAAAATTGCCAAAGATGGCAAGAGAATTGTTCGTAAAGAACTAACAAGAGAAGAAGCTTTAGAAATGTTCAAAGATGATGAATATAAAATTGATCTTATTGAAAACATGCCTGAAGGGGAAGTGATTTCTTGTTATACGCAAGGTGACTTTACGGATCTATGTCGTGGCCCACATGTAGAAAGCGTTAAAGAATGCAAATACTTTAAACTTTTACGTTTCAGTGGAGCATACTACAAAGGAGATTCAAACAACAAAGTTTTACAACGTGTTTATGGTGTATGTTTTAAAACTGAAGAAGAGCTAGAACAACACTTACAAGAACTTGAAGAGGCTAAAGAAAGAGATCATCGTAAATTAGGGAAAGAATTAGGAATATTTATGTTTTCTGATCTTGTCGGAAAAGGACTTCCTATGTGGCTCCCAAACGGATTTATTCTTCGCCGTACGCTTGTTGATTACATTACCGATAAAGAAATTGCTCATGGCTACAAACATGTCATGACACCTTCACTCGGAAGTGTTGATTTATATAAAACAAGTGGTCATTGGGATCACTATAAAGAAGATATGTTTCCAGCAATGGAACTAGACAATGAAGCATACGTCTTAAGACCGATGAATTGTCCCCATCATATGATGATGTTTAAAAACTCTCTACATTCTTATCGTGATTTACCTGTTCGTATTGCTGAGATTGCTAATGATTTTCGTTATGAATCAAGCGGCTCTTTATGTGGAATCGAAAGAACAAGAGCCTTTACTCAAAACGACTCACACATTTTCTGTACGAAAGACCAAATCAAAGAAGAATTTAAAGCTGTTATTGATCTAATCTTAGATGTCTATAAAGATTTTGGTTTTAAAGACTTTCGTTTCCGTCTTTCTTTAAGAGATAAAAATAATACCGAAAAATACTTTGGCAATGATGAGCTTTGGGAACAAAGTGAAAAAGAATTAAGAGAAGTATTAGAAAGCATGAATGCTGACTACTACGAAGCAGAAGGAGAAGCAGCCTTTTATGGACCTAAATTGGACGTTCAAGTCAAAAGTGCGATCGGTCATGATGTATCCTTATCTACAGTTCAATTAGATTATCAACTTCCTGAACGCTTCGAATTAACTTATATAGATGAAGCTGGAGAAAAACAAAGACCAGTAGTTATCCATCGCGCAATATTAGGTTCATTAGACCGTTTTGTAGCCTTCTTATTAGAAGAGACAAAAGGCGTTTTACCATTATGGCTTGCACCTGTAGGAATAAACATAATTCCTGTTAACTTAGAACATCACCTAGCTTATGCCAAAGAAATTCAAGCTGGGTTAGAACAAGCAGGATATCGTGTAACCCTAGATGATCGTAACGAAAAATTAAGTTATAGAATGCGTGAGTCTGTCGTCAAAAAAATTCCAATCACGGTTATTTTAGGCCAAAAAGAAGTCGACAACAAACAAATTAGCTATCGCAAGTCTGGCGGTGAAGAAACAACTACGGTCTCTATAAATGAATTTAAAGATTATTTACAAAAACGAATTGAGGAGAAAAAATGATTTATCCCTTAATAAACTATAGTACACTAGAAGAAGTGAAGAAAGAAGTAGAACGTCTTTCTTTTCTTCACTCTTATAAAACACTCGAAGAAATATTAAAGGCTATGCATGAAGAAAAGTGCATTCCAATCCTTGCCATAAGTGATAATCAAAATAATTCTCGATTTTCATATGAACTAGATAAAGAAGTCATGAATTTAAATGTCATTTGTGACTATGATAAAGACACTTTAAAAGAACTAACAATTCATTTTTATGATTTGGCCCGTTCCTGTGGAACTTATCATGCCTATTTCCTTCAAAATGGTGTGACTAAAGTAACAATTGATGATGCTAAAAAACACGTTCTGACTGAGGAATATTATATAAACGAGAAATTCATGGCATCTAAAGTATATTCTTATTCTTCTTATGATAATAAACAGCTAATTGGCAAGCAATATAGACATGGAAACGAGATTTATGAACGAAATTATTCAAAAGGAACCGATAGTTGTACTCAGCTAGTAAATGGAAAACCATACCTCATCCTTCCAACACTATACAGTAGCCATAACCAATTTGAAAAGAGACACAAAGGGATGTATAAAAGAATCCGGAAACTAGGCTATGGACATACAAAATAAGCTAGATACCCTAGCGCGTTCTAAATTTCGTAGTCGTTTTCATTTAAAAGAAACGGATAAAGAATATATTAAAGAAAAAGGATGGACCACTATTGAAAGTCATGCCATAGATTTTATTACCAAAAGACTTGCTCCGGCTCATCCTTTAAACGATGGACATCAAACACCTTGGAAAGGACATCCAGTCTTTATTGCTCAGCATGCCACAGCCACTTGTTGTCGTGAATGTCTATATAAATGGCATCACATAGCTAAAAACAAAGAATTAAATGGGGAAGAAATTAAATATATTGTGAACTTAATTAAAGTTTATTTAGAAAGAGAGATGAAACCATGAAATATTGGTACGATGGCCGTGGCCATTTAAACGAATTTTCCCCTGAAACACAAAGTGAATTATTATGTTACCCAGATCTTTTAGATCCACGCAACTATGCCTTAAACTATATTTGCAGTGAACAAGAAACTTATCAAGTCTTAAGAGGAAAGTTTTTAAAATATCATATGTGGGCTATTCGCGAACTATATCGAACAATTCCAAATTTAACAAAGATACTAAATTATCGCGATCTAGCCGAAACTGTTCATCAAGAAAATGATTTTCATTTAGTTTCCAATCACTATATGCTTTTTTATTATGGAGATCCTAGTAACGAGATAAGCAATCCATGGGGCTATATCTATTTTCCAGAAACTCTTTCGGATTATAAAAAAAAATGCTTAGAAAACGTCCTTTCTTATTTTGAAGTGTATAACTTTCTTTTTCTAATGCAAAAAGAAGATGAGCGTCTTGTACCACTGAATAAGAATCCAGAAGATTTTATGCCAACCTTAAGAAAAATGTGTCGTTAATGGCATGGAATGGTTGCTTTTAATATATTCAAAAGTATCATAATGATTGAGGGCAAAAAAAGACACTCTAACGCATTATTAGAGTGTCAAACCCAACTAAATTGGAGGTGACATTCGCTCGCAAATCAAATGTTCCTCTTTTTTTATTTTATGCAAGTTTCCTTGACATATTCATAATACCAAAAAAACATGCTAAAATCAATATTTTTCCGGCGTGGAATTATAGGTTATTCATTGAAAAAGTAAACAAAGTTCTCATATTTTAAGTGTTTTAATAAACAAAATTTAAGAAAAATATGCCACGAAAGAAAAAACGTGTTATAATACTTATGAAATCGTTAAAGAAAGACAAGTAGTGAATGTTTTTTATTGTAGAGAGATTGTGGTTGGTGGAAACAATCATAAAATCATTCATGAATCTCCTTTCTAGAGAAATTAATCATTTCCGGGGGAGTCCCGTTATCACAGTGAGTAAAAATAAGGATGGTACCGTCTATATGACTCCTTTAAGTACTATCCTTTTTTCTTTGGAGGCACATATGTTTACAGAAGAGCAAATCAAGTTTTATCGAAACAAAAGCATTTATAATCGATCCATGGTCTTAGTAAAAGCCCTTTTTAATGATAAAAGTGATAAAGCCCATAAAAACTATATGGACCATCTAAGACATGTTAGCAACGATTTCAAAAATCCTAGATTAAAATCCATGGCTTTAATGCACGATGTTTTGGAAGACACACCTGTAACAAGTGAAGATTTACGAAATTTGGGTTATGACCACGACTTCATTACAGTATTAGAAATCCTGACAAATACATATGATTCTTATGATGAATATATTGATCACATCGTTGCTTCGAATAACAAAAATGCTTTGGCTATAAAACTAAAAGATTTGCTTCATAATATGGATTTATTAAGACTAGAAAAAGTCACAGAAAAAGACTTGCAAAGAACAAAAAAATACATAAAAGCATATTGTAAAATTATTGAAAAAATGAAAGGTGAGGAAAATGATAGATATTAAATTAATTCGGGAAAATCCAGAAAAAGTAAAGGAAAATATTAAAAAGAAATTTCAAGAAGAAAAGTTGCCTCTAGTAGATGAGGTGGCTTTATTAGACGAACAAAATCGGACGTTAAAACTAAAAGGTGATACTTTAAGAAAAGAACGCAATGAAACGAGTAGCATGATTGGCGTTCTATTAAAAGAAGGAAAGAAAGAAGAAGCTGAAGAAAAGAAAAAAAGAGTAGGTAAAATCAACGAAGAATTAGAAAACATTGAAAAAGAAGAATCTACTCTTACTGCTCAAATCAAAGAAAAAATGATGATTATTCCAAACATCATTGATGACAGTGTACCAATCGGTAAAGATGACTCTGAAAATGTTGAAATTGAAAAATTTGGAGAACCAGCTGTGCCAGATTACGAAATTCCATATCATGCCGATATCTTTGAACGAGTAGGTGGTTTAGATAAAGATTCTGCAGGTCGTGTAAGTGGTAATGGTTTTTATTATCTTATGGGCAATATTGCTAGACTTTCATCAGCTATGTTGTCTTATGCTAGAGACTTTATGATCGATAAAGGCTTCACATACTGTATACCACCATTTATGATTCGTAGCGATGTAGTTACTGGTGTTATGTCTTTTGCCGAAATGGATGCCATGATGTATAAAATTGAAGGAGAAGACTTGTATCTAATTGGAACAAGTGAACATAGTATGATCGGTAAATTTAAAGGTCAACTTATCGATGAAAGTAAACTGCCAATCACGATGACATCATATTCTCCATGTTTCCGTAAAGAAGTCGGGGCTCACGGCATTGAAGAACGTGGCATCTACCGTGTTCATCAGTTTGAAAAACAAGAAATGATTGTTCTATGTAAACCAGAAGAGGCTATGGACTGGTACAACAAAATGTGGTCTTATACCGTTGAATTATTCCGTAATATGGATATTCCTGTTCGTACTCTTGAATGTTGCTCAGGCGATTTAGCAGATTTAAAAGTAAAATCTTGTGATGTTGAAGCATGGAGTCCAAGACAACAAAAATATTTTGAAGTAGGTTCTTGCTCAACTCTAGGTGATGCGCAAGCAAGAAGATTGCAAATTAGAATGAAAACAGACCATGGCAACGAATACTTAGCAACTCTAAATAATACAGTACTCGCCAATACAAGAGCTTTGATTGCCTTAGTAGAAAACAATTATTTGGAGGACGGCAGTATCAAAATTCCTAAAGTATTACAACCTTATATGGGTGGTTTAAAAGTCATTAAACCAGTAGATAACAAGTAGACATTTTATGACGATTGTCTACTTTTTTGGCTTATTTCTAAAAAAATAGATTGGCAACCCATTAAAGTATGGTACAATGAAAAAGGATAGAGAGATTATAAACGTTAAGTGTGGAGTTTAAACTAAGTATAACTCTCGTGTTAATCGACTATCAAAAGAAATGCTAAAGAAAAGAGGTATATTTATGGGTTTTATTAAAGCATTTACTGGCGCATTAGGTGGCGCTTTTGCAGATCAATGGAAAGATTTCTATGGTCCAAGAGGAGGTGTGCCTAGTACTGCAGCCATTTTTGAAGCAGTTCCACAAGGGACGAATGCTGGACGTGGTTCAAATACTCAAGGTTCTGAAAATATCATTACCAATGGTAGTAAAATCATTGTTCCTGAAGGAACAGCATTAATCACATTACAAGACGGAGCTATTACAGGATTAATAGCTGAACCAGGAGGATTTATTTATACATCAGATGATCCAAATTCTAAATCAATGTTCTCAGGAAATGGTATTCTATCATCAACAATAGGACAATCTTGGGAAAGATTTAAATTTGGTGGTCAACCAGGATCTGAACAAACAGCATTTTATGTTAACTTAAAAGAAATTCCAAATAATCGGTTTGGTACTCAATCTGAAATTTATTGGGATGATGCATACTTAAATGCTCAAGTAGGAGCAATGACAAGAGGAACATATACGTTAAAAATTGTTGATCCATTATTATTTGTCAAAAACTTTGTTCCTGCAAAATACTTACAACCAGGAGCACCTGTTTTCGATTTTGCAGATATGGATAATGACGCAGGAACACAATTATTTAATGAAGTAGTAAGTAGCTTATCCGCAGCTTTCTCACAATATACAAATGATCCAAATAAAGGGAATCGTATTTCGAAAATTCAAGGTGATCAAATAGGCTTTGCTCAGTCTTTATCTGCTGCTGTAGAAGAAGGTTATCAATGGAAGTCTGATCGTGGCCTTGAAATTGTCAAAGTAGCAATTCAAGCAATTGAATACGATGAAGATTCTAAAGCATTACTAAGCGATGTTAAAAAGGCTGATGCCCTATCAGGTTCAAGAGGCAATGCTTTCATGCAACAAGCTGTTGCTCGTGGTGTTCAAGCTGCTGGTGAAAACGAAAATGGTGGCGGAGCTGCCATGGCCTTTATGGGAATGGGTATGAATGCTGCTGGCGGTATGATGCAAGGTGTTGCCCAACCTGCTACAAATCAACCAAATCCATTTATTAATGTTGGCCAAGCTCAACCAAGCACTCAACCTGTTCAACCAACTCAAACATCAGCCCAACCAGCTCAAGAAGATCTATATGCAAAATTAACAGAACTAAAAAAACTATTAGATAATGGTGTGATTACTGCGGAAGATTTTGAGGCAGCCAAGAAAAAATTGCTAGGAATTTAATTATGCAAGGGAATAATTTAGAAAATTTATCTTCCCAAACTGAATCTCCAACGATTGTAGAAACAGACATCGGGGCTAAAGACGGTCAAAACAAATGCCCAAAGTGTGGGGCGACTGATATCTCATTAAATCCGTCTAATGGACGTTTGAGATGCAATTATTGTCGTCATGAATTTGATCCGGTTAAAGCTGTAGGAATAGATACAGATATTAGTAAACTTGAAGGACAAGTTTTAGGGTCTGGAGCACAGGACATAGTGGCCGATGCAAATGACATAGTTACTTTTAAATGTAGTAGCTGCGGAGCAGAAGTTGTCATAGATACATCTTCTGCCTCTCAAGCTCGTTGTCACTGGTGCCGTAATACTTTATCTGTAAATCAGCAAATTCCAAATGGCGCTATCCCCGATATGCTTTTACCTTTTAAAATCACCAAAAGTGATGCAGAAGCAAAGATTCAGGACTTTGTTAAAAAAAGACAATTTTATGCTCATCCAAAATTTAAAGCGGAATTTACTTCTGAAAATATTATGGGCGTTTATTTTCCATATATGGTTGTTGATATGAATGCTCATGCCCTTTTAGTTGGGGAAGGGGAACATACAACACGTAAATATGTAAGACGGAGTGGAGATCATACTGAAACGTATTATGATGCTGATGTTTATGCTGTTGAAAGAGAATTTGATGTCACCATTCATGGACTTACTGTTGAGTCTAATAAAGATCGACTAAATAAAAACGCCTCAGATAAAACAAATAACGTAATCAATGCCATCATGCCTTTTGACATTGAAAATTGTGTCCAATACAACGCTAACTATTTAAAGGGATATACATCTGAAAAAAGAGATGTGAACGTCGATGCCTTAAAAGGACATGTAACTAGTCAAGCGACCGATATTGCTAAATTTGCAGCCAACGATTCACTTTCCCAATACGATCGTGGAGTAGCTTGGGCTGTGCAAAACGTTAATGTTAAAGGTGAACAATGGAAATCGGCTTATTTGCCAGTTTGGCTATACAGTTATCAGCAAGTAAATGGAGATAAGAAAATCTTACACTATGTAGCTGTAAATGCAAGAACAAAAGAAACAATGGGCAGTGTGCCAATTTATATGCCAAAATTACTCGGAGTTTCATTCATCATTGAAATTTTAGGAATATTTGCAATGTTATTTATTGATTTTGATTATAGTTTTTTATTTGCTACAATAGGTTTTATTTATTTCTTTGTAATTTTAGCAAAATATCGTAATTTTAATGCTCGTCATAAATACGAAACTGAGACCAAAACAAACGTCTCAAATATGAGAAAACAGGATCGTTTTATAACGAAAAGAAAAGGCTTATCAAATGCCAAAATTCGTGGTGCAAACAACACAAGTGTAACCGGAGAAAGCCTAGGAAATGCCTTGATTAATTCTTTTGTCGACAATAGTATTGTTTCTAGTTTTATAAAAGATGATTCAAATGAAAGTGAAGGGAAGTAGTTTATATGATTTGTCCAAATTGTAAAGCCCAAAATATCGATGGCTCAAATTTCTGGTTCTTCTCCAAGTTAGTTGAATTAAGCTAAAATTTTAAGACGGAGTAAATCGAAATTACATCGACCATACATCTGTCTTTTTATAACCTTTGTTTTATTATTAAAACCTTCAGTTAATCCATTACTAAAATTATAAATAATTGCATTTTTTACAGCCTCTATATCACATTCAATAAGATTGATAAAACTATTTAATTCTATAACGTTTAGCTTTTTAGCTTTTTCTAACCATAATTCGAGTTTATCTGGTTTTTTTGAGAATAAAATATTTTTAAATTCTTTTTCTAAATCAATAATCTTTTT
>ERZ1643251.2357-NODE-2357-length-19418-cov-4.661055_pt1 | contig 19418 bp, 16 predicted proteins | sample MGYA00579261_ERZ1643251 | MGnify/ENA primary metagenome ERZ1643251 (study PRJEB29033, sample SAMEA4952267) | chicken gut metagenome | biome: Broiler Chicken; feature: Gastrointestinal Tract; material: Caecum | place: Ireland | collected 2018 | study: Broiler...
AAATCAAGGGGTGTAGAGCTTTTTTTCTTTTTTTAGTGTCAAAAATCGGATTATAACACGGAACAGCGCTAATGTATAGAGCGGATCACTTCGATGCGTGTGATTTTTCCTTCCCGCATCTTGGCGACGCGCAGTCCGAGATCAGAGAAGTATACACATGCCCCGGTGCCGATCTCTGTGCCGTCCTCGTGCATCTTATGCAGCATGACATCCAGAAGGGTGTCGTCTTTGTCGCTGCTTGGAATATCCATATGGAACAGGCGGTTGATCTGGTGAACCTTCTGTGTGGCGCGGAAGATCGTCTTATCCGTCTCATCAAAGGAGGAGAAGAGGAATCTTCTCGTGGCAAACAAAATAGCGATGGCAACAACACCAAGCAGGCTGTTCAGCGGCGAGGTGTGGTCGATAATGATCTGGCGCGCGATGGCGAACAGAAGCACCTCGAACACTGTGATCGGGGTATGCAGATAAAGCATGCGTATCAGCTCCACCCCAATGATGAGGTTGAAGCATGAGGTGAGCAGGTCTTCATAGTTCGGATAGGTGCTGATATCAGTTATGTGCTCCATGGAAAATGCAAGCTGCACAGTCATGATGATGATCGCGCAGGCCAGCAGGGCGGCGATGACAAATTCCAATACTTTTGTCAGGTACTTCAAAAAAAGGTGTGCGTATTTCTCCATATTCGTTCTCCTTTATCTTTGCGGATTCATGCTGCTTCTTTTGCGCATTCTGGAATCCAGTATCTTTTTGCGGATGCGAAGGGATTCGGGAGTCACCTCCAGAAGCTCGTCCGTATCGATAAAGTCCAGAGCCTGCTCCAGACTTAAGAGCTTCGGCGGGGTGAGACGGAGTGCCTCATCCGCGCTGGAGGAGCGGGTGTTTGTCAGGTGCTTCGTCTTGCACACGTTGAGTTCAATGTCCTCAGCCTTTCCGTTCTGTCCGATCACCATTCCTGAATAAACCTTCTCTCCGGGTCCTATAAACAGTGTACCACGCTCCTGAGCGCTGTACAATCCGTAAGTGACAGATTCTCCGGTCTCAAACGCGATAAGAGACCCCTGCTTGCGGTACTGGATATCTCCCTTGTACGGAGCGTAACCTTCGAAGCTTGTGTTCAGGATTCCGTTTCCTTTTGTATCTGTGAGAAATTCTCCCCGGTAGCCGATGAGGCCTCTGGACGGGATGGAGAATTCGAGGCGTGTATATCCGCCGTTTGATACGCCCATACTGCGCAGTTCTCCCTTTCTCTGCCCAAGCTTTTCGATGACGACACCGGTAAATTCATCCGGCACATCGATAAACGCAGTCTCAATGGGTTCCAGCTTTTTCCCCTCCCCGTCAGTATGGTAGAGAACCTCTGCTTTGCTGACCGCAAACTCATAACCCTCGCGGCGCATATTTTCGATAAGGACGGACAGATGGAGCTCGCCTCGTCCGGATACCTTGAAGCTGTCTGTATTTTCCATCTCCTCCACACGGAGACTGACGTCTGTGTTCAGCTCGCGGAAGAGACGGCTGCGCAGATGCCGGGAGGTCACATACTTACCTTCCTGCCCTGCGAAGGGACTGTCATTGACAAGGAACTGCATGGCAATGGTCGGCTCGGAGATCTTCTGGAAGGAAATGGCTTCCGGGTTCTCCGGTGAGCAGAGTGTATCCCCGATGGAAATATCCGAGATGCCGGAGATGGCGACAATAGACCCGATGGACGCTTCCTTTACTTCTACTTTGTCCAGACCGTCAAATTCATAGAGACGGCTTATTTTTACCTTCTGCTGTTTGTCAGGATCATGGTGGTTTACAAGCACCATATCCTGATTGACGGCGATTGTTCCGTTTTCCACCTTGCCGATTCCGATACGCCCGACGTACTCATTGTAATCAATAGTGCTGATAAGTACCTGTGTGGAGGCTTCCGGGTCTCCTTCGGGAGCCGGGATGTAGTTCAGGATTGTCTCAAAGAGCGGCTTCATGTCCTTCTGCTCGTCCCCGGAGAGGTCTAAGACAGCGACCCCTGCCTTGGCGGAGGCGTAAACAAAGGGACATTCGATCTGTTCGTCAGAAGCGCCCAGATCGATAAAAAGCTCCAGAACCTCATCGATAACCGCGTCAGGGCGAGCCTCCGGACGGTCGATCTTATTGATGCACACGATGACAGGCAGATCCAGTTCCAATGCCTTTCTTAAGACGAACTTTGTCTGAGGCATGGCCCCCTCAAATGCGTCCACAACAAGGATCACGCCGTTGACCATCTTGAGTACACGCTCCACCTCGCCACCGAAGTCTGCGTGGCCGGGGGTGTCGATGATATTGATCTTGACCCCGTTGTAATGGACAGCCGTGTTCTTAGAGAGGATGGTGATCCCGCGCTCACGCTCAATGTCGTTGGAGTCCATGACCCGCTCGGCAACCTCCTGATTCTCACGGAACACACCGCTTTGCTTCAATAGCTCGTCGACAAGCGTCGTCTTGCCGTGGTCCACATGGGCGATAATCGCAATATTTCTTACATCTTCACGTTTTGTCTTCATAATATACTCACTCTTTCCTTAATTATATGCCGCTCTGAATAAGCCGCGGTTGTTATTCTATCATAACAGCCTTTTAATTCGATGGCATTTTCGCTTTCAGACATTATTACAAAGAAATGCCGTCGAATCAAATGCTTGAACTGTTACATTCTATCACAAAAACTAAAAAAAAGCTATTGACAAAAAACGGGGGGGGGGGGGGGGCTAAAATATAATTTGGATATGAAAAAGAGCAACAAAATGAAGAAAAAATCACTGCTGATCTGAACAATCTGAACGAAAAAAATATTTTTTTTAAAAAGTATTGACAGAAAATCTAGGGATGAGTATAGTGTGTATAGTAATACCAAAGGACAGACAATGGAGTGAGGTATGAAGAAGAAGAGACGCCCGGGCGGGAACAGCGGTCGGGAAGAAGGATATACTCTTGAGATCATAGAGGAAGACTCCTTTGAAGAAGAAAAAGAAGAGGAAGGGGTTTCCCCGGATAATAAGAAGATAAAGAAAAAATCGCGTTTGAAGAGATGGCAGAAGATATGTATCGGCGTGGCAGCCGTCTTGATAGTGCTGATCGGCGGTCTGGCAGGCAGTTTCATGTATCTGAGAGCCAAGGGCGAGAAGAACCTGAAAGTGCAGGTATCGGAGGCTCAGGATGACGAGAACGCGAGAGAAGGCATTTTTATTACATATAATGGAAAAGAATATCAGTACAATGAGAATATTATTAATTTTCTCTGCCTTGGCATAGACAAGGATATCCCCATTGAGCAGAAGCGCGATACAGGGAGCGAAGGACTTGCGGACGCGGTGCTGTTGGTCAGTGTGGACGTGGAGGATAATCTTATCAGCCTGCTTGCTATACCAAGGGATACGATCGTTCCGGTGAAGGTGCAGGATACACAGGGAAATTTTGTGCGCACTGAGAACGGACAGATCACCCTCCAATATGCGTACGGAAAGACTGCGGAGGACAGTTGCGAGCTGATGATGGACGCAGTGTCGAACCTGTTGTATAAGGTGCCGATCCAGCGGTATTGTTCCATCAACTTTCAGGCAGTGCCTACACTGAACGACGCAATCGGCGGCGTGGATGTGGAGGTTCTGGAGGATATATGGGGCGAACACTGTACCTTGTATCAGGGTACGGTGGCGCACCTCGACGGATATGAGGCGCTTGATTATATCAGATGGCGCGCCGAGTGGGAGGCCGGGAGCAGCATGACCCGGTTAGAGCGTCAGAAGCAGTATATGAGCAATTATTTCGCGCAGGCCAAGGACGCGGTGAAGAGTGATCTCACGCTTCCGGTAAGAGTGTTCGGGGAACTGAGCGGGAATATGTGTACCAATGTAACAGTGGAGGATATCACATACCTTGTTCCGGAGCTTTTGGACATCTCACTGGACACGGAGAATATTGCCATGGTTCCCGGAGAAGTGACCCAGCCGGGAGAGTATGAGGAATATCATGTGTATGAGGAAGAACTAAAACAACTTGTGGTTAATATGTTCTATGAAGAGGTTGCCTCGGAGACTGGGAATACCGGGGACGCTCAGAGCGGCGCGGAGGCAGAAAGCGCTGAGAGCGGGCAGGGCGGCGAAGCTGGGAACAGCGGGGAGCCGCAGAGCGGAGATGCGCAGGGACAGACGGCAGATCCGCAAATATAATAAGACGATAGCAGGAGAAGAATATGGAGAATCAAAGACAGGGAGAGAATAAAAAGATCAAGATTATCTTGATTGTCGTTGTGGCGTGTATTGTGCTCATCGGAGCAGGCGTCGGAGCTTGGATGTATCTGGGCGGGACAAAGGAAGAGGAACCGCAGCAGGCAGATCCCATAGAGGCTCAGGCAGCCTATGAGACGATGCAGGAGGAGGTTATCACAGACAGCGACGACCCCATGCACCGGGAGATTGACTTTGACGCGCTGAAAGAGAGAAACCCGGACGTGTATGCTTGGATCTGGATTCCGGGCACCAATATCGATTATCCGATTCTGCAGAGCACAGTGGAGGCGGATGATTATTATCTGAATACGACCATTGACGGTCAGTATGGACTTCCGGGTTCGATCTATACGGAAAAGTATAATTCCCAGTATTTTATTGATCCGGTGACTGTTGTGTATGGCCACGAACTAAAAGACGGGACAATGTTCTCGGAGCTTCACAAATACGAAGACAAGGCTTTTTTTGACCAATATCCGTACATTTATATTTACCAGCCGGGAATTGCGCTCAAGTACCAGATATTTGCGGCAGTGTCTTTTGACGACAGATATATCCTCGGCAGCTATAACTTCATGGATGTGAACGACTTTCAGAAATATCTGGATGAATTGTTAAATTCCATCAACGGGAATGTGAATCGGGATGTGCAGGTAATGCAGGAGTCAACGATCCTGACCTTATCCACATGTATCAGTGCGTATCCTGATCAGAGATGGCTTGTAAACGGAACTCTGGCAGATGTCTACCAGCCGGAGGCAGTCCAGACGGAGGCCACACAGACTGACGATGCCCAGACAGAGGCCGCACAGGGAGAATAGACTTAAGACGAGCGGGCAGGAAGTAAGAAAAGCATGGTATTAAGGCCCATCCTCATTGGAGACGGCTTTAATATATATCACACAAAGTAACAGAGGGAAGGAGAAAGATAAGAAATGAACAAGAAAATCAAAAAAGCGGCAGCTATTGTTGCTGCTGCAGTGCTCTGCCTGAGCATGGGCACATCAGTATTTGCTGCACAGAGCCCGGATGATTCAAATGTTAACCAGGATAGACCGGCCCAGACAACACCTATTTACGTAGGAGGAACTGGAAAAGACGCAAATGGAGTTACTGTAAATTTACAGTATAAGGATGTTACGGAAGACATTCAGAAGGTTTTCAATGATCAGGCGGCAATGAAGGATATCCTTACAGATGCTGGATATGTAGTGCCGGAGAACAGTTCTGTTGTAGTTCTTGGTATGGGAGATTACTCAGTTGAAAACCCGTATCAGGACATCTCCGCAGGAGCTGACATGACATTTACTCTTGGATGGGTTAATGAATATGGTGGTTCGGCAAATGCAGATCTTTTAAAGGATCTCAAAGCTGGAGATATGATCTACCTTCTTCATCAGACATCAGACGGTACATGGGAAGTAGTTGAAGGCACAGTGTCCATAAATGAGTATGGCGAGTACCAGGTTAATGCAACACTGACAGGCTTCTCACCGATCGGCTTCATCAAAGTCCTTTCAAACGGACAGGTTGTTGTTCTGGATAAAAATGAGAACGTTGTATCAAGTGTGAATGCAAACACAGGAAAGACAACTACAGTTACAGCTAAGACATCTCCGAAGACAGGAGAGTAAGACATTGCGCCGCAATATTAAGCGGCTTACAAAGTAAGACAGATTAATAGCGGCTGTTGATTTGTGTGATGCGGAAACCCCTTTTGCCTCAGACAGGCTAAGGGGTTTTCTGTCGTTTATATCACAGCGGGAGGAAGAAAGACTATGAAAGCCATAAGAAGATACGAGGGGGCGCTGATGTGGCTGCTCCTTATTTTTATGATTGTATATCCTTTCATCATGGGGTTCCGCGTGGAAGAACCATCAGGGATTGCAAGAGACTATTTTGTCAAAAAATCGGGATGGTCAAGCGATATCTTCCAGTATTACAAAGAGGTCGCGCTGATCGTCTTTTCCGTCGTACTTGCGGTTCTTCTCTGTGTTGGGACTGCTCTTGCATCCGTTGTGGAGGAAAAGCTCCCCGGCAGATACCGGATTGACGGGAAGGTGCTTGGCCTAACGGGTGTGTTTCTCCTGCTGAATGTACTCTCCTGTGTACTTGGTGAATACAATGAGTATGCCCTCATGGGACTTTTCCTCGATTACGAAGGACTTGCCGCCCTTGTCGGGTATGCGGTTCTCTTCCTTGCGGGGTATATTCTGCTTGGCAGCGGAAGGGGCATGAGTGCCGCTCTCGCCGGGATCAGGGGACTGACTGTACTGATCCTCATAGGGGCGTGTGCGGAGTGTGTGGCAGGACCAGCCTTTAATATCAGAGAGGTTGCTCTGGCACTGACGCCGGAGCGGTACGTGCATTTGCTGGACAATATGAGGGTAGACTACCACGGCAGCCTTGCTTTGACTTTCTCCAATCCGGGGTATTTTGGCGGAGTGTGCGCGCTTTTGTGCCCTGTTCTATACGGCGTCTCCCTCGTGGGGAAGAGGCGTCTGCTGTGCGCCTTTGATTCAGTTCTTGCGGGCGGACTCTTCTTCTGCATTGTCATGTCCGGCTCTTCAGGAGCCATGTACGCGGCTGTGGCAGCTCTGGCTGCGGAGACCGCATACATCGTGTGGGTGAAACGGCATCTGGCCAAGTACTGGGCCGTATTGGCGGCAGCGGGGGCAGCGGCGGTGTTCTTTCTTGTCATGGGGAATACACAGATCATGGATGGCGAGTCCGCAGCGGCGCGCCTTGGCGGTTCGGTCGTGAACAGCCAGTATACAAAAGGGGAGAGCGTATTTACCGTGGATGCGATCACGCTGACAGACGGGGAACTGTGCATCGAATCCGGGGAGAGAACGCTGGACGTATGCGTGAAGGAAGGCTCTTTTGGACAGGGACTGGAGGATATTCTCTTTACGGACGCTTACGGAAAGGAGATTGGTTCTACGGATAAGGGAAGCTTCTCTCAGTTGGGCGGCGGGTATGAGGAGGTGAAGGTCTCCTTTGATAAGGAGACGCTTGTCCTTGATCTGGGATATCAGGATCCGCTTGAATTTTACTGCTATGACGGGGAGCTGTATTATGTTGACTTTAACGGGAGCCTGCTTTCGTCCATCCCTCAGCCGCAGATGAAGTCGCTGGAGTCCTTTTACCATCTCTTTACAGGCAGGGGATACATCTGGGCGTCCAGTCTGACGCTCTTGAAGGAGTGCCTGTTCCTCGGCAAGGGCATCGGCACCTTTCCCTTTTATTTTCCCCAGTCCGAGGTGGCTGGTATGCTGAACGTCCACGGGAGCGCGAATTACTGTATCGAGATCGCTCATAGCTGGTATGTGCAGACAGCGGTGAACGGCGGGGTAATCGCCCTTCTCTGTCTGCTTGGCCTCTTCCTGCTTCATCTGTACCGGGGTGTGTGCCTGTATGCGGTATATAAAGGCGGGAAACCGGCCCGCGGCAGGGCGAAGGACAGCGCCCAAGCCTATTGCGGAGGCATGGAGGGAGGCATGGATGAGGGATGCGCCTTATTCTTCGGCCTGATCGCATTTCAGATTGCAGGGATTGTCAATAACAGCGTAGTCACAACAGCGCCTGTATTCTGGATATTATTCGGGTGCAGCATGGGTTATCTGGCAGGGCAGAGGAGCTTTGCAGCGAAATTCGTCGAATCGGTGTCGAACGATTCCGAACAAAAAATGTTCTAATTTTATGTCGTATCGCATAAATTTAGTAGTGACTCAAAAATACCGAGAAGAGGAAGGGAGAGCTACAGATTATGTCAGATAAGATCATTGAGAACAATCAGGTAACAGTCATAGGGATGGTGGTGTCAGAGTTTACATACAGCCATGAGGTGTTTGGAGAAGGATTCTACATGGTGGATATCCTCGTGAAACGGCTGAGCAGTTCAAATGACAGAATCCCGGTGATGGTGTCGGAGCGTCTCATCGACGTGACAGAGGATTACAGAGGAAAATGTATTATGGTATCCGGGCAGTTCCGCTCGTACAACCGGCATGAGGAACAGAAGAACAGGCTGGTCCTTTCCGTGTTTGCCAGAGAGATCGAGTTTATCGACGAAGAGCCGGACGGCGCGAGGACGAACTACATCCTTTTGGAAGGGTATATGTGCAAACGGCCTGTGTACCGTAAGACGCCTCTTGGCAGGGAGATCGCGGATCTTCTGCTGGCGGTGAACCGTCCTTATGGGAAATCGGATTACATCCCCTGCATCTGTTGGGGGAGAAACGCCAGATATGCCTCGGGATTTGAAGTGGGTGAGCATGTGCGCATACTGGGAAGAATCCAGAGCAGGGAATATGTGAAAAAGCTGTCCGAGACAGAGACAGAGACTAGGACAGCATATGAGGTTTCTGTGAGTAAGCTTGAGTGTATAGACGAGTAGAATGGATGATTTAGGGTATCATATGTTGAGATAACAACTCAAATGTGATATCCTTTTTTATATCATAGCATTAACGTGCGGAAAGTTTCTCTTATGCTTTATATTCAGCGGAATACACAAAAGCGTCTTTCAGCACCTTAATCGTCATAAGACAGTAGTACATGACATGAAATACGAGACAGGAGGAAATGGGTATGGTAAGGATACTGATGAATGGATGTAACGGGAAGATGGGAAGGATGATCACGGAAATTGCGAGATCGGACGAGAATGTGGAGATCGTGGCGGGAGTGGATACGTATACAGGGATTCCCAATGATTATCCGGTATTTGATTCTATAGAAAAATGCGGTGTGGAAGCTGACGTGGTTGTTGATTTTTCCAATGCAGGGGCAGTGGACGCGCTTTTAGACTACTGTGTGGAGAAGAAGCTGCCCGTGGTGCTCTGCACGACCGGGTTGTCTGAGGAGCAGCTCAATAAGGTTGCTGAGGTGTCAAAGGAGATCGCTGTCCTTAAGTCCGCGAACATGTCTCTGGGGATCAACTTGCTCCTAAAGCTTTTACAGGACGCGGCAAAGGTGCTTGCCCCTGCGGGGTATGATGTGGAGGTGGTGGAGCGCCACCACAACCAGAAGGTGGACGCTCCCAGCGGGACGGCCCTTGCGCTGGCGGATTCTGTGAATGAAGCTCTGAACAAGGAATACCATTATGTGTACGACAGAAGTCAGGTGAGACAGAAAAGAGAGAAAAAAGAGATCGGTATCAGCGCGGTGAGGGGCGGTACGATCGTGGGAGATCACGAGGTCATTTTCGCGGGCACGGACGAGGTGGTCGAGTTCAAACACACAGCGTATTCAAGAAGCGTTTTTGCCAAAGGAGCTGTGGAGGCCGGGAAGTTCCTTGCGGGCAAGGCTCCGGGAATGTATGATATGGGAGATGTAGTCGGACTGTAAAGCGTGTATTTGCGCAGCCTGCGCGTATATATGTATTGAGGTGCGGCAGACGGCATATGCCGCGCACCGCACATAGAGGAAGGGATATGAAAGAGTTAGAAAACAGATATATGGAGCGCCTGTCAGATCTGTACCCGACGATCGCGGACGCGTCTACTGAGATTATCAATCTGCAGTCAATATTGAACCTGCCGAAGGGGACGGAGAATTTTCTCACGGATGTGCACGGGGAATATGAAGCCTTTTCGCATGTGCTGAAAAATGGCTCCGGCTCTGTGAGGCGCAAGATCGAGGATGTGTACGGCAACCGGATGAGCGACAGGGACAAGCGCTCCCTTGCGACACTGATCTATTATCCGAGGGAAAAGATGGATATCGTGCGGCAGACGGAGCCGAATATGGAGGACTGGTACAAGGTGCACCTGTATCTCCTCATCGAGGTGAGTAAGCGCGCGGCGAGCAAATATACACGCTCCAAGGTAAGGAAGTCGCTTCCAAAGGATTTTGCCTACGTGATCGAGGAGCTGATCACGGAGAAGGCAGAGGTCAGCGATAAAGAGTCTTATTACAATGAGATTATCTCCACCATCATACGCATCGGACGCGCCGAGGAGTTCATCTGCGCGATCTCAGAGCTGATCCAGAGGCTGGTTGTGGATCACCTCCACATTGTGGGGGATATTTACGACAGAGGCCCGGGCCCCCACATCATCATGGACGAGCTGATGACCTATCATTCCGTGGATATCCAGTGGGGGAACCATGACGTGCTCTGGATGGGAGCCGCAGCAGGCCAGATGGGATGTATTGCAAATGTAATCCGCATCTGCGCGCGGTACGGCAATCTGGATATCTTAGAGGACGGATATGGTATCAACCTGCTTCCTCTGGCGGCGTTCGCCATGAGAGTGTATAAGGATGATCCCTGTACCTGTTTTAAGCTGAAGGTTTCTGAGCGCGCGGATTCTGAGGAGATGCAGATGAACCTGCGCATACATAAAGCGATCTCCATCATCCAGTTTAAAGTGGAGGGACAGATCATCAGAAGGCAGGCTTCTTTTCAGATGGAGGACCGCGCCCTGCTCCACAGGATCGATTATGAAAAGGGAACAATCACTCTGGACGGCAGGGAATACGAACTGCTTGACACGAACTTCCCGACCATTGACCCGGCTGACCCGTATGCGTTTAACGCGGAGGAGCAGGAGATCATGGAGCGGCTCGAAAAAGCGTTCGTAAACTGCGAAAAGCTCAGAAGACACATGCGTTTCTTACTGACAAAGGGCGGCCTTTATAAAGTGTACAATAACAATCTTCTGTATCACGGCAGCGTCCCGCTGACCCCGGAGGGAGAACTCAAAGAAGTAGAGGTGTACGGGCGAAGCTATAAGGGGAAAGCGCTCTATGACGAGCTGGAATCCTATGTGAGAAAAGGATTTTTCGCCCTTGATGAGAAGGAGCGGCAGGAGGGAAAGGATATTATGTGGTATATCTGGCTCCACCGCGACTCGCCTCTCTTCGGCAAAAATAAAATGGCTACCTTCGAGCGGTATTTTCTGGCGGAGAAGGAGACGCATATTGAGAAGAAAAATGCGTATTATAATCTGATCGAGGACGAGAGGGTGATCGACCGCATCATGCGCGAGTTCGGACTTGACCCGGAGCATGCCCACATTGTAAACGGCCATGTCCCTGTGAAGAGAAAAGACGGGGAGAATCCTGTCAAATGCGGCGGAAAAGTACTGGTTATTGACGGCGGTTTTTCGAAAGCGTATCAGAAGCAGACCGGGATCGCAGGATACACTCTTATCTATAACTCCTACGGGATGCGTCTGGTGGCGCTTGAACCCTTTGAATCCACTGAGGCGGCGATCCAAAAAGAGATTGACATCCACTCGGAGACAACGATCGTGACGACTGTAAAGGACCGCTGTCTGGTGGGGGATACGGATACCGGGAGGGAGATCAGAGAGCAGATCTCGGATCTGGAGTGGCTTCTGGAGGCGTACAGAAGCGGTGAGATTACGGAGAAGCTATAGAAGTATAAAAGTGAGACGGATATGGAAAAATTAAGAAAAAATGCAAAATAGAGACTGTCCCGTGTATAAATATTGGAAAATGTGCAGATAGTAGAGGTACAACAATATTTATGGAAAGGGAGATCATCTATTATGAAGAAAATGAAACAGCTTCTTTTACTCATCACATGCGCTTTTGTGCTCATGGGAGCGACTGCATGCAGCAGCAAAGACGACGCCTACAATGGGGCGAATCAGACCACGACCGACGACAATGCGGCAGGCACAGACAACACGGCAAATGACAATAATACGGGGAATAATACGACAGATACCAATGACCGCACGATGAATGACGCCACGGAGGGCGATAATAACGGTGTCCTCGATAATGCTGTGGACGACGTAACAGACGGAGTGGATCGTGTTACGGATGATGTGACAGACGGCGTGGACAAAGCGGCCGACGACATGACAGAGAATAACGGAGCGCAGAAGGATACGGATAATAACAACCGTTAACCACGCTCTGACAGAAAATGCGGCGCCGGGGAAGTGTCTCGAAAACAGGCATTTTACCCGGCGATTCTATTTATAGAAAGGACAGAAGAAAGATGAGATTTCGACCGTGTATCGACATACATAACGGCAAGGTGAAGCAGATTGTGGGCGGGAGCCTGCGGGACGAGGGGGACAGCGCAAGAACCAACTTTGCGTCTGAGCTTGGCGCAGAGTATTACGCGCAGTTATATAAGAAGGACGCTCTGACAGGCGGACATATCATCCTATTAAACCACGCGGGATCCGAATACTATGAGGCCACAAGGCGGCAGGCTCTTGTGGCTCTGCGGGCATATCCGGGCGGCCTCCAGATCGGCGGAGGAATCACCGCAGACAATGCGGGAGCATATCTTGAGGCCGGGGCAAGCCATGTGATCGTCACGTCCTATGTGTTCCGTGACGGCAGCTTCTGCCGTGAGAATCTTAAGAAGCTGGCAGCAGCCGCGGGGAAAGAGCACATTGTCCTCGACTTGAGCTGCCGGAAGAAGGGCGGGTCTTACTATGTGGTGACAGACCGATGGCAGAGGTTTACGGATATGCGCCTGAGTGAAAAGACACTGACCGGGTTGGCAGAGTACTGCGATGAATTCCTCATTCACGGTGTGGATGTGGAGGGGAAGCGCTCTGGTATGGAGGAGGAGCTTGTACATATGCTTGGAGAATGGCGGGAGAAACGGCAGGACATTCCCGTGACATACGCGGGGGGCATCGGCTCATTAGAGGATCTGGACAGGTTCCGGCGGATCAGCGGGGGAAGGTTGGACTTTACGGTTGGGAGCGCGCTAGATCTGTTCGGGGGGAATATACCGTATACGGTACTTGCGGGAATTGGAAAGTGATTTGTGTAGTTTAGACAAAATGAAAAGAAAAAATATAAAGATTGTGCATATTTTAACAAATGAATGTATCTGAAATAAGTATAAAATGACATAAAAATACCGCGAAGACATACAAATTTTGTGCAAAAGAGAATTAAACATACAACTTTATTCAAAAAATGCTTAAATTTGTTTGACTTCGAATTTTGTATACGCTAACATCTACTTATCAAGATAATCTGATTAAGAAAAAGAAGGAGGAAACGAGATGAAAAAGCGTGTATTAGGTATTGTATTGTCAGTGTTGATGACGGCAGGTCTTCTGTCAGGCTGCGGCTCAGAGCAGGAGAGCTGGAAAGTCACATGTCCGTGGGCACCGTCAGGGGTGGCGGCGGTAGTAAGCCAGAAAGCCGCCGAAAAGTCTACGACTTATTCAGAGAACATCACTCTGGTGGCAGAAGCGGTCGCGGGTGATGCGGCGACAGTCAATACGTGGGTACAGGATACAAAAGCGGATGATGAGGAGCTGGTATTTGTCGGCGAAGGCCTTCTTTCGATCACATCGATTTTAGATCCGGCAAAGATGCAGTTTGACTATGACAATTTTGCTTATGTAGAGAATCTGTATTCGTCGATTTTTGTTCTTTCAGCAGATGCGACACTGAATATCAATGATATCGCAGAACTGGAGGCTTACGCGGCAGACGCTGATGAGATCAGCGTGGCGGTGAACGGAGCGACGGGATCTGAGGCATTTCTGGCGGCGGCACTGTTTGGCGATATGGGCGCGGGAGACCGCCTGAAACTGGTCGCTTATACTTCCGCGGCAGAGGCGGCTCAGGCAGTTGCAAAGGGTGAGACCAGCTTTGCTGTATCGCATCAGTCACAGATATTAGAGACCCAGCAGCAGGGCGGCGTGACAATCGTCTGCGCGTTCGATGAAAAGCCGCTTGAGAACGGCCCCTTTGCAGGAGTTGAAGGAGTAGGGGAAAAGGGATATCCGTACTTCCGCAACCGGTGCTTTGTGATGGCGTGTGCGGGAACAGATGCAGATAAGGTAGAGGAGCTTAAAAAGCTGTATGACGATATTCTGGCTGACGAAGAGGTTGTGACATGGCTTCAGGAAACGATGCTTCTTGAGGTTGACACAATGTCAGAAGACGATGTGAAAGACCATATCGAAAATGTGCAGAATATTGTTAATGAATACAAAGACATTGTTGCCGGTTGATATGCGGTATTGCGGGGAATGGGACTGGTTCCCATTCCCTATGCTGATTGTAGGAGGGAAATACTTTGAACAACACGAATAAATTCGATCCTGAAATGGTTTCTCCGGATGATCAGGAGCAGAGAGAGGAACGTATGATCCGTATTCCAGTCAATCTGACAGCGGGTATTGCGGCGGTTCTGTTTTCAGCGTTTATTTTCATCGTCATGCCTGTGCAGGTCATCGTCTCGGAGAAAGATGTTGTAGACGGAAGGGCCTTTCCCACTCTGTTGATGGCGGTGATGCTGCTGTGCGGCGCCGCGCTGATCGTCAAGGATCTGTATAAAATATTGAGAAAAGAGCCGTTGGAGTGGAAAACGATCAATGTGCATACAGAATTAAAGGCGCTGGTGATCTTCGGCATCCTTTTTGTTACATATGTGTTGGCAAAACTGACGGATCTGTTTGCCATCGGCGCGGTGTTCTGCTGCGTCAGCTTCCTGCTCTATTTTAAATGCAGGAAAAAGAGTTACTATGTGATCACGCTCGTAGTCGCGGTGGCGATATGGGCGGTATTCAGATTTGTCCTGAATGTAGATTTTTGACAAAGGAGGAATGAGATATGATGGAATATATTATCCCGGCATCAGGCCTTCTTTTCACGCTGCAGAATATCCTCTGGATCAATATCGGCGTTTTCATCGGCGCCGTATTCGCGGCGATTCCGGGACTGAGCGTTATTTTGTGTGTGATCCTGTTTCTCCCGGTCACTTATACTATGGATGCGATCCCGGGCATGATGTTCCTGCTGGGTATCTACTGTGCGGGCGGATACGGGGGAAGTGTGTCAGCGATCCTGATTAATACGCCGGGTACGCCCCACGCGGCTGCCACAATGCTGGACGGGCATCCCCTGTCCCAGAAAGGGCGCACGAAGGCGGCTCTTAAGATCGCGCTTTATGCGTCGACTTTCGGCGGCGTGTTCTCTGCGCTTACCCTTTTATTCCTCGGGCCGCAGGTTGCGAAGGTGGCTGCACAGCTCGGCACTCCCGAATACTTTATGGTGTGCGTGTTCGGTCTGACGATCATCGCGGGCGTCTCCGGGAAAAGTATCATCCGGGGTCTGATCTCGGCTTGTATCGGTCTTTTGATCTCCTGTGTGGGCGCTGATCCCATGACCAGCTATGACCGCTTTACTTTCGGCGTCAACCGCCTGTATCTCGGCATGGATCTTGCGGTCTGCCTGATCGGACTTTTCGCTCTTGTGGAGATATTGTCAAAGGCGGAGAAAAACCGCAACGCCATGCACCTTGATACGCGGAAGATAAAGGATGACGGCAAGATCACGAAGGAAGAGTATAGGCGCATGGCGCGCCCGGTTCTTTTATCGTCGCTGATCGGTGTGCTGGTGGGCATCATCCCGGGCACGGGAGCTTCCGAGGCATCGTGGTTCAGCTATTCGCAGGCGAAAAACATGTCAAAGCACCCCGAGGAGTTCGGCCATGGCTCTGTGGAGGGAATTGCGGCCGCCGAGTCCGCCAACAATGCGGTGACGGGCGCGACGCTGATCCCGCTTCTGACGCTGGGCATCCCCGGGGACGGCACGGTAGCTATCATGCTTTCGGCGCTGATGATCAACGGATTGAATCCGGGCATCAGCCTTTTCACAACAGACGGCGCTATTATGTATGCAATTATGCTGGGACTGATCCTTGTTAATTTGTTCATGTTTTTGCAAGGTAAGTTTTTGACCACACTATTTGCCAAGGTTGTATCAGTGCCGCAGGAGATCCTGACGCCGATCATCGTTATTTTCTGCATGGCAGGGGCCTACTCGGTAAACGAGAACTATTTTGATGTGGGTATTGCCATTGTATTTGCCGCATTGGCGTGGATCTTGCGAAAGCTGGAGCTCCCGGCAGTGCCGATCCTTCTTGGAATGGTGCTCGGAGAGATGACAGAGACGAACTTTAGAAGAGCGCTCCTGATCTCGAACGGAAATCCGAACGTATTCTTCAGCAGTGTTTTCTGTTGGATATTTGTAGTGCTGATCATCTTCGCGGTGGGAACGATCGTGCGCGGAAAGATCAAGGAGAAAAAGAAAAATACGCAGTTATAGTGACGGTTTAAGGAGGCCGACGAAATGAGATATAATATTATCTTTTATTTTTCTGACCAGCAGCGCTGGGATACATGCGGATGCTATGGTCAGCCGCTTAATATTACACCAACTCTTGATTTTCTGGCCGGTCAGGGGGTAAAATTTGAAAATGCCTTCTCGCCCCAGCCTGTGTGCGGACCGTGCCGCGCGTTGTTCCAGACAGGGAAATACCCGACGGAAACAGGGTGTTTCCGCAACAATATCATGCTCCCGCCGGGAGTAAAGACTCTGGCTGAATATATCGAGGAGGCGGGGTATGAGACAGCGTATATCGGAAAGTGGCATCTGGCAAGCACCGGTGAACTGGAAAAGAAACCGCTTATCGATCACACGGTGACAGCGGTTCCGCGAAAGTACAGGGGCGGATACACCGGTTTCTGGAGAGCGGCGGATGTTCTGGAATTCACTTCTCACGGCTATGATGGCTATGTGTTTGACGAGGATGACAACAGGATCGATTTCAAAGGATACCGTGCGGACTGCATCAATGATTTTGCTCTGGAGTATCTGGATCAGTACACCGGGGAGAAGCCGTTTTTCATGACTGTATCGCAGATAGAACCCCACCACCAGAATGACCACGACTGTTATGAGGGGCCGGAAGGGTCAAAAGAGCGCTTCGCCGACTTTGTCCTGCCTCATGACCTTGAGGTGCTAAAGGGGAATGCAGCGGAGGAATATCCTGACTACCTCGGGCAGTGCGCGAGTCTGGATGAGAATCTGGGCAGGCTGGTCGATAAGCTGAAGGAGAAAGGACTATATGAGAATACGGTCATCATCTATGCTTCGGATCACGGCTCCCACTTTAAGACCCGCAACAGAGACGACCATCTCAACGGCTATGATGATTACAAGCGGACCGGGCACGACAGTGCGCTGCATGTTCCGCTGGTGATCTCCGGCGGGCCTTTCAGCGGCGGGAAAAATATAAAAGAGCTTGTGAGCACGGAGAGTCTGCCCAAGACGATTCTTGCGATAGCGGGCGTCGACGTGGGCGACGCCATGATCGGTGAGAACCTGCTGGACGTCGTTGAGAAGAAAAACCCCGGCCGCCCGAATCAGGTGTTCGCCCAGATATCGGAGAGCCGCGTGGGAAGGGTGGCGCGTACAGAGGATTATCTCTACGCGGTTTACGCGCCGGGAATAAACGGCGGCGAGAAAGGGGCAGCGGACAGATATGCCGATGATTATCTCTACGATCTGAAAAAAGATCCTTGGCAGCTCAATAACGTTGTGTCCGATCCCGCATACGCGCAGGCTAAGGAGGATATGCGCGCCCGCCTGCTGGAATGGATCGAACATGCCGAAGGCTGCCGCCCGGAAATCGTGGATTAGGAGAAACAGGCTTTTATGGAAGTTTTAAATAAAAGGTGGGAGATGGTTTACCGCTGGCTGCTCTCCTATATTGATAAAAATAAATTCTCGGGCAATCATAAGCTCCCATCTGAAAATGCATTGTGCCGCGACTTGAAGGTAAGCCGCGACACAGTGCGCCTTGCTTTAGAACAGTTGGAGAGGGAAGGACTCATCTACAGGGTAAGGGGCAGCGGTACATTTTTTGACAGGGAGACTGCGCTGTCCAGAGAATTGTATACCGGAACAACGAAGGTCAAGATCGGGATGATTCTTCAGGGGCAGGACGGAGATGCTGAGTCCCAGCTCATAAAGGGCGTGAGGAGTGTTTTGACAGAGGAGCAGATGGATCTGCGCATTTTTTTGACGGACAACAAGTTTTCCAATGAGCGCCGCTGTCTCCAAACCGTGGTACACCAGCATTTTCAGGGATTTATCATAGACGGCGTCAAAGCGAGCATGGCGAGTCCGAATTTAGACTGCTACAAAGCGATACAGCGAAAAGGAATCCCGATGATCTTCTTTAATAATTATTATCAGAATCTCCATTGCCCAAAGGCGGGAGTGGATAACGCCGCCAGTGCGGAGTGCCTGATCGACCTTTTGCTGAAAGCGGGGCACCGGCATATCGCGGGAATTTTTCTTTATGACAATCACCAGAGTATAGAGAAATTTCAGGGATTATTTGCGACACTGCAAAAACACGGGATAGAGTTTCAGGATGATTATATCAAATGGTGCATCTCCAACGAAGCGCATGACGACCACTTTGCCGGGGCGGTATGGAAATTTCTCAAAAGCGTTCCCAGATGCACTGCCGTCGTATGCTGCAATTACCGGGTATACCGCCTTGTAAGACAGGTGCTGGCTGACAAAAATAAACGTGTGCCGGAGGATTATTCCCTTGTGTGCTTCGATTATTCGGGAGAAAATCTGGAAGCAGAGGACGTCACATGTTCCGTCTATCAGGGATACAAAATTACCCGGCAGGTTACAAAGCATTTGATTAAAATGATCCATCAGGGAAAAGGCAATAATCAGGATTATTCCCTTGTGATTCCCCCTGAGATCCATATCGGGAGTTCTATCAGGGTACTCTAAATGTTAACATCCTATGAATTGGTTGAATTACCCACCACTTAGTGTTACAATGGATAGCGTGGTGGCGTCGGTCTTAGCGCCGGCGCCAAATTTGTATAAGGAGTTAATTACGAAGTATGGGTATTATAGAGAAGATCTTCGGTACGCACAGCGAGAACGAGTTAAAGCGTATCTATCCGATTGTTGACAGGATCGAAGCGCTGGAGCCGGAGATAAAAGCGCTGTCTGACGAAGAACTCAGAGGAAAAACGAGAGAGTTCAAGGACCGCTTAAGCGAAGGCGAGACGCTGGACGACATCCTTCCCGAGGCATACGCCGTTGTGCGTGAGGCCGCGTTCAGAAGCATCGGCATGCGCCACTACAGAGTGCAGATCATCGGAGGTATCATCCTGCATCAGGGGCGTATCGCGGAGATGAGGACAGGAGAAGGTAAGACCCTTGTGTCCACGCTCCCGGCTTACTTGAACGCACTTGCAGGGCAGGGTGTGCACATTGTCACAGTCAACGATTATCTGGCGAAGCGTGACGCGGAGTGGATGGGAAAGGTGCATGAATTCCTCGGGCTGACCGTGGGCGTGGTCTTAA
>ERZ1643251.2358-NODE-2358-length-19412-cov-6.119337_pt1 | contig 19412 bp, 9 predicted proteins | sample MGYA00579261_ERZ1643251 | MGnify/ENA primary metagenome ERZ1643251 (study PRJEB29033, sample SAMEA4952267) | chicken gut metagenome | biome: Broiler Chicken; feature: Gastrointestinal Tract; material: Caecum | place: Ireland | collected 2018 | study: Broiler...
AACTGTTTATGGTATTAGATGAGTCTTTCATTTTAATATCCTCCGATTGTGTTTCTTTGTTGTCGACTGGCAGGTCAACTTCTATTTTACACAATCGGAGTCCTTTTGTCTATTTCATCGGCTTTAGCCTTTCTTGAACCCCGCGACTATCGCGGGGGTTTTGTTTACACAAAAAGGAGCGGCGGACGCAAACGTCCGCCGCTCTCCAAGCGGTTCACCACTGTCAACCTAAATCGAACCACTCTTCGGAGTGTGTGCGGTTTAGGTTTTTTGTTCAAAAAAAGCATTGCGAGCGATATTTCTGCGTCCTGCAATCTTATATCCCTCTTATAAAAGCAATAGCCCTGACCGACGTCAGGGCTGTTCGTTATAAAAAACATTCGTAAAAAACATCTGTTTTAGAGGGAACATGAAGCTCATAAATTGGCGCATTCATAAACCGGAAAATCATATCTGCCCGTCCGTCAAAGTGTTCATATGGCAGACTGTTCAAAGCAGAAAAATTACTTTTTTTGATCTGCGCCGCTAAAGATTGCCTGCAGACGCTTCTCATCCGTCTTTAATACGCGGTTTTCATCTGCCAACCCGTTCACTTCATTCTGAACGTCTGTCAACTGTGTATAGCACCAACCGCAACAGTAATCCTTTTGAGAAAAGGTATGTACCAGCGAAGCCAGACGCGCAAGATATTCTTCCTCATTCTGCACTGCCGTACCATATCCCCAGCCCTTGTCCTTTTCCTTTTCAAAGGCGATTCCGCCGAACTCACTGAACATTACGGGCTGTCCGGCGTACGAAAAACCGTCCGCATACGCCTGCCGCGCGGCATTGAAGGGCGCCCCTTCTGCCGCCAGCTGTAATGTGGCCACTTTGCGTTCCAGTTCCGCGGCAGACTGCGTGTAGTCATGCAAGGTAAGGATATCGCTTGCGCCGTGTTCCCATCCGTCATTCGTAACCACAGGGCGAGTTCCGTCAAGGCTCTTTGCCGTCGCATAGAGAGCCTTGGCAAACTCCTGCTGGCGAACAGCAGATTCCATGTTCCCCGTTCCCCAACTTTCGTTCAACGCAACCCAGCACATAATGCTCGGATGGTTATGGTACTGCTTCACGACCTCTTTCCATTCTGAAAGAGCAGCAGATACAGATTCATCCGTAAAGAGATAGGAAGAAGGCATTTCACACCAAACAAGCAGCCCGAGCACATCGCAATAATACAGAAAGCGCTCATCCTCCGTCTTTTCATGCTTGCGGACTCCATTAAAGCCGAGTGATTTGGCAAGACGGACATCCGCTTCAAGCGCCGATTCGGAGGAAGGTGTGAGGATGCCGTCTTTCCAATACCCCTGATCAAGCACAAAACGCAGATACAACGGCACTTTATTGAGAAGAACCTTATTCCCGCGGATCTTGATCTCGCGTAGCCCGAAATAACTGCCCACCGTATCGATCCGCTTCCCGCCGAGAAAGAGGTCGATTTTCACATCATACAGTGCGGGATCCTCCGGGCTCCACAGCGCCACTTTGAAATCCACATTTTTGGAATTGAGCGAAACGCGTACTGTTTCATTCAGATCCGAAAAACGGACTGAAAATTCTTTGACGGGCTCCCCGCGGAAAGACACCGCGATCTGCGCAACGGCCTGCGGACAGGGCGCATCGAGCGTGAGCGTAAATTCCGCTGCATAATCATCCGTTAATGAGGGGGTAATTTTCAGGCGGCGGATATAACGTTCCGGCACATATTCCAGCCATACGGTCTTGTAAATTCCCGTCGTCGGCGTATACCAGCAGCCAAAGTTTTTTTCGCCCCAACGTTGTTTCCCGCGCGGATGCTCGCAAAGCGCATCATCCCTCACGCGGACAACGATGCAGTTCTCGCCCTCTACAAGATAGTCAGTGATCTCAAACGAAAAGCGATGATATGCGCCGGCGTTGATCCCGACACACTGCCCGTTTACCCAGACCTTCGTTTCATAATCGCTCCCCTCAAAATGCAGAAGAGCGCGCTTGTCCGCGGCAAGAGTTACCCGCCGGCAATACCAGACAGTTCCGGCGACGTGCTCGTCACCGATACCCGAAAGCGGCGCTTCCGCCGAAAAAGGTACGTTGATCTTGCGGCCGGTAAACCCGTTCTGCCAGCCTTGCCGCTCCCCGACGCCCTCCTTATCCTCCTGAAACTCCCATTTACCGTTCAGGTTGAGCCACTCTTTACGGACAAGCTGCGGACGCGGATAGTCCTTCTGATAACATTGAACATGCTCCATGAGCTACTCCTTCTACGCAGAAACAGTCAGATTTTTGTAATAGGATGCAGCGCCCGTCGTATAAAGCCCGATCCTTCCGCTCACAAAGGCGTATGCATCTGTATAATTTATGATCACTTCATCATCGCGGTAGATCGTGATGCTGTTGCCACGGACAACTGCCCGGATATTATAATAGGTATTGACTGCTGAATCGATCGGGACAGACGCCACCTCTGCCGTTTCGCCATAGTTGGCGCGCACAAGCACGATGCTTCCCTCATAGATCGCAAGATAATATCCCTGGATCGCATAGTTGCCGATATCATTCGTCCCCGCATAGTTCCCGCCGCGCAGCAAGATGCCCGCCGCATTGGAAGTCCCCGTGGACTTTGCCAGCGCGATATCCACTTCCAGCGTGAAATCGGTAAAGGTGTTGTCGCCGAAATACAACAGCTGGCGCGAACCGTCTGCCGCGTAATGTGCCTTATCTCCTTCGGGATCGTCGCGGATCTTCCAGATCGTCTGGTAGTTGGAACCGCGGTCGACGATCGCGCTCAAATCCTGCGAATAGGACGGCGACGTCGCCGATGTTTCAACAAACGCAAAGGCGACAAACCCGACGCCCGTACCGACATTTTCAAATTTTACGGTATGTATGCCCGCTTCGACGGAGAGTTCCGTCACGATCAGGCGCACATATCTGTTCACTGTATTCACTGAAGGAACGGTAACCATCAGCACGTCCCCGCCATCGATCTGAACACCGATGCGGTGCGTGCCGTCACAGTATTCCGCGGGCATGAGCATAGCAATCCCGTAAAATCCGCTCTCTTTGAAATTGACTGCATACCGCGTGAAATCGCCGGTATCGGAAAGCGTCAGAAGTTTAGCTCCAAGCAGCCCTTCACGTTCCAACGCATCCGTTTCATTCTCATCGGTACCTGCGATCACTTCGACGCCGCTGCCGCTGCCAAGACGATACGAGACAAGTCCCTCATACTTCCCTTCGGGAATATATGCCGAGGCAGGCGTTTCTCCCAACGCTTGTGTCACTTCCGCATTGTCGGAAGAACCGTATGCATGATCGGAAAAGGCCGTATAGCCGTACGCCGCCGTTCCCTCGCAGAAATACCCGATCTTCCCGCCCGACAGCGTGACAGGGGCATCCGCGATCTTGTTCAGATCGTCAAAGTAAACATTCATCACTCCGTCCGCATACACGACGCGGATGGTATGGTTGTCCGCCGCAGAGAAATCATGTACAAGCGTACCCGAAGCGACCGTACTCTCGCTGCCGCCCGAAACGCGCACAAGCGAGATCGTCTTCGCTGTGTAATCCACCGTGACATACGCATAGTCACTTGCGGAAGCATAGCTCACGATGTACCGTACGCCGTTGCCCGCGGAATTGAATTCCACTGTATAAGCATCGGCGGTGCTTTCATCGGACAGGATGTAACTGCCGGAAGCCGTAAAGCCGCTGTCCGCAGCCGTCACGTCGCGGCTAAACACAACGGGCATTGCCGGTGCGACAGAACCCGTCCTGTTCGCAGATGTCGTCATATAGGTGCCGGAAAACAGCAGCCTGTCGATGTTCAGGCTCCTGTTCGGCCCGCCCGAAGAATTCAGGTTGTGATACACAATGTAGTAGCTGTCCAGATCCGGCCCCATGACCGTCGAGGAATGCCCCGTCCCCACCGCGCCTTCCTCGATCTCCGTATTCAGGAGAAGCGGGTTATTGGCAGGCGTACGGAACGTATTCCTTATGCTCGACATACTCGCATTGTTGAACGTATCCGTGGAGGCGTACAGCACGCGATATCCGTCGCTGGCAACGTTCGTACCCGTATAAGTCAGATAATAGTTCCCGTTGACGCAAAACAGATCGGGGCCTTCTGTCCAGCCGCCGACGTTCGACGCGGCGCTGATCGTGCCGGTTCCGGCAGGCCTCGACGTAAAGACCATATCATTCACGCGGCTCATGGTAATCGTCCCGCTCGAGGCATAGAGGAAATAAATGTTCTCCTCATCGTCGATAAAAATACTGCCGTCAATGTTGTAGCCGACATTCCCGGAGGCCACGACGAACGGCCCTTCCGGAGAATCAGCCGTATAGATATAATGTCCGTTTCCGCCCTGCGACTGGTAAAGGTAGAACGTACCGTTGAAATAGTACACCTCGGGCGCGTATGCAGTGAGCGTTGACGCGTGCGTTGCACCGTCCTCATGATCTATTACGTCACCGTAATACGTCCAGTGGACAAGATCGGGAGACGTCCACATCTTCACACCGTATTCGCCGTCCTTGGTGGAAACATAGAGATAATACATGCCGTTCCAGCGCATTACAAACGGGTCGCCGATACCGTAATTCTCCCACTGATCGCTGACCGTGGAAGTCTCCCCCGCTTCTTTGGTATAATCGTTGAAATCGTCATTATCGTAGTATGTAACGCCGTAATCAATGCCCTCTTCGGGAAAATCGTTCTCGACGGTCATATTCGGCTTGTCCTCCTCGGCAGGGCTGCAGGCGCATGCCGCCGCCGTTATCGAAAGGCACAGCAGGCCGCACAACGCAGTGCGCCAAAATCCTTTTCCTGTTCTGATCATTTTTACTCCTTAACCGTTTTCAAACTGAAATGCAAAGCCTGTATGCAGGATCTGAGCATTTACTCCGTTAAAGACGCCCGATACGAATCGTACGTCCAATAGAACTTGTTTTTTTCATCGAGAACATAATACTTGCTCGGCGTCTGCACATTGTCATACTGCTCCACGCCGACCCATTCGTCATCGCCGTTTGCGCGCGTCACGTTTGCAAACGCAATGCCTACGGGCGTTTCTTTTGTCATATTTGCATTGATCTGCGCATAGGGCAGCATGACTTCGACCGTGTAGCCGCTGTCGACATCCGTTCTGTCATTCAGCGTTCCAAACGTCATGATCTCGAAATCCATCAGAGCGGAATAAGTACCCCACTGCGACCCTGTCCCCAGCATCTTGCGGGTGTAGCCGCTCAGCCCGATATTGAGCTGAATATCGTCCATCTGCGGATAATTGCCGCCGTCCATGAGCGGATCGAGATAGATCTCGACGGAATCCTCATGCGTGACCGCATCTCCCGGGGATGTCGCCGAAGCTTCAAGCGTCGTATCCAATACCTGGAAGAAAAAGTACATTGCTGTTTCGCCGCGGTATGCCCATACGCTGACGGCGCCTTCCCAACCGTTTTCGACATACTCGGCATAAAACGAGGACTCCCGGGCATTCTCTACCTCTGCAAGCGGCGTGCAGCCGTTTACCACAAAAATATACTCGTCGTTGCGAACGCCGTCTATGGCCAACTCAGGGGCGACGTAGTTGCCCGCAAAATCAAACTGCGCGCCGCTCGCCTCCTTTTGAACGACGTACTCCCTGTATTCCGACGCGTACGCGAGGAGCATTGAGGCGGGAACCGCCACACACAGCGCCAACGCCGCCGACAGGGCGATGAGCTGCAGCTTCCTTTGCCTTGCCTTCATAAAGACCTCCCTTCTGAAACTTTGAATATTTTTTATTCTTTGATTCCGCTGATCGCCATCGACTCCACAAAGAAATTCTGGAAGATGAAATAGACCACCATAAGCGGAATGCAGGACACGACCGCAGAGGCAAATACCACAGGAAAATTCGCGCCCGAGGCATAGTCCGAACTGATGCGCGCGAGCATGGGCTGGAGCGTCATCACATCGTAATCGACAAGATAGATCGACGGTGCAAAATAGTCGTTCCAGATGCCCATAAACCAGAAGATGATCTGCGCCGCCATTGCGGGAAGCATCTGCGGAAGCATGATGCGCACGTGCATGCCGAGATAGCCGCACCCGTCCAGTTTCGCCGCATCGAACAGCGCGTTCGGTACCCCGCGCATGTACTGGATGAAAAAGAACATCATCGAGATGTTGCCGAACAGACCAGGCACGATGAGAGGCAGCAGCGTATTCGTCCAGCCGATCGCGTCATACACGATATACTGCGGCAGCAATACCGTGGCATATGGCACCATCATCCCGCTCAGAAGGAGGAGCAGCCAGAACGTCTTGTGGCGCAGCCGCAGTTTTGCAAAGGAAAATGCCGCGAGGCTGGAAAAGAACGTTCCCACAACGATCACGGATACCTCCACGATGATCGTGTTGAGAAATCCGTTTGCGATCGGCACGCGTTCGAAGAGCATCGAATAATTCGACCAGCTCCATTCATGCGGAAACGGATTCACATAATTGTTGAGGAATTCGTTACCTCCCTTGAAGCTGGAAAAGAGCATCCACAAAAAGGGAAAGAGCATGATGACAGAGAACAGGATCAGAACGAGATTGCCAACCGCCTTTGCGGCGCCGCGCCGCAGCTTATACTTTGCCGTTTCGTTTTTTTGCGAAGAAGGAAGCGCTTTGTTTGCCGTTTGCATTTTTTCCTCCTCACATCTCGAATACCCATTTGTTGGATATTCGGAACTGTATGACCGTGATGATCATGATAAACACAGAAAGGAATACCGACGCCGCACTTGCAAGTCCGTAGTTCAGACTGTTGATCCCCCTGTCCCAGATGAAGTAGACGACCGTCTGCGCATATACGCTGCCGTTCGCAAACGTGGCGGAGTCGGTATAGGATTGCAGCCCGTTGATGATGCCGGTAATGATAATATACAACGTGACGGGGCTCAGCATGGGCAGCATGATGCTTTTGAATTTATGCCATTCATTCGCTCCGTCCAGCTCCGCCGCCTCGAAGTAATCGTGCGATACGTTCATCATCCCGGCATAATACAGAATCATCATGCCGCCCATGCCGCTCCATACGTTTTTGATGATGATCGCAAAACGAATGGGCCACTCCTCACTCAGCCAGTTGATGTTGGCGCCGAGCAACGTGTTGATCAGTCCTCTGTTCGCCTCAAATTGCTGATCGTTGTGGAACAGATACCGCCAGATGATGTTTACCGCAACAAGGCTGCTCACTGCGGGAAGATACAGAAGAGTGCGGTAGAGCTTGCTCGTCCTGATATACTCCGACGCACACAGCACGGCGCACAGCAGCCCGAACAGCATTCCCACGGGGAGCGAGATCATGGAGATCACCGTATTCAGGATCGCATTCGTGAACTGACGGCTGTACAGGCTCTGCGGCGAGAACAGCGTTATAAAATTATCGAACCAGACCCACGAAAACTCCTGCCGCAGGACATTATAATCTGTAAACGCAATAAACACCGAAAAGCATACGGACGCGAACGTGAACACAAGAAATCCCGCAAGCGGCACCAGGATAAACAGGAACGCGACAGCATTTTCACGCCGTTCGAGTGCGCTCCGTTTGGGACGTTTTGCGCGGACGGCGGAACAGCGTCCCGCACAGGGTTTCTCCGTTTCCGCCGCATTTTTTACCATAGTGTTTTCTGTTTCAGCCATAGCAGATCACCCGAGATAACTGTTGTGATAGTCAAGATAGTATTGCATGTTATCCTTAAAGCTGTCTACAAGGTTCTGTCCCGTCACGTCCGCATTGTTCCAGAATCCAAGCTCATCCAGCGTATATGAAAGATCCTTGTCCCAGTCTGTATGCAGAATATTGCAGGTCGGGCGCTCCCTGCCGCCCACAAAGTCCCCGTTGGCGGGATCTGTACCGTCCATGACGTCGAGGAACACTTCGAGGTTGGAAGGATTCACGGCGACCTCTTCGCCGCGGCTGTTGGTGACGGTCTTCATGGCAAGATAGTCAGTTTCCGCCATCTCGATGAGATTCGGCACCTGCTGCCCGAGCCGGTAGAACTTCGTCTGTGCATTCTCATTGCTGCACAGATACTTTGCCAGAAGCAGTGCAGCCGCCTTCTGCGTTGTCGAGGAATTTGCCGAAATGCAGTACCCCATCGACCCGATCCAGGTTGTACTGACGCCGTCGTCTGCAGTGCCATATTCCCTGTCTGCCCCCGGCCCGTAGGGTACGGGAAGCAGCCGCATCGTATATCTGACCGCCGTCGAGGCGTCCGTCGTACCCCAGATCGCGGCACAATCCCAAGGCCCCACAAACGAGAAAACGGCATTGCCCGCCATGAACATCTGATAGCCGTTGGTCGTGGAAGAGCCGTGCGGCATCAGTCCGTACTTGAACGCGAGATCGTGCATCCACTGCCAGGCATCCACAAACTGCGGATCCGTCATCGTCTGCGTCGTCACCGTTTCATCGTAATAGGAGGCGTTGTTGGAATAGATCGCCGAATCCACTTCATAGTGTGACAGCACATATTGGCTGTTTTTGTCGCAATAAGGTTTGAGGATGGTGCCGAGCGTCACGAATTCCTCCCACGTCATGGGGTCGGAAGCATCGAGATACTCTTCCTTTACCTCATCGAGGGTCAGCTGCGTAGTTCCCTGTTCACGCGCATAGTCCAGCGCATCGGAGAGCAGATCCTCGTTGTAAGCAAAAGTAAACGGGCCAAGATCCTTGGGAAGACCGTACAGGCCCGCCCCTTCGGAAATGCCGACATAGCCCGTATCTTCGTTGTAAGAATAGCGCGCAAGCCCTTCTTCCCAGATCGCCGCACGTTCCTCAGCCGTCACATAGTCCGAAAAATCCCACAGCACGCCATTATATGCCCAATACATGAACTCCTCGTCCGGCATATAGAAGAGATCAGGCAGGTTGGACGCCGAAGATTGCAGCGTCGTCATATAGGTATCCGATGAGTAACAGGAATATTGAACGGTTATATTGTCATGCAGCGCCTCAAAGTCAGCGATCGCCTCCTGATAGATCGCCTCCTCCGTTGTGCTGCCCCAGCCCCAGAAACGGATGGTAACGTCGTCCGTCACAACAATATTCCCGTCATCGTCCACATTGCCGTCGATCGAGTCATGTGACCCGTCCGCCCTTCTGTCGCCGCATCCGGCAAATGCCGATATGCACACCGCAAGGGATAAAACACAGAGAATTGCAGTCCTGAATTTTTTCATAATAAAGAGACTTTATGATAATGTTGTTTGGATTCTGCCGTCATAGACGCAGCAACATTATTTTCCGTTCAGGGGAAAATACTGCGGAAAAAATCTTTAAAAAAGATCTCTCCGCAGTATCGCCCTCAGCGATCCGGCGCTCCGCGCCGACCGCTGTACGCCATCTCACAAAGGAGCGGCACATCTGGCGGTGCGCTATGCGGTGACCGTGACCGTAAAGGAATACTCCACCGCGATCGTACCGACCTGAACCGTGAGCGTAGCCGTCTTTTCACCTGCTTCCGAAGTATCGAGCGAAAGCTGCGCACTGCTTGCAGGGATTTCCTGCGCCAACCCGTTCCCAAGGTCAAGGGTGAGCACGGCGTCGCTCAGATCAAGCGTTCCGTCCACCGCCACAGTAAGATTTTCCAGCCCCTGCGCGGAGACCGTGATCCCGTCGCTCCCGACAGGGGTAACCAGCAGATTGTCGAACGATGCATTCATGCCGACGGTGATTAGCCCGAAGGTACCCGTTTCATACCCTGCATCGAGCGTATGCGACTGAACAAAGTCGTAATCGAGGTACATATACATTTCCATACCCACGACGATGACCGTCAGATGATACGTTCTGCCGTACTCAAAGGCAAAGAAATTATCCTGCTTGTACGCCGTCCCCCAACTTCCCGATGCTGGTGCTGCGGCGTTTCCATGCTTCCAAAGGCACTGGGAGATGCGTCCGTTCTCATGGATCCTGTTTGTCCAAAGACCCATGCCGTCCTTTTCCTGATGGCGCACAAAGATGCCGATCTGGCGGTTGTCACCGACAACACTTTCCACAGTAATGTCTACATCGATGCGGTAATTGTTGTACGTCACGCCGTTGACCGTGGTTTCCGTCGCGGACAGATCGCCCTCATACTGCAGAAGCCCGACAGGCGTACTGCTTGTGGAAGTGAAGTTATATGTTCCGCCTCCCATAGAGGAGCTGACGCCGCTCCCGTAATACGTTGCAAAGGAATCGGACAGAGCGTCCCCGTCAAACCCTTCATAGAGGAGTGCATCTTCCGCATCGTAATCAAGTACGATGACGTACGTCTCAAACTGCCAGGTCTTTCCTTCTTCGTCAACGTATGTTACGGTGAGATCGAACCTGCCCGCCTTGTTCTGCACAAAGCCCGTTACCATGTCCGAAGTGACTGTGATTTCAGCATCGGGCTTATCGCCATAGTAGTGTACCGTCAGCGTCATTTTGCCCGGGTCGAGCGCGTCGCCTAAGTTCATCGTCAGAAGATCGGATGCAAAGGTGACGTCTTCCACGCCCGAATCAGGCTCAGGCGCGCGGGGTGTTCCGATGCCCGTAATGCGGAAGTTATCGAAGGACGCCGTAACGCCGCTCATTGCGAGTCCGACATACCCTGCCTGCCAGCCTTCGGGAAGCTCGCGCGTGGCAACGATCAGGTGATTGATCGCAAACACCATCGTCCCCTCCTTCACCATCAGCGTGAAGTGGAAGGAAGTCCCCGTTCCCACGGCAGGGAAAAGTGTCTTCCAAAGGAAATCAACCGCATACTGGTACCCTTCATTGGATCCGTAGTTGGTGTTCGTACCCCAGGCACCGCTGACGCGGTTACCGCCGAGAGGCGTTGTGGGTTTCCATTCGAGGAACTGCATATAGCCGTCAAATTTTACGGTGCCGGCATACCAGTTCGTGCCGTCCTTGCTTTCAATCATCAGCCCGATCCAGCGGCCGCTGTTCACATAGCTGTCGATGGCGACGTCCGCCTCGAGGATGAATTCGTCATACGGAACCTGCTGGCTGAAGTTCATCGTGAGCTTTTGCGTCGTACCCGTACCCTCGATATACAGTTTGCCGTCCTGCACATAGTAATTCCAGGTGCTGCCCTGCGATTCCACCTTGATATCGCTCGGCAGAGCCATGCCCGTGATGTCTTCAAAGTCCTCTTCCCAGAAAGGCGCCTCTTCACCCATGACGACTTCGACCGCGATCTGTACGGTGACGGACGTCTTATCTTCGGTATACGTCACCGTGATGGTCTGCTTGCCGAGCGTCTCGGGATCATAACCCGAGATCATTTCGGAAGTGACGTCTACATACTTCACCGATCCGTCGCTGTAGGTCACCATGACCTGCATGGACGGGATTTCGCCCTGCAGCGCGATGGCAAGATAGTGCTCATCAGGCAAAGCAACGCTTACCGGCACGACCTCCTTTACGGTCACTTCAAACGTCGTCGTCGCATCCGTACCGAACCAACTGTAAGTAATCGTGACCGTCTGCGGGCCGACCTTGTTCGGATCATACCCCGAGATCATGTCCTGCGTGACGGAAATTTCCTCCGCTGCGGCGTCGCCCCAGGTCGCTGTGATCGTCATGCCCGTCAGGTCAAGCGCCTGACCTGCGTACAACGTGCTTGCCGTGATAGGCGTCTTGATGGCAATCGAAAAATCCTGAGCTGCGATAACGGTGACGGTGAACGTCGTCGTCTTTGTAATTTCCCCTTCCGTATAGGTAACCGTGACCGTCTGCTCCCCCGTCGTGTTCGCATGATAGCCGGAGATCATGTCCTGCGTGACGGAAACGGATGCGGAAGTACCGTCCGTGTACTCTACTTTGATCGTGAACTCATATTCATCAAACGGAATATTTTCTCCCTGCTTGATGATCGAGATCGGCTGATCCCCCATGCTGATCACGAACGTGCTGCGGATGAACGTCATGTCGCCGATGCCCGTCATGATGAGCGTAATCGTGTCCGTCTCTGCATCGTAAGAGCCGGTATAAGTATTTTCGCCGATGGTGGCGGTAATGGAGCCGTCCGCCATATAGGAATACGTACCGGCCAGGCTCTCTTCGCCGAGCATTGCCGTAACCTGATTGTCCCCGGCAAACTCAAAGCGGACGGAATCATTCCCGCGCGCTTCCCATACGCCGTAGAGATCACTCTCCGATTGGATGCCCGTTACACGGAAATTATCAAACGACGCAATGACGCCGCTCATGGCAAGGCCGACATAGCCTGCCTGCCAGCCCTCGGGAAGTTCGCGCGTGGCCATGATCACGTTATTGATCGCAAATACCATGGTTCCGTCCTTCACCATCAGAGCGAAATGGTAGGAGACGCCTGTGCCGATGCCCTTGAGAAATTCCGCCCAAAGGAAGTCCACCACATACTGGTATCCTTCGTCGGATCCGTAATTCATGTTTTCGCCCCATGCGCCGCTGACGCGGTTGCCGCCGTGCGGCGTGGAAGGCACCCATTCAAGGAACTGCACAAAACCTTCAAATTTCACAACGCCCGCATACCAGTTCGTGCCGTCCGCATTCTCGACCATGAGTCCGATCCAGCGGGCGCCGTTCGTATAGCTGTCAACGGTGACATCTGCTTCCAAGATAAAATCTTCATACGGAACCATCTCATTGAAGTTCATCGTGAGCTTCTGCGTATTGCCCGTACCCTCGATATACAGCGCGCCGTCCTGTACGGAATAATCCCAAACGTTGCCCTGCGATTCCACGTTGAGGTCGTCCGGCATAGAGCCGTCTGCAGCGTCGTCGAAATCTTCCTCCCAGAACTCCGTTCCCCTGACGACTTCGATCGTGACCTGCGTCGAAACGGTCGTACCGTTGTCGGTAAAGGACACCGTGATCGTCTGCTCGCCAAGTTTATCCGCATTGTAACCCTTGATCATATCGGAGGTGACGGGAACGATCACCTTGTCGCCGCTGTTGTACTCCACGGCAACATCCATGTAAATATCATCCCCCCCCGCGACTACGGTGAGGAAATACTCGCCGTCGTCGTAGGGAATGCCGACGGAAACGGGAGCAAGGTGCTGCACATTGACGGTGAACGCCGTCGTCGCTTTGGTGCCGAACCAATCATATGTAACCGTGACCGTCTGCTCGCCTTCCGTGTTCGGATCATAGCCCGAGAGCATGCTCTGCGTGACGGCGATCTCTTCCTTCGTGCCGTCCTGCCAGGTAACGGTGATCATCATTCCCGTCAGATCCAGCTCATCCCGCTGATAGGGCTTGTCGTTTGCGATAGGCGTTGTAACGGCTATCGTGAAGGGCTGATCTTTGATGACGTTGACGGTAAAAGTCGTTGTCTTTGTGATGTCCCCTTCCGTATAGGTGACCGTGACCGTCTGCTCCCCCGTCGCATTCGCATCATAGCCGGAGATCATGTCCTGCGTGACCGCAATGATCTCGGAAGGGCCGTCTGCATATGCTGCCTCGATCGTCAGACCGTCCAGAGGGATCGCCTCGCCCTGACGGATCGTCCTTACAGGCTGTTCGTGCATGCTGATCGATTCCAGATCAAAGCGGGAAACGGTGAGGCCGGAAAAACGCACGCCGCCCGCGCCTGCACGGAAACCGATCTCGATACCGCTAAGAGGCGTCTGGTCGGAAGGAAGTTCGACGCTCGTCGTAATGGCTCCGTCGCTACAGCTGATCGTGATGCCGGAAGCGGAACGACTGATCGTGAAGTTGTACGTTTTCGCCGGATTATACGTTGCCGACAGCGCTTCACTCTCACCCGTATGGGACGTCCAGCCGTTATTGTATTCGCCGAAAATCAACAGCCCCTGAGAATTGAGCAATGCCATGTAGTAGGAAACCCCGCTCTGCTCCCAGAAAGAATTTGCATTTCCGTGCGAGACCGCAAACAGGATGCCGCAGTCGTTTGCCGATCCGGGGGTGACGGAACCCGTCAGAATCCCCGATTCAAAGGTAACGTCATCATACAGGAGGATCGATCTGCCGCCGATACTCTCAAATGTATCCGACCCGATCTGCACGAAGTTGCCGTAATAGGTCGTCATATCCTCGGGAGTGCCGGTCTTGACCCATTCCTCTGTATATATCGTCTCTTCGCCGTTTGCCGTAACTGCGCGAAGGGAAACTTCGTACTCACCCGGCGCCAGATCTCGAATATCCGCCTGATGCACGTCTGCCCCAAGCGCCTCGCCATACTGCGTGCCGTCAAGGTAGATGGCATATCCCTGCGCCCCCTCATACGGCTCCCACATCATCAGACCGTTGACAAACGAAACGTTGTCTTTCTTATAAGAAAATGATTCTGCCTTCGCTCCGCTGCCGCCGAGGCGGACGCCGAACCCTGTTCCGGCCAGCGGGAAATAATCCGTATAATCAAGCAGCGGTGACTGTTCGTCATCGTGATACACGGCAATGTCGCTTCCGTCGACGGAAACGGTCAATGTATATTGCGCGGCGGGGTCAAATCCGCCCACCAGTGCAAGAGATGTATCAAGCGTATCCCAGCCGCCATCCTGCACTTTAGCAAGGATGACGTTCCCGGTCGCGTCGATCAGAACCATGTAGTAACTGACGCCGTCCTCCTCAAAGTAGGACGTGTTCCCCGCATCATCGACACGGAAGACGATGCCGCTCCCCTGCCTGCTGCCGACGGTGATCGTTGCGGTGATCTCGCCATCGAGGAGCGAATCGGAGGAATAGATCGCAAGCGTATCATTGCCCGTCGCCGTGACTGTATTCCCGCTCTGTTCTGCACTGCCGCTCACCACCGTAAACTTTGTACCCGACTCTTGCTCTTGCGGCGAACAGGCCACGCTGAACGCAAGGCAGCAGGCTGCTACCGCTGTAAGCAAACCAGCTACAAACTTCTTTCCCATCATTTTTATTCTCCTTCTTTGATTTTTCTTCATTTCTCTGACTTAAAACCGGAAGCCTTTCTTACCAACACTCTTCTTCCCGCCTCTGCATTTGACCGGAGACGGATATGACGTCTGGTTTTCCGTGTAACTTTACTGCGTTCCGCCCTCCTTTTTCTTCTTATTCTTTTTTCTGACGGCGACGACTGTTCCGACAGCCGCTGCCGCGACCACGACAACTCCGCCCACAACACATCCGACGATCAAGCCTGTATTGTCATTGTTTCCGCTGCCCGGTTCCGTTCCGATACCTTCCCCTCCCGTTCCGGGATCTGCGGATTCGGTCGTGATCACCGATGCCTCCAGGGAAAATCTGTTCTGAATGTTGTAATACGTATCGTTCAACGGATTATAATAGTAAAAGTCCATCGTTTCGCCATTGTTGGTAAACTTGATGATCAGCATCAGCGGTTCCCCTTTGCTGAGGGAGACGCCCTGCGCATTGACAAGCATCTGCACGACGTCATTCCCGTTGTCGCCCTGATCCACGCTGTAAACAAGATCGTCCGTAATGATATGGCCGCCGAACACCATGTTGACGTTACCGTATTTGCGCAAGATCTCCCACATCTCTTCCCCGGTCATGCCTGTATAATCGGCAGCCTTGGCATAGCCGTAAGAATTTTCTGTAAAACGGAAACCGTCATTGTCCAGATAATAATGCGTTGTCACGATCACGCGATAATCCGGATTGGCGGCGATTACGCGTTCCACCCAGCTCATTACGGCAGCGCGCGGAGCAAATTCCAGCCCGAAGATAAGATATTTGATCCCGTCTTCCGCCTCAATTTTATAATACGAGTTCTCCATACTCCCCATCTGGAAAGAGCCGCCGAACCACTCGTTCCGCGAATACTTGGAATACGGGAAGGCATCATTGAAGTTTACAAGGTTATCTGTCGAGGCAAGCTCGTCGTCATAGTCATGATTGCCCGGAACCATGCTCCACGGGATCCCCGCTTCATCCAGGATACTCATATAATTTGACGCGATCCCAAATTCGGACAACTGATTCCCTCCGTCCGTAAAATCTCCCATATGCATAACAAATTTGAGATTGAGCGCGTCCGCATTGTCCGCGATCCACTCCATCATGGCCGCCGCATCTTCCGGCGCATTTTTCGTGATCCTCTGCGTATCCGGCAGAACGATCATGGTATAGTCGCCGTCGGTCATATCATAATCGGCCTCATACCAGGTATCGAGCTGAATATATTCCAGGTCTGCCCCGTTCGCGCTCAGGTCTTTCACAGGCGCCAGCGTCTGTACGCCGGTAAGATCCCAATACCCGTAGAGATCGGCATCCGAGGCATTTACTGCATTCATGTCCGCCGCCACCTCTTCTGCCGTGCGCACATCGCCGTAGACTGCCACCGAATGAATCTCTCCCTGGAAAGGCCTCTTCGTTGTCCAGTTCGCCCTGTTGAACCCGACACGGTACGTAGAATAACTGTCGGCGTTGTAGTCGCTGTCCGCCACCGTCTGCTCCAACACGCCGTTTACATACAGGGAGAGCGTTTTGTTTGCGGTGTTACGCACAACTGCCAGATGCGTCCATTCCCCCGTGCGGAAATCATGGTTGAACGTAACCGCGAAATCGACGCTGCTTTCGGAGTTGGCAGAACGGTTTACACCGTATTTGAGCCTTCCGTTTTCTACAAGCTCATAGTCGATATTCTTTGTATTCCCCTGGCAGTAATTGCCGAAGATGACCCCGCCCCGTGTATTGTTCGGCATATTCGCCGGCACCTTGATCCACGCCTCAAACGTCACCGGTGCCGTCGGAAAATATTGCGTCACATTGTACGCAAATTTTTCTGTGGAAAAACCGCTTAAACCTGTCATTTCCTCCTCCGTTGAAGACGTTGCAAAGGCGGAAAGTGCCTCCCCTTCCGGACTTCTTACCACCCCGGCTGTTACGCCGGTTATCCCGATTGAAAGACAAAAAGCAAGGGCGCAAACGCCAAGCCTTTTTACCGGTGCCATACTACTTCCTCCCTTCTATCATAAAATATTTTTTCGCACCCTCTCCGAGGGTGGCAAAATCAACGCATCTTTCAGCCCATCTGCTCCTGCCCGGCCATGCAGACAGGCTTTTGAAAACATCATGGGCAGGAATTTTTGAAAATTCTGACATTAGTTGATTAGTTGAACGTTCACCTATCAGCGATCCTATCCCTTTCCTGCTCTTTTTTACACCGGAAGGAACACTCACGCAAGCATAATTATCCGGAAAGCATTTTATTCCTGTTTATTTGCCTGTACGGCAATCAGGTGGTCGGGCCTTTGACAAGGAACGGCTTTATGCCGCCCTCGGGAAAGACATCCTCGTCATTTCCTTGCAGCAGTCCGAGCATCCGCGCCGCACCGCCCACGGCGAGCGCCTCGTTGCCGACATCTATCGTCGTGATCATTTCGGGCAGTTCAAGCATGCTCTGAATATTGTCATATCCGACAATTCCATAGTCTTTTCCGACGATCTTTCCCGCTTTTTTCAGCTGGCTGATGACTTTGAAGGCGATAATGTCACTGTAACAGAAGATCCCGTTCACGTTTGCACGCAACAACTCTTGCGCAACCTTCTCATACCCGAGTTCTTTTACGTACAGAACGGGCGTATCCGCAAGCGCTATGCCATGTTCTTCAAGCACCTTCGCGTATCCGCGCAGGCGATCCTCCCCGACGCCGATCCCCGCTTCGCTCCCGACAAAGGCAGTGTGCGTATAGTTCCGTTCAAAAAGGTGTTCCGCAGCAATGCGCCCGCCAACCTCGGTATCCGCATGTACGGATGGCAACCCGTATTTTTCGCCGCACCTTCCGAAAATCAGAAAGGGAACCCCGTGACGGCGGATCAGGCGAACCGTCTCCGGCGAAGGTTCGAGAAAGGACATAATGCCATCCGGCTTGCGTGCAAGCACACGCCGCAACAACGCTTCATCCACATAGGCGTTCCTGCCATAGTTGGAAAAGATGACCGTATCGTACCCTGCGGCATCAAACCGCTTTGCGATCGCGTCCGTCATATATGAATAGAACGGACTGGCAATATCGTCGAAGATGATCGCCACCGTACGCGTAGAGCCGCTGCGCAGCCCCGCTGCATTCAGATTGACGATGTAACCGAGTTCCGAAATCGCCTGTAAGACCTTTTGCTCGACTTCCTTTGTATAATAGGGTTTTTTGTTAAGCACCTTTGAAACAGTATTGATGGAAAGCCCCGTTCTCTCTGAAATGTCGCGCAAAGTAATTTTTTTGTGTGTCTGTTTTCCCCCTGTCTCCATATTTCTTCTGATTTCCCCATCCCTGAATTATAGCCTTCAACCATACATAGTTGAACGTTCACCTATTTACACCGATATCATATCACATATTTATGATTTGTCAATAGTTTTTCTGAAATTTTCACAAATAAAATTTGCAGATAAATTCTTGTAATTGAATAGAGGGGTCTGCCGGAAAACAGCATATGAGGCGGAATACGATGTAAAAAACCACTCTGAACTCCGAAACGCGAAACCTTCACAGATGCAGTCACCGTGATGGACGAAACAAAGCCGGAACAGGAACAAAAAAAGGAAATCCGAACCCCGGTTTTGCAGTGGAGTTCGGGTTTTTTTGCCGCAATGATTTTAGATCGATCGTCCGCTCCGCATGATTGCAGACAGCCTTGCTGTTCGCACAGGCGCTTTGGATTCATGAAACCGGCTTCTCAATCATCCTGAAAAACGAAAAGCGTATGCGTTTTTTCCGAACGCATACGCCTTTTTGTGTCTCCGGAGCCTCTATCTTCGGACGATCCCCTTTCCTCATCTGACCGTGAGGGTCGTGCTGATCGCGTCTCCCCCCGCGCGCCATATGTGAATAATACGAACTCTAAAACGGAGTTCGTATTATTTTTTGCCCGCGATTTCTTTGGCGTGATCATCCGTTTTAAGTGATTCCCTTTCGCAGCCCTCTGAATTTGCTTTTTCGGTCGGCTATGGTAGCATAGTTCCTCGCGGACGTCAACGGCCGCAAAATCGTCGCCGAAAACACACATAAAATGACTTTGAGAGCCGAGTAAAGATTGTTCCTTGCTCGGCTCTTTTGCTGTTTATAAGGCAATTCCTGACCTGTACGCAACGATTTTTCTTTGTCCCGTTGACTTCCGCAGACTTGCTATTCAGAGCACCGACATTCACCGTCCTATGCTACCCAGCCTGTTGCCTGAAAAGGCAAATACACATTCAGAGGTGTAAAGATGGAAATGTTGGTAACCAAGTTCTCAAACGGAAAGTATCGCAACGAAGGCGAACTCTTCGCCGAGCCTATCTCTGCCGAAAACGTCAAACTCATGGGCGAGATGATAGCTTTGCAAGCGCTCCGTACCGTAAAGAAATTCGATATGAAAGTCGCGGACAGGCTGTATATTGGTTTAATCAAAAGTCTCTTTGATAGCCAAAACCATTTTTTCAGTCGGATGCGATCGCGGACGTTT
>ERZ1643251.2359-NODE-2359-length-19409-cov-106.443681_pt1 | contig 19409 bp, 23 predicted proteins | sample MGYA00579261_ERZ1643251 | MGnify/ENA primary metagenome ERZ1643251 (study PRJEB29033, sample SAMEA4952267) | chicken gut metagenome | biome: Broiler Chicken; feature: Gastrointestinal Tract; material: Caecum | place: Ireland | collected 2018 | study: Broiler...
GGGAGATACCGGCCCTTTTTGCGAATGATTCCTATTTTTCCCCATGCCAAATGGGAGAAGAACGACCTCTCCTCCCACGATAACATTATATCACACTTTTGTAAAGTTGTCAACACCCATTTATACTTATATTCTATATTATTATATGCATAAAAATAATGAGGGCCATTATAGCCCTCACCATTTATTCATCGTTCAACACCTTATAATCTCTGTAAATTTATATCTCGTTCCATTGTAGATAAAATACTCCCCATTACTATTGTAGTAGATTTTTCGCTTGTGTGCGCTCTTGTTCGGCCCCCATGCGTGTGCAATAAATACTACATGGTCATCAATGCCATACATGATTTCTTTAATTTCAATCCCGCCACAGGCACTAATGTAACCTACTGTTTCTTTTGCCATTACCATTTCTTTTACAGTCATTTTATTTCCCTCCCATAATAGTCCATGCAATGCTTTCTGTTACCTTTACCATGAATTTCTCGAACATGTAACACAGCCTGTTAGCCGTCTTGTTATTCTTATTTACCCATCCTCCAATAGCCGCCAGGATGAAAAGCGTTAATGACAAGATAATGATTTCAACCATTTTTACACCCCCTCATAAACCTGCTCAAGGAAAAACTCCTGCAATTGTCTAGCGGCTTCCTCCCGTGTAGCCTTGTTAAATACACGGTAGTAGCGCACGTTTAGGAATTCATTCTCATACATTTTCGCCCCCTCTGTGGCAATTCTTTCCCATCCTATGAGTGCCTTTTCCTTGTCATACACGCCCTTAATGTGCTTTTTGTATAAGCATTGTATATAGGGTTTAATGTAGGTTTCATATAAGTAACTATCGTTTTCAATAAACAATTCCAGTTCGTATGCTGCCGTTTCATCCATAATAGTTTTAGTCATTTTTATTTCCTCCATTTCTTTCCTTTTCGTTTTCTGTGCCTTTATTATAACACGTCTTGTTTTGTTTGTCAACACTTTTTTCGAAAAAATTTTGACCCCCGCCAAAATGACAGGGGTCAATCTTTATTCTTCCTTTTCGTTTCTATCTATAATAGCTACGCTATCAACACAATACCCACACCGTAACAGAATAATAATAAAATCCTGGTACAGCTTATAATCTACATAACTAGTTAACATTGTTTCATTCTGGCGATACATAATTTTAACTGACATTTTATCCTCCTTGTGTCTACGCCCGTAAGAAATTTTTTCCGGAAATTCGATTTTTCAAAATCAAAACTCCGGTTCTTGCTGGGAAAAAGTTGAAATAAAAAGGCCCACTTTCCAGCGACTACGTGAAAAATCAGGGGGTTTTCCCAAAGATTTCTTCTACCATCTTTTCCAGCCACTTTTTCCTGTTGTGTGACTCTTTAATGTCTTTGGCTGTTTCAAGTATTTCTTCTGCGACAGTAATCAGTGTTGCCACAGTGTAGGATAATTTTTCCCCGTCCAATACATCGAGTAAATCCTCCATGAATTTATCGTAAAGTTCACTGGTTTTCATGGCAACTTCATTTTCATGTTCGTTTAGTTCTCTCATGGTTATACCACTCCTTTCACCCATATTATACCATTATAAGCGTACTTTGTCAACAGGCAAAAGGCGGGGCAACTTCGGATAAATCCCCGCCTTTCGCAATATGTAGTTAAGGAAAACTTGTACTCTTATCCAACACCCTTGCTGACAGTAAACAGCCAGAAAGCGTGTGCGCCTTTTGTCCCCTGTGTCTTGCTATCTGTGCGGTACACAACCAGGCCGAATGAAGCATCTTCATCCTTATTAATGATGATAGATTTACTTACGTTGCTGTAAGTTACAGGCTTGTTCATGCCAATAATGGCAACCATGCCGGGTGTGGGTATCGCCCCAAGGTTCTTTTGGGTTCCATCATCATAAAGCTCTATAAGCTCAAAATTCACGGCATTAATACCGGGAGTAAGAATACCGGTTTCCATAGTGCTTTTTAATGTGTACCCAATAATCTGTTTCTGCTTTTGGGGCGGCTGAATTTCCTGGTTGATGATATTGCCAGTCTGGTTTTCAGCCGTAATAGTATAAGCAGCGTTATTAATTGCAGTGTTTGCTTTCAGTGTTCCGGCAGCCAACTGGTTGTCAAAGGCAAATCCTGCGCCGATATCCACCACAAAGGAAGGGGCAGGTGTATTGCCCTGTTTCCGGAAAAGACTTCCTTCAAGTACCATGATAGCGCCAAGCGTGCCTCCAATAATGGAGTTTGTAGAGCTGGAACTGGTTCCAAGATCAAATACGCAATCCTTAATAGAAACAACGTCGTCTGTACCGGTGTTAGTAACGGCTTGTCCAGCGTGATTTACGGTAAATTCACACTTGTGAAATTTTGTACCAACATTAGTAGTAACAGTGTTCGAGAATTTGCAGCGTTCGAACAAAGCCCCTACCAGCGCCCCATTTGTGGTGGTGTCATTTACAGTGCAGGTAAATTCACACTCAATGAAGCTGTTATTGCGTACGGTTACTCCGTCACTTGTTGCCGTAAATTTTGCACCCTTGATAATGGACTTATTGCCCATTTTAATGGCGCTGTTAAATGTTACACCATAGGCGTTAATAACTACCCGATTATTGCCAATACCAACAGTACCCTCGCCGTTGAACATACTGCTCATTGCATAGGTACCAGGCTCAATGGTAACCTCACTGGCCCCAAATATATCGGACAGCAGCCACGCTATAATGTTGTCGTTGGTGGTGGCGTTGTTGCTCTCCTTGCCGCCGTACCAACTGAATTTGGGGGAAAGGGTGGTGTTGTTACCGCCAATCTTGGGGATGATATAGCGGTCAAAAATCTGGGTGTTGTCAGGTACATAGAATCCCTTTGCAAAGGTTACCGTTGCATAGTTGCTGCCGGGGGTAGCAGCGTTATACTTAATGACAGCCCCAGGCACGAACATGATAGGGCAGGGAATGGTAGCGTTTCCCGTGATAAGGTACGTTCCGGGGAGAAGGGCGATAGGAGTATTCGCGTCAAGCGCACCAAACAGCAAGGTGTTGTCGGTGGAGCCATCACCTTTTAGGGTGGTGCTTACTTTCCACGCAATCTGGCTTGGCACGTCCGCCATCTGCTCTTTTAAGGTAGAAATGTCATTTTCTGCCGTGATCATGCGTGTAGTCAGGCTGTCCAGGGCAACGTTGCCAGCACCCCAAAGCATCCAGTATTCCTCATTGGTGGGAACAGTGCCAGCAGGAACAGCCTTTTTGGAAATGTACCCGTTCCCGTCTGTATAGATAACAGCGGAAATAGGTTCATAGGCTTCTGATGAATTCCACTGCCCCTTGTAGAGGGGTGTGTAACGATTGCCTACGTAGATATTTTCTTTGTTCATTTGGCATCCTCCTTATTTAGTCACCTTACCCCAAACGTGGTAGGACATATAGCCTGTGACACTGGTCGCAATGTTAGGCCTTACAAGATATGCCTGGGGTAGGTTAGTTTTTAAGAGACTAGGCATAGGGTTAGGCCATACAAAAGCGCCAGTGTTGTTCGTACTAATAAAAACCATTTCGATATTCGGGTTCTCTATAAATTTCCATGGATAATTGTGCTCTGTCTGTGCAAAAACGTTTTCAGAACGATACAGGGGGCCAAGCGCTATATTGACTTCAACATTGGTTAAATAAACGTTTATCCAGCACTCGCACATATCATCGTTATAAAGTCTATAATACCAATCGCCCCATTCGCCGCTGCTTACAATGTAATTGTTTATGCCATTTACTTTGGTAAAGTGCGCGCTGCTCATTAAACCGGCTTGACTTGCGCTTGCGCTGGGTAAACTTTCCCACTGCCCTTGACTTGCACTGTAACGCCTAAGCCACTGTCCACCACTACCTGCGTTTGTGGGGTTGTTCATTTTCTTGCCTACTGCTTCTGTAACGTTGTTAATCTGTGTGCCTAAATTCCCTATTCCTGTACTCATCGAGTTAATGCTTTTTGTAATACTTTTAAAATTACCCTGATAAGTATTTAGTGTCTGATTTATAGCTTCCAGTTTCGTATCAAGCCCTGTAACATCGCTTGTGGGGTGTGTGTGTGCACTGGGAGTAAACGTCTCTGGCTTGTTCTGTACATCTGACCAGTTTACGTTTCCTGCTGTTCCACCACCCACACCAGCTTCCTCTGCTTTTGTCTTGAATGCAGCATTGCTTACGTTGGTAAGATCTGCATTGGCCTTTCCGGAAAGTTGGTTAGCAATCTGGGACAAGGAGTTATTAAAGGATGTTTGATTCGATTGCAGGTTGCTTATATCGATTGTCTGTTTGCCAGTTTTGTTTTTAAGGTTTGTGATTTCTATATTGTAGCTGTTCAGGGTTCCGTTTATGGCTGTAATTGAGTTCTGAACTGTCTGGATGGAGCTATTAATTGTGTTGATTGTAGTTTGAAGGTCTGTCACATCAGAAATGGGGTGCTTGTGCGCACTGGGCGGGAACGTCTCCGGTTTGTTTTTAATACTATCCCAGGAAACTTTACCGCAAGCACCTAGACCAGCCTTAATTCCTTTGTCATAGAACGTGGTATCATCAACGTTTGTAAGGTCTTTTTCTGCCTTTTTGTTCAAATCCTCTGAGAGGTTTTGTACATCTTTGGCAAGTTGCTCATCTTTTTGTTCCAGGTCTGTCAAGGCATCCCCAAGGCCGGTCACATCGTCCTTGCTGTGCTTGTGGGCGCTGGGCGGGAATGTATCCGGTTTCCCGGTCACGCTGTCCCAGGAAACGGGAAAATTTTCTGGTTTCCCCTGGATTTTGTCCCAGGTGGCGGGGAACGTGTCGGGCTTTCCGCTCACGCTGTTCCAGGAAGTGGGGAACGATTCGGGCTTCTCCTGGATTTCTCCCCACGCCGCCGGGTAGGTGCTGGGCTTCCCTGATACTTTATCCCAGGTTGTGGAAAACTCTTTGGGAATGTTGGAAATTTGCTCCCAGGAAGTGGGGTAGGAATTGGGCTTCCCCAGAATGTCATCCCAGGTTACCACATCCCCGGTTCCCGTCCCCTGGTACATCAGTGCCCAATAGTTTGGGTCTGTGGGAAGCACGTTCGGGGGTACGTCCTTTTTCGATATATACCCGCTCCCCCGGTAGGTCACTATGGTCAACTTCTCGTATGCAGTTTTAGATTGCCACGGCCCTACCACGATGGGCACATATCTTTCACCCACATACACATTAGTCAAGCCGCATCACCCCCAGAAAGAGCTTTCTTTATAAATTATATCCATGTTTTCACCGTTTGTAAAGAAGGTATTTTCACCTATTAAAGAGGGTATCGAAATTTTTGAAAACTCAAAGGGTTCGGGAGTTGCAAGCTTGTACGCCACTTGTACAGGGGTGCCAGCATCGGATTGGGCGTCAAGCCAAGCTTTGGCCGCTTCAAGGCTTGTCCACTCGTCATTTCGTATGGCTATGCGCGTGCCCCCAAAATACTCGGTATTACTCCAATATTCCAGATTTTCTATTGGCAGTTTATTCGCTCGTTTAAAGTGAGTACAATATATATCACCTACCGAATCATTTGCCATTGGAATTTTACCATAAATAATGGGGGATGTTTGAACACCAGCAGCGCCATATGTCCATGTGTTAGTAGCCAAAAAATCTGACGTCAAAGTCACAATGCCCCACTCATTACTCCCCACCCCCGTCACAGCATCCACCGTGCCGCCGTAGATGATTTCGGGAAGGGTAACATCGTAATCGTGGCTTGCACCCCCGTTGGAAACTGTGACTTTCACACTGCCCCACCCAGAAATGGCCCTCACATTCTCCGGGCTGGGGTCACCACTGCCCGCCTGCTTGGGTGAAAATTTTATATTTAATTTTTCCAGGCTATTGTATGCGGGAATTATTACGGGATTTCCTGAAATTTCAAATCTTTTTGAAACACCAATAGAACCTTTATATAGTGGACAAATACCAACAGGGTTTTCGGAATAGTGGTCTTTTAATTCTCTTAAACTTAGTAAAGTATTAAATATTACCATAGTTTCACCACCTTAAAAGTAAATGTCCGGCAAGTTCTTCCCCCTCTGGAACAGTATCGAACCCTAAAAAATCCCATACATCGGGAATATAAGCGCAAAACCGGCCATCATCAGTAATTCCAAACGATACATATTTCACGGTATCCGCCACAATCTTTTTCATATTCTGGTCGAGATACCCCTGGATACTGTCCAGGTACAGGGAAATGTAATCGCCGTTTTTGACTTTATCGAGTTCATCCATCATGTACCCGATATTGCCATCCACCGTCTCCTTTAACTCTGCAAAGTCCTTTTCCACCTGCTCCTGCCTCAGGCCGATTTCTTCAACCGCCTTGTTGAAGCCCTCCTGAGACTTGAACATCTCGTTCATGTACTCCGCCAGTTTGCAAAGCACCTCATAGTAGGAAAGGCTTTCGTCATAGACAAGGGGAAGCACCTTGTTAATATAAAAGCCAAATTTCTGAGAAAGGGGAGTTCTATCATTTGTCATTCTGATAACCTCCTTTAATAAAGGGTCATAAATAGGCCCTGCAAGTCGCTGATAATCTGCTGGTCGATGTTAATAAGGGTTTTACGGATACTCATGATAATATCACCCTGCAAATGAATACCGGAATACCCTTTGCGGGTCTTTGTGGTATCCTCCCTGTCAACTCCAACCCTGCTTCGCTGGGTTGTGGTGGTGTCCGTGCCGTCCAGGGTAGTTTCCCCGTTGCTGTTCTGCGCCCCATCTGCATAATACAGATTCTTTTCGCCGTTCACTGCTGCCTGGGGATATCTGCTTGTAAGGGTGTCGCTCTTGGTGGTGCCGCCCTGCTGTGTAACCGCCTTGGCCGTGCCATCCTCGCTTGCCGTGCTGTCCAGCACTCTTCCCAAAACCTCTGTCAAGTTAATGTCCCCATCAAGATTAAACTCGTTTAGCTTGGTGTGGTACAAGTCAATGTAATAGGGCATGACCTCGTTCATTTTCATTTCCAGGTAGGTGCGCCACATTTCAACAGTCTCCTGCGCAATCTCTCTGCGCAAGTAGTGCATTACAATTTTCCTTTCCAGGGTGCTTTTATAAGCGTCGTCCCAAATGGGGTAGGGGAAAGCGAAAATGTACTGCTGATTTGCCTGGTTTATTCTTTCAGTTAGGGTTTTGCCCGTGTCGCTATAAGCATATACGATTGAAAGAAGTTCCGTTGTATACTTAGCCATCTTCCTTATCCTCCTTTCTATCCTTGCCCAAATCATCCTGGTATTTTTCACTATTTACAAGGGTCTGCATATCACTTCTAAAGTCAACGCTGATACTCAACCCAAACATTTTATTAATTTCCTCACAAGCCTGTTTCCGTGCATCCAGTGCAACGTTACGGGCCATTTCCGTAAAGCCATAGCTACCCGCCACTTCATCCGCAACCATACGCTCTTTCTTGTCCTGGTTATTGTTCTCAATTCCCAGATAGGTAAGATACTCGTTAATTGCCTGGTGCTTTTGCACTTCCAGCTTGTCCGTTACATAAGGGGCTGTGGTATCCAGCACCTCAATGTCAAGCTCCCGTCTCAGTGCCTTGTCTCCAAAGATAAAGGGTTCGTTGCCATCCCACTGCATATAGAGATTTTTCATGGCAAGGCGCTGTTCCTCATTACAAAGGATAATCTTAGGCGTTTTCTGGCCCTTTACATTCACGTCAATAGTCCGCTGAATGTCAGAAAGTCGCAAAGCCGCAAGCTGCGTGGTCATAAAGTCTGCCAAATGCAGGTAGTTGTTCCAGATAATCACGCTATCTTTGTCGGTTACTTTTGCGTTGTACTGCTTATTTGAAGTAAACACTCTGCGCTCCCTGGGAATGTCGTACACACTAAACTTCCCGCCCAGGTTAGCGTTTAAGCACAAGAAGCCTATTGCGGGGTCTTTGAAGAAAACGCAGTACCCACGTTCGAACAGCGCCCTTTCAAGGAAGCGTTCATCTACAGTGTCTGGCAATCCTTTCCACTCAAACCGGCTCATGGCGATTGCCTGTAATCTGTAAAAATAGTCGCTGAAAGTAGCGTTGTTTAGTTCAGCGCTTGCCCATCTTTTTACCCGCCTTAACTTACCCATTATTTCACCTCCTTAAACTATGGAATTATCCAGCAAATAGTCTCCGAACGTTTCCGGGTTATGCCAAAATCTAATACCATTGTTGAAACAGTTCTGAATTTCTTCCGCATACGCAGGGGGTATATCTCCTGTGCCCATCAGTAATGCGTTTTGTGTTTTAATGTAATTCCAGTTTTTACGAGTGTTTACTGGGCTTGCAGGGTTTGTAATTTTGCTAATAGCCCACACGTCATTCTGCTGATACCCAAACATATCAAAGAAACGGTCAATCCGTCTTGCGCAGTTTCTTCTTATGCTCAAATCATTAAACTGGAAGTTCTTCGCTTTAAATGCTGTCATAGCACCGTTTGCAGCCTGTCCATGTGCTTGGGCCGGAAGTGACTTTGTGGCGTTGATTTTCGCCATACTCTGCGCAATTCCGAAAACGCTAGAAACAGTACCACCAATATTGCCGGAAAGAAGATTAACCATTCCTCCTGCAATCTGTCCACCCAACATCAAATCCTGTCCTGTAAACTCCATACCAAATGCGTTGATACTGCCCATCTGTGCAAGATATGCCTGGTATGCGTCTGTAGTCCATGCACACTGGGGAAATCCAGATAAGGTAAGGCCATAATCAAAGGCTTCCGTTTCAAGTTCACCGGCTTCTGGTTTAGTTCCATTGTAAGAATTAGGATACAGTTTAATGGTACAAGTGGGGCTAAAATCTCCTATCACGGTAAACGTGTATCTCTTATCAGAATCACCGCCAAAATATTCATAGTGATATTCTGCATTTTGTCCGCTCAAGTTGGAAACGCTCAAAAGTTTGAAAGGGTAAGTCAATAGCTTTTTATTCTTTGGTGTGTATCCGTCCAGGGTACCTCTGTCTGGTGCATCGTACGAATAAGTAAAACTTTTTACTTCATTATCGTTATAGGTTACAAAAGCACTGGGCATCATCCAAATAGCTATTAGAGCGTCACCTTTATTGCTGTTTACAAGCGTTTTAATATTGTTGGAAAGTAGCTCAGCCCCGCGCTCATCTGCTGTGAAATCTATATACTTTAAGCCACTGTAAATGCCGTTGTAAAAACCGCCCTCTGCTACTTCGCCATTAAATTCCACACTCTGTGCAGTTACAATGCTCAAATCTTCAAGTGTTGAAATGCGCTCTGTGTGATTTACAATGTAATCTCCAAGCTCAAGATTTTCTGCAACTATGTTGTCTCCGGCCTTATCTGTCATTGAATGCGCTCTTTCAACAAAAGTCCCTGTACCCAAATCAATGTCAAACATATACGTCTGAATCACATCTATATCAAAATAAATGCGACTTGTATACATGTCGATAAATTCAACGCGGTTAATAAAAGCGAAGTACCATTTATTCTGCCTAAAGTCGTTATTCATCATAGCCAGATAATTACATTCCATGTAATCATCTGCTGGGCCGGGCACCAGAATCGCCCCCTCGGAAAGTCTGAACGGGGTAAGGTTTTCGTAACGCTGGAAAGTGTGATTTACAATATATGCAAGTTGGGCGCTTGCATCGGCCCATAGTACAGTATCACTATAATTAGGCTCAAAGCAAACGCCCTTGCATACTCTTACCTCATTCGTGGGGGTATAAGGCGGTTTAGGCACCAGAAACACATCATCATAAGTGTTAGGTAAGTCCGCCATCATTTACCTCCTATTATTCACTAGCCTGGACAGTTACGGATGCAGTGTCCGTGATGGTGGGAGTGTACTTGCTCTTGGCAGTCACGGTAATGGTGGGGCCAGCCTCATCGGCTGCCAGCTTCAAACGGCCCTGCTGGTCAATGGCGGTGTTGTTGCTGCTGTTTCCGGTAATGCTCCACTCCACACCGGCAGGGGCAAATCCCGCATTGGTTACCTTTGCATTGAAGAACAAAAGTGCCCCAGGACTTGCTTTAGCGGTTTCAGGTGTAACAGCAACAGCGGAAACAGCGGGGGTTTCAGTGGTAAACAGCAACGCATTGGCAAACGGGGAAGTGCTGAAAGTTTTCCAGGCGTGGAGGAAATAATTCCAGTACAGGCCCTGCCCGTTGTAGGCATCCGTCATCTGCTGGAAGTTGTCGAAAATCATGAAGAAAGAAGAATCCACGCAAATGCAGGGGAGAGCTTTCAGCTTGGTGTTGTCTGCGCTCTGAATGGACTCATACCCGGGGTTCGCCGCAAGCAGGGCATCCAGCCGGGCAAGCTCGCTGTCATCAAATCCAAAGCTGTCCACCCGTACAATACGGCCCATCAGTTCCACCTTGTCGATATTGAACGCCAGGGCCAGGGTTTCCACGTCAACCATGTTGGCGAACGCTGTACTCATAATGAATACCTGATTATTCTTGTCGGTGAAAGTGTGCACACCAGCAACGTTGTAATCAGACTTCAAGAAAGTAAGATTGTCGCTCATGGTTTTAAGGGTGGTCACAATGGCGTTGGAGTTGGCGGGGGTGGCTTCCTCCACCGCCACGGGATAGAACTGCCCTTTCAACGCCGCCTGGGCCAGCATATACTTCATGACAAGAAACTCGTCATAGTTCTCAGAAGTATACAGGGCCTCGGTGATACGGCCAACAAGATCACTGATACCCTGGAAGCTCAAAAACGCCTGTCTGAGCTGCTCCTGAGATACGGTAGTCTTGTAGAATTTCTGATAGTTCATGGTATGGAAAGCACTGCGAACATCGGGCAGTTTGCGCTTGAATACCTCGTTCTCGGCGGTTTCAGGGTCAAACTGCTGGGCCGCAACGATATTCACAAACAGCTCTTCAATGCTCTCACCGTACTCCATCATGCCCTTTTTAAACATGGCCCAGGGATTGCTGTACAGCTTGGAGTTGATAATCACCAAGCCGATACGGTTCACCAGGGCGCTAAGGAAAGCGTTGGCATTGGGCTGAAAACCGCTGATTGCCTCACCAGCCGCCCGCAAGGTCTGCAAAGCCTGGGCTTTAGTTGCCTTGCTGCCGTCCGCCAGGGTCTCGCCCTCATTCAGTACCCGGGGAACATTGGAAAGGCCGGCCTCGGAAGCCACACTGTTCACAACGTCCGCAGCGGTTGCGTTCATCTGTGCTTTCTTGGGAATAGTTGCCATTGGTTATACCTCCTTAAATAAATCAGAAATGGGTTTGGGTGCAGGTTCCTCAATGGAGGGAGGTTCGATTTCCGGTTCCTGGGATTTTCCAGGGGCCGGGGGGTTGAAAAACCTGTCAATGTACTGCTGCTTCAAGGTTTCGTACTTGCTCTTATAGTCATCACTCTGGGCCTGATTCGGGGTAACGGTGAAGCTGTCCTCGCCCTCGTCATTCCAGCCTTGGCAAGTGCCTTTAATAATGTCCTCTCGCTCGTTCAGTTCGTCTCTTACAATTCCTAATTTCTCTTCCATCTCAGCGCTAATTCCTGCACTTGTCATAATGTCGGCAAGGATTTTATTAATGGTGTTTCTATTTCTCATTAAAAATACCTACCTTTCAAAAATAACCAGGGGTTTGTGTAATAAGCCGCCTTGCCCCTCTTTCGCCTGGTTCCGGGGCCGGGGTTTGGGTTGGGGCCAGGGCCACTGGGCGATACATCCAAATAGATAAAACCTTGTACGTAAGCCTCAGCAGGGCACCAGCTTGCCAAATATCCATTTGACGGATACAGCGTTTCTGTCCAAAAGTAGCTGCCACCCCATCCGCTGTTACTTGTCACTATGGAACCATCGGAATTTATCTGTTCCACAATGGCCACGTGTCCACCATCACTATACCATGTCACTATTATAGCACCTAATTGGGGTTTTTGTCCAGTCTTTTTCCCCATATTTAGCGCGTCTCTCCACCAAGTATTAGCATTTCCTAATGGTAATTCGGGATACTGTCCTTGAATCTCGTACCAACGCCCCCAACAATATGTGGTACAGTTTGGCAATCCATAGCCAGCCAGGTAAAAGGGGTTGTAGTCATACCAATAAGGGTTTCCCTCCATGCCGTCTGAGTTTAAGCGTGGCACATATACACTTCCGCTGCCTCCATTCTGCAACAAGTAGTCATACCAATACCGCGCGTTGTCTCTACGCTCTTGCTCTGCAAGTACGCCCGCTCTTTCATAGTTAGCCAAAAACACACTTGCCAAGAACTCGGGGCTTTCAGTTGAATACACATATTCATTAAAAGAAATAGGATAGGAACTAGTTTCAATCCAGACTACTTCTATTTCAGGATGCTGCCATTCCTCCTGTATCTTTGCACATTGTCCATTTCCGTCATCTATTTTATAGCCGTGAGAAGTTAGCCAATCCGTAATCCGTGTGTAGGGCGTCCAGCCGACAAGACCATATCCCCCACCAGGGGGATAGGGTTGCAGCCCCTCCCAAATGCCAGGGGAAAGGGTGCTTTCTCGCTGCATATTGCCCAACATTCCTGCTACTGCGTTTAACGTCCATCCCAGGTTCGTGAAATATCGATAAATAATTTTTGCGTTATTTTGCATCTCACTTTGTGAAAGATACATATTCTTGCTTACCCATGTAAGCTGCTGTTCCGGGATACCGCCGCCAGCCCAATTGTTCCAATCCGATACTGTGCCGTCGAAATAGTCAAGGTCAAGAGGGCTTCCCTGATACTGCCACAACGTCCATTTATCCCACGTCTCCACCTGCGGCTGTGATACTTCCCATTGTGCAATCCATAGGGGAAAACCACCCTGGTACAGCGCCCTCATTGTTCCGCTGTTCTCTACGCTCGCTTGTATATAGATGAAAGGGGTTATACCTGTTTTTTGTTTTACGTATTGGCACCATTGAAGCGCCCAGGAAGCCGGATAGTTCAATGAAAGTTGCTCCCAGTCCAAAGCAAAAATTGCCTGCCCTATATAGGGCTGCACATAACCTATAAAGCTATCTGCTTCCGTCTCCGGGGAATTCCCCAAATCCGGCCTTGCATAGTGATAGAATCCAAAGGGGGTATTTGTACGCAAGGCGCTTTGTACATGACGGTTCATGCCCTCATCCTGGTAGGCCCAACCCTCGCTTGCCTTGATAATTACAAAGTCATAGTCTGAAAAATTCATTTCTCCCTGGAAAGTGGATACATCAAGTCCGTGTAACATTCGTATCACCTCCTAAAGGAAAAGGCGGGTTTCCCCGCCTCTCCTTACTTTGTCTCGAAAATGTCCCTTAACACTTTATAAAAGTTATACATTACCACTGCTTCTTCCTCACGAGTCAAAAAGTCTTTCGGTCTAAACGACTTCTTATCCCCCACTTTGTCACCGTTCATAATACCATATTCAAGTACAAAGTTAACTTGTTTTTCTGCCCAGTCTGAAATTTCAGTATTCTTATCAAGAGAGGAAAAATACTTTTTAATTTCTTCCTGCGCAATCTTGCGTACAGTATTATCATCCATCTCGGGTTCCTCCTGTTCAGTTTTGCGTCCGCAATACTTCCACCATGCATTTTTATCCCCGTTGAAGACATCCATATCAAGGGGGCTTCCTCTGTACTGCCAAATAGCATAGTTCTGCCAGTTGGCAAAGCTAGGAGCAGCTACGCCCCAATGAGCTACCCATAATCCATAATCGGCCGCTGCTATGGGGGCATACTTAGCCATCTTAGCCTGGTTAGCCTGGATATACAACAAGGGTTTAACTCCGGTCTGCTTATACACATAGTCAAGCCACCTTTTCGCCCAATCCGGAGAGTAATTCAAGGAATCACCCTCCCAGTCTAAAGCCATCACGCAATTACCCACCTGGGAAGAAATGCAGCTAAGAAAATCTTTAGCCTCTGCCTCCGGGGTGTTGCCCAAATCGGGCCGGGCATAGTGATAAAAACCATAGCATTTGTCTTTCTGGGGTGTGGGGTCTGTGGTTCCAAACAGGGCCGTTAAATGTAGGTCTAACCCTGGGTCAACATAATTAACGCCCTCGCTTGCCTTGATGATAACAAAGTCGTATTCCTTATAGTTGATAGAGCCGGGGTTCTGCCAACTGGAAACGTCAATACCTTTAAGCAACGGTTTCACCTCCTGCATCAAGTTTCGCAATCAAACGCTCGACAACAATAGTATTATTGTTAATGGCCTTGACTACTTCATTCATTTCTTCTTTGTGCGCTTCACGCTCTGCGGTAATCTGTTCCCGGTTTTTGTCTGTAATGTACTTGACGTACCATGCCATAAGCCCACACATAACGATAGGAAAGCCCACACTCTGGATTAAAGTAATTATGCCCTGGGTATCCATTAAATCCACCCCCTTTCCCTGCCATACTCCTGCTATAAATAGTATAACAGGAGACGGGGGAGAAGTCAAACGCTTAACAAATTTTCTTTAATTTTGAATGGGGTTTCTGTCAAGATTGCTCCGCCACTTACGGTCTGGAAGCGCTTCTTGCCTGGGAAAGAGTTACCAATAGCAAAGTTCTCCCAGGTTACAAAATCATGACAGCTACTTGGCATACCCGCACAAGTAACTTTAATGGGGGCATAGTGCAATCGCTTCTTCCCGTAGTGGCCCACATGAACGTTTTCTTTTCGCACTGGGTACACCTTGCGGGGAAGTGCTCCGGGAATAAACTCAATGTAACATTTCGCTCTTAAAAATCTCGCTTTAATAAAGGTACTTTCCTGTTTCCATGCTCCTAAACGGTAGTCATCAATGTCCATATTTTCTGGGGGTTCAGTGCCAACGAGGTGCAAGCTATCTGTGTCTGCATAGATAAACCTGTCATAGTTGGCTTGTGCGTTGCGTATTACATCCTCTCGGGAATACGCTGTAATAAAACAAGCAACTGGAAGATACAAGGGGTCACGTTCTTCTTCCTCTCCTAGCTTATACTTTACTAGCTTTTCTTCCTCATCGTAATAGGGAATTTTACTTTGTACATGGGGGTTCAATGCAAACTTACCATACAATGCATTAAGCATCAGCTTAGCAAGTGTTCTCATTCCCTTGTTGCCGTTTCTAGTGCTTTCTTCTTTCACCTTATACCATTTATCAATGTAACCATCAAACAGGCCAGTTGCAGCCCTGAATTTCCAGCCCCCCAGAAAATTGATACCGCCTATAATGTCATAGTGCTCTAAGAATAGCTCAAAGTCAACGCTTGTTAGACAAAGAGTAATTTCCTCACCGTTCGATGAAGTAACGTATTCAGTTGGCACAAATCCCATGTATCCTGTCTTTATCTGGATTGTAGGCAAGTAGTTTTTCTTTACCTCAAATACACAAGAAAAAGCCTGGATATATAGGGGGTAAAACTCATCCTCTATATATGCACCATCAAAATGTACACCTTCATCATAGGGCAGGGGCTTATACTTCATCATGCTGGGGTACATACTATTCTTATCATACACCACTCCCTTACCAATGTTCATGCCCTGGAATTTTGGATTCACATAGGTAAAGCCCCCTTTATACGCTTGCCGTATATCTGCATCATATTCCGGGGGAGGAAAAATCCTCTCAAACTTCCGGGGGAGAGTTGTCTTGAAGTCTGCAAGTGCATTGCTGCCCTGGGTCATCTTGGTTAAGTCCTGGTTAAATAACTGTTGCAGCGCTTGCCCCACAATCTCGCAATCATTTTTAATGTAGCTGTATTCCTCTGGGGTTATCTCCCATCCAACAGGGCGGGGATAGGAATAGTCAATCTCGCCTTTCTGAATGGAAAGTCCAAAGCTCTTGGCTATTACCTTTACGGAAAACGGAATAATTTTCAAGCTGTCCAGTATCGTTATAGTTGCCTTTGACTTCATCTTTATTTTGATAGAATAGAACAAGTTCTTATCAGAAATAAGGGTGGAGAATTGACCCTTAAATAGCTTTCGCTCTGTACTGTGCTCGTACCCGTGTCTGAATAACCAATCCAGAATAAACGTACCGTCAAATTTTAAATTATGAAAATATACTGTGCAATCACCTATCTCTGCCATCTTATCAAAGAAATATTCAATACTGTTACCACATTCAAATTCTTTGGTATCCATATAGTAAAGCCCACAAGCCCATACACGGCAATCTTCGGCTGTGGTGGTGGTTTCAAAGTCAGCGCAGATTGTTACGCTGTTTTTACGCCCCCTCATTTACGCTTCTTATTTTTAGGTTTATTTTTCTTTACATTTCCTGTACCCTTGATAGCCCTATCTCCATATTTCTGTTTATAAACCGTCTCCCATGTTTCTGCAATTTTATTAAGCCTCATCTTCTTATCTTCAAAACCATAAACAAAATGCAACTGAACCGAATAGTGCTGAGAAGTGCTTTCAAGCATTTCCTCAGGGGTTAATTTAGAAAGCATAGAACGCAACTTGGCATAACCAGGTGTTCCCTTAAATTCATCCTTTAACGCTTTTAAATAGTTGCGTTTATATGTCTCTGCTCCACGATTCCAATAATCCACATTTGCCTGGTGCTGTAGGCTCCTGAAATACTTGTTAAAATTAGATGAATCTGTATAACTGTCTGTCCAATTCCTTGCAGGCTTCAAGTTTAAATCTTCCATTCGCCCCATCTCCTGTGGGTCGAATTTAATTTGGAGCTCCTGCAATCTCTTTGCCCTGCGGTTATTAATACGCATGATTGCGTACCTATTTTCGTTTCGCTCCCAACGGGTAAAGTGTATGCCACTCTCGTTCGTGTAAATCTTTTCGGCCCCAGGTCTAAGGTATCGCCCGTATACATTCAACACCCGGTTATATTCGCCTCTGCTGCCTATCGTTTTTGCCAATTCGCTATACTTCAACTTAGGGGGTTGGTTTCCTAATTCCTTTTGCATCACTGTTCGCTTCCGATTAAAGTCCGCTACAAGCTGCTTTAGTCTCCGGTCATCCTGTACTGTATAAGTCTTAAACAGCGGTTTTTTCTTAGGCATAAAAGCACCTCCCAGAAAATAGCGGAATAGGGGAGGGGCCGCTATTCCCCTCCCCTATTTCCGGGATGAATATTAGGTTTTAACCCAAGTTTCCGTTCCAGGAAACAACGTCAAAAGTAAACATACGCCGCTCCTTAATCTGCCTCTGACCTACCTTAATGGTAATAGGGGCTTTCCAAGTCTCAGGTGTACCCACAATTGCGCACATATTTTTCAAGGAATTGTAAATTCCCCTGGAAACGGTCACGTAGGTCTTGCCCTCCGCATCAAACAGAACAATGCGGGGAACAACGTTCATCTCGCCTGTATCATTATTAACCATGGGAACAGGTTGAATGAAAATGTTTGTTACATCAATGGTTTCATTGATATGGTCTCCCAGGATGTCATCAGGCTGGTTCATGGCCTTGAACAGCATGGAAGCGCTTTTCTCATCGGTCACCTGCATGGAACAATAGGGCTGACCCAGTTCATTCTCCACTGCATTGTACAAAGTGATTTCGTTTTCCATTTCTAGTTACCTCCTTGAATTACTCAGCTGCGTTCTTAATAAGAAGTACCACCGCATCATCTTCCACCTCATAATTTACATAATGGCTTTTCACACTGATAACGGTGTCAAATGGGAACATCTTTTTAGCCTTAGCTAAGGTAATGCGCCCAATTACGGCTTCTCTGCGCATATTCACGATAGAATCTTCAGTTAACTCGCCAACGGTCGCTTCTGTAACAGGTACTTTGATAATCATGTTGATTCTCCTTTGCCAGTGAATTTTTGTAGCCTGTTCTCTACGTTTATAAGTGTACTACATTCCGGGACGTTTGTCAAGCACTTAGGAAAAATATTTTTCAAAAATTGAGCGGGGCGGTAACAGGTCATCAATATTACAGTCCAGCGCCAACGCCAGCTTCACCAACTTGTTAATGGAAGCCTTACTTATGTCGTTCTGCCCCTGCTCATAATTTTGTAGTGTGCGAATATTGATATTAGCCTTTTCTGCAAGCTCTTTCTGGGTCATTCCTGCACACTGTCTCATGCATCTTAAATTCTTGCCTGTGTCCATCTCTTGTGTCACCTCCACCCCCTATTATACAAGATATGTGTTGACTTTTCAAGCGTATCTTGCTATAATGTTAGTAGTGCAAGGCTTGGTATTGTTGATAGGTTGCGACTTTCCGGGGTACTACAGATTGATTTCTGCCCGGGAGTTACGGGGTTGTGCCCGCCGCCTACTGTACCCCGTTCTTGCACTACTTTTATATGGGGGTATTATATGTATTGGGATATAAACAAAATTCTGCCGTATCAACGCAACTTTAACCTTATCAATGGGGAACGCTCCATCGGTAAGACGTATACTACCCAGAAATGGGTTGTGGGAAAGTGCCTGGAAAAACACCAACAATTTGTATACCTGGTTCGCACCCAGTCTGAAAAGAAAGAGGGTGTTCTCGAAAGGGCCTTTGAAAAGGTTATGTCTAAAGAATATCCCGGTGTAGAAACAATCTACACGGAAGAAACTATGAGCGCGAACGGGGAAATTATTGGATTCTGTATCGCTATTTCAGAATCGCAGAAGATTAAGAAACGTTCTTTCCCAAACGTCTATTACATTATATTTGATGAATACATGCTAGAGGATTCTTCCAGGTCTAACTACGTCTCAGGGTGGAAAGAGCCGGATTTGCTTCTTAGCATCTACCATACCATTGATAGAGAAGAAGATAGGGTAAAAGTGTTTATGCTGGGTAACAATACCAGCTTTTTCAACCCATACCACCTGCACCCTGCCTTTAATATACAGCCTATCAAACAGGGGCAAATCTGGACATCTGAAAACGTCCTATACCAATGGGCAGAGGGCAGCAAAGAATTGAAAGAGAAACGAGCTACCTCTAAATTTGGCAAGATGATTCAGAATACCAGATACGGGGAGTACGCCAGCGCGGGTCACTTCATTGAAGATAATGAAGATTTTATTGCCGTGCATGACGGTAAGGCCCAATATGAATTTACCATCATCTGTGGGGGCATTCAATATGGCGTTTATGCAGATCAGAATAAAGGGCTTGTGTATATCAGCGACAAAACAGACCCATCTTGCCCTTTTGTGTATGCTCTTACCGTTGACGACCATACAGAAAACGTCATGTTAACTAAAGGCAAACCAGGGGGCTTGGAATGGTTTAGTAAATGTATAAAGATAGGGGTAGTGAGATTTGAGAATATGTATATAAAGAAATTGACGGAAGGGGAAATTTATAAACTGCTATAAGGAGGCTAAGGCCTCCTTTGTTTTGCTCATATAGTGATATTTTAGATAGTTGTTAGTCCGAACTAACTGGGGAAGTGGGTGGTACAGCTAGGAGGGGAGGGCGGTAGGCGAAAATAAAAATGAGAATCATTCGCAAAAAGGGCCGGTATCTCCC
>ERZ1643251.2360-NODE-2360-length-19408-cov-5.538728_pt1 | contig 19408 bp, 16 predicted proteins | sample MGYA00579261_ERZ1643251 | MGnify/ENA primary metagenome ERZ1643251 (study PRJEB29033, sample SAMEA4952267) | chicken gut metagenome | biome: Broiler Chicken; feature: Gastrointestinal Tract; material: Caecum | place: Ireland | collected 2018 | study: Broiler...
TACTTCGATTTGTTACCTTTTTGAAAACTATTGCAACTTGCTATTGCAATTTGCGCCTGTATGTTTTTCTGATTATACGAGCATATTATATCATATATTGAATTGATTGTAAATGGACAATACAGCCACAAGCGCTGTCTGTTTTGTATTACACATACCGCTGCGAGACTGTATGTGAGTGTATTCTTATATATCGATTAATAAAAATATTTATTCGCTGCCTATTGACAAAATATGTATAGTATGCTATAATTAACTCGGTGCTATTTCGGTAGAATTTAGTCATATTATCGATTATAGTGTCAATAAATATTGAAAGAGAGGGATCTCGAATGAAACTACGCAAGTCATTTGCAATCATACTTGCCGCGCTGATGCTTATGTCCGCGCTGCCAATCGCGGTGTCCGCCGACGATGACGATTTTATCCTCATTATAAACGGATGGCTGAAAATCGACAACAGCGTCGACGCGCCTGACGACTTCGAAAAAACCGAATATACATATGAATTTTACCGTGAATCGGACGGTAAACTGCTCTATTCGGTCACGCTCGGCGCGAACGAGACTCGCGCGTTCCCGATCATCGGCAACGAGGATGTGCTGGTCGTCGCGTCTGACCTGGAGGTCGAGGGCTACGACCTCGTCACCGAGTGCAGTGAGGAGGACGGCGTCGTCACCGTAACCGTGCCCGACACGGTTACAATTGACTTCACGCACGAATACACGCCCACGCTCAACACCGCCGACCACTACGCGTACATAATCGGCTACACCGATGGAACAGTCCGCCCGAATTCTGAGCTGACCCGCGCCGAGCTCGCGACGATACTCTATCGCCTGCTCAGCACAGAGTCGCGCGAAATTTTCTACACCGAGAGCAACAATTACAGCGACGTCGACGCCGACGCGTGGTACAATGTCGAGGTCTCGACGATGACCGCAGCCGGTGTGTTCAACGGTTATCCGGACGGCAGCTTCAAGCCGGACGCACCGATCACGCGCGCCGAGCTGGTTTCGGTTATGGTCACCTTCTTCACCGAAATCGAGCCGGTCGATCCTGAATTTATCGACACAGTCGGTCACTGGGCAGACGAAATTATTGAAGCGGCATACGCCGAGGGGCTGATCGAGGGCTACGACGATGGCAGCTTCAAGCCGGATCAGAGCGTCACCCGCGCTGAAGCGATCAAGGTCATCAATGTCGTACTCGGCCGCGACCTTGTCGCCGGCGAGCTCTGCGACGACATGATCGTCTGGAAGGACAATATGGACACCGACGCGTGGTACTACTATGCGATTCAGGAGGCCACGAACTCGCACACCTATCTGATAACCGACCACGAGAGCTGGACGGGTATTATCGACATTCCTGTCGAGGATGAAGTGGATGTCGAGGACGAAGCTGACGAGACAGCAGTTGAGGACGAAGCGTCTGTCGAGGATACGGCTGCCGAGGACGACACGGAGACTGAAGCTGACGCGTAAAGCGGAGCTGACAGCGCAGCTTGCGCTGACGTTGTAGCTTGTATTGAACGTTGCAGTTTGTATTGATAATAAAGCAGCCGCGGCACGTAAGTGCCGCGGCTGCCGCTTATGGAAGGAGATCGGATCATAACGTTGAAATGCTAATCACAGCGATAATTTGATTTAACCAGCGAATGAATCGATATCAATTGTACAAATCAAGCGAGGTCCAGCGCCAGCCCGAGTCGGTCTTGGTGTAGTGATACTCGAGCTCGATTATATTGACGGTGTCCTCATCAAGGTTCGGGCGTTCCTCTATAACGCAGACATATGTGATGTCGGTGTCGGTGACGTTCGTGACCTTGGTCTCGACAAGCGTCCGGCTGATATTCGAGCCGCGTGTACCCTGCACGCCCCACAGCTCGCCATTATAATCGATGAACATATTCTTTGCCATCAGCGAGTCGACGAGCTCGTCCGAGAGGATTTCTCTCATGTAGGTCTCGAATGCCGAGAGATTCGAGAACGCGGGATTGTTCATTTTGATATACGGCGTATTCATAGCATAGTATATATCAATTGTCGAGTAATCTGTGATCATGCTCTCGGGGACATACATGATTGAGCTGTCGAGGTAGAATACGCGCAATATGCTGACACCGGCTTCGTAGGCGTCGTCCATGTAGGATTTGAGCAGGTCGCCCGAAATCAGAGATGGGTCGATTTTGTCGGCGAGGATGAACTCACCGCCGAGGTTTTTGTTCAGCCATTCGGTCGCGGTCTCGTCGTTGTTCGGCTTGGTCGGCGTGTATTTGTAGGGCGGGAGCAGCGTATCGGTCGACTTTACTAATGTAAATGAGCCGTTCTCCAACCAGCCGACGTAATTTTCGTAATTGTAGTCCTCGTTTATCCGGCAGTCGATCAAGAATAGTCCGTCGTGGTCGAGATAGCGGTAGTTCGGATAATAGCTTACCGTCACGTCGAGCGCGTCGGTCAGCTTCATAAATTCAGCATCGAGGCTGTATTTGTATATCTGCTCGTTCTTATAGCGATAGAGCGTCTCGGTGCGGCTCTCGAGGTCGCGCTCGAACAAATACTCGCCTATCTGCGTGAGCCTGTTGTCCGACTCGAGCATGAGTTTCGGAGTATTGCCGTCAAACGTGAAGTAGAGCTGCTTTACATCACTGCCGTCGTCATAGGTGATGATGATTCCGCGCTGTCCGAGCAGGTCGGTAAAGGTGTCCATGTCGACCTTGGCGAGGTCGACCTCGATAACAATATCCGCGTCAGATGTATCGGAGTCGGATGTATCAGCCGTGTTCGCGCCGGTCGAATCGGCTTCATTCGCGTCTTCGGCTTCAACTACATCCGGCGTGTCAATTGTGTAGAACTCGGTGTATTCGAATATGTTGCGTATCGCCGCCTTTACTGAATCATCCTTGGTGCGGACGACACTGACCGAGATTCCGTCGAAAACTATATTGTCGAGCGTCTCCTCAATTGAGCTTTGCGGCAGATCCTTTGTGGAGCAGGCGACCGCCTTGACCGGCTCGGCTGAAAAGCTATCGAGCGGATAGGTCATATCAGTTGTGTTTGTACCGTCCGGGTACATCAGTAACGACATTATTATAAGCGCGTCAAGTGCTGCATTCATTTGAATACCAACCTTTCTTTTTCTATCATTAGTATATGTTGAAGCAAATATACTTTTACAATAATTTAGACGTAAATAACGGCGCAAAGGTTCCCGAAAGCGGAAATATTTTTGCGTATTTGCCCGGCGTTCGCGACACCCAATTGACAATGGACGCAAACTGTTGTATAATTATAATCATGATCGACAACGAAAGGAAGCTCATTTGAGCGAACAAAGTCATGAACTACGAATTTATATCCTACGACGAATATTCGGGTCACACCCGGGTCAATTTCAAGCTGAACGGCCGCGACAGTCTGGTCGTGCGCCCCTCGAAGCCGCTGCCCGGCAATCCGGTCGCGTGGCGCGCCGAGTTCTTCGGGGCGTTTGACAGCGTCGACCGCGCGCTGCTCGAGCGCGGCTGGCATCTCTGCTATCACCGCGTCAGCGATATGTATGGCTGCCCCGAGTCGATAGAGCTGATGCGTGAATTCCATGAGTTTGTCAGCGAGACCTTCGGGCTCGGTAAAACGGTGCTGTTCGGTTTCAGCCGCGGCGGACTGTATTCGGTCAACTACGCCGCGGCGTATCCCGATTCGGTCGCCGGACTATACCTCGACGCTCCGGTGCTCGACATACGCTCTTGGCCCTGCTCGGACAAGTCGCGCCGCGAAACGGCTGAATGTATGAAGCTGTATCATCTCACCGACGACACGCTCGCCGCTTTCAGTGGAAATCCGATCGACAAGGCGGCCGCGGTCGCGCATATTCCGACGATAATCGTCGCCGGAGACTCTGACAAGACCGTGCCGTATTCCGAGAATGGAGCGGTATTCGCGCCCCGCTTCACCGCCGCCGGAGGAAAGCTCGAGGTCATATTGAAGCCGGGCTGCGACCACCATCCTCACTCGCTCGACGACCCGACGCCGGTCGTACAGTTTATTGAGGAGAACTGTCTCTGATGCGTGAGGTTTATATTGGCGCGAAAAACGCGGTATACCAGAAGTTCGAGGTGCTTAAAACCAACCGCAACAAGCGATACCGCTACGGTGAGTTTCTGGTCGAGGGCGTGCGCAGTCTCAAGGAGGCGCTCGCCTGCGGCTGGGAGATACGCTCGCTTATCTATCCCGACGCGGCGTTGTCCGGCTGGGCGAGGGAATACATCGAGTCGACCAACTGCGGCACGAACTACAAGCTGTCGCCCGAGCTTATGCGCGAGCTGTCGGGCAAGACCGACACGTCCGAGATGATGGCGATAATCGCGATGCGCGAGGACAGCCTTGAAAAGGTAAAGCTGTCGGCAAATCCATTCATAGTGCTGTTTGACCGACCGTCGAACCGCGGCAATCTCGGCACGCTGATCCGCTCCTGCGACGCGCTCGGCGCGGACCTTTTGATAATGACCGGACACGCGGTCGACCTGTACGACCCCGAGGTCGTAGTCTCGGCGATGGGTTCGTTCTTCAAGCTGCCGGTAGTGCGGCTCGACGACAACAACAAGCTGTGGGAATATGTCGCGCGTCTCAAGTCCGAATATCCCGACTTCTCGGTGATAGGCACGACCGCGCACCGTCAGCATCCGGTCTGGGACGCGCCGCTCGACAAGCCGTTTCTCTTGATGATCGGCAACGAGACTATGGGACTGAACGCCGCGTTCAAAGAGAAGTGCGACCTGCTCGCGACAATACCGATGGCACCCGATTCATACGCGACGTCGTTCAACGTCTCCTGCGCCGCGACCGCGCTGATGTATGAAGCGGTCAGGCAGAGGGAAAAGCTGTGTGTGAGGAACGAGAAGTGAGGAGTATTGGTCTTTTTTAATTATACATGACCGGACGCGAGCGAAGGATATCGGCGGGTGACTGCGGCGCGTCGCAGGACAGGGCGTACAGTCCGGCGGCTCGCTTTTCAAGCTCGAGCTGCGCGCGCGCCCTCTCGCCGAGCGATTTTATTTCGGATATGCGCGTGACTACCGGCAGCCGCGAGGTTTTGCGGATTTCCGCGAGCAGCTCGCGACCGACCGCGTTTGCGCCGAGTAGATTGGTATAAGCCGGCAGTTCGTCGCAGTCGGACATTTTTATCCCGAGCATTCCTCCGAGCAGTACCCGCCGCACGCGCGACGCCGAATAGCGGCGCTCGACCGACGCGTTTACAATATCGTCGACGGTCGAATATTTTGCCGCGGCGGAGCGCAGACGCGCTCCGATACTCGCCGAGCCTTCGATACAGTTGTCAAAGTCCTGACCTCGCAGCCGTATGAATGCCGAGACGATTTTATCGAGCTTCGACAGGCTGTGTACACGTCCGGCGGCTATTTCGCGGCGGGCAAGCTCTGCCGATTTGTCGGGCAGCAAATCCATAAGCTCACCGTCGGATAAAATTGTGCCGGATAAAATTGCGTTTCGTATCGCGGTCGCTGACGCGAAGCGGGGAAGGGGCGCAGTGAGTTTGTCGGAGAATGTGTTTTTGTCGAAACAGTATTCTGACATCTCGCCGGTCGATATATCGGTCGAGTTATACCCGCCGCCGACGCGCTTTATTGCGTACGGTTGAATTGCGCTCCCGAACCGATTCAGTGCGCGCAGGTATTCGAGCGCGAGCAGGTCGTTCGAACCGGAAAGAATTGGCTCGTCTCCAAATAGGCGGCGATATATATCGGCGCGCAGACGTCCGGTCTGCGCGCCTTTGTCTTTTGAACGCTCCTCGGCGCAGGCTTGCCCGAACTCGTCAGACGACATCCGCTCGGCGACGGTTTGCAGCCGTGTCAGCTCGCCGCTCTCACTGCCAAAAAACAGCAGGTCGACGACCCCTATTGAGCTTGCGATATACACTCCCGCGCGGGCGAAGAATTCGGCGCCCGACATCGAAAATGGCAGCGGCAGCTCGAGTACAAGGTCACAGCCGCAGCGAAGCGCCGACTCGGCTCGAGTATATTTATCGAATATCGCAGGCTCGCCGCGCTGCGTGAAGCTGCCGCTCATAATGGCGATTACGCGGCAGTCGGAGCCGAAATTTCGCTTCATTGTTTCAATTTGGTATTTATGCCCAAAATGGAATGGGTTATATTCACATATGACGGCGGCGGTTTTCATAATTTTTTGTAATTTCCTTAAAATCTTGGTCTATCCACTTGTTTTTATAACTTGTTTGTAATATAATATTATTATAAGGTACAATACTGCGAAAAAGCCGATTGCGTCGCGCATTGTGCGCCGCGCAATATTATTATACCATATAAAGACAGATATATCAATAAAATTTCGGAGGAAAAAACATTATGAAAGTTCTGGTTGTCAACGCCGGAAGCTCGTCACTCAAGTATCAGCTCTTCGACACGGCTACAAATGACGTCGTCGCGAAGGGCATCTGCGAACGTATCGGTATCGACGGAAAGATCACACACAAAATGCCCGGCCGCGAGAATTATGTCGCCGAGGTAGCAATGCCCAATCACTCGGTCGCGACGCGTATCCTTATAGAAACTCTGACCAGCAAGAAGTACGGCTGCATCAAGTCGATGGATGAGATTGAGGCGGTGGGTCATCGTATCGTCCACGGAGGAGCTTACTTCTCCGAGTCTGTGCTCGTCACTCCCGAGAACATCGCGAAGCTCGAGCTCTGCCGCGACCTTGCGCCGCTGCACACCGGACCGCATCTTATGGGCATCAAGGGTATCACTGACGAAATGCCGAATGTCCCGCAGGTGCTGGTATTCGACACCGCGTTCCACCAGACTATGCCTGATTACGCCTGGATGTATGCAATCTCGTATGATATGTATGAGAAGTATTCGATCCGCCGCTACGGCGCGCACGGCACGTCGCACAGATATGTCTCGGGCGAGATGTGCAAGCTGCTCGGCAGAACCGAGGGCACGAAGATAATCACCTGCCATATCGGCAACGGTTCGTCGATTTCGGCGGTCAAGGACGGCAAGGTGATCGACACGTCGATGGGCTTCACCCCGCTTGACGGCGTCGAGATGGGTACTCGCTGCGGCTCGATCGACCCGGCTATCGTCACCTTCATCATGGAGCACGAGGGCTACACACCGGCAGAGATGAGCGACTATATGAACAAGAAATGCGGTATGCTCGGCGTATCCGGTCTGTCGAGCGACAGCCGCGACATCGAGGCGGCGATACTCGAAGGCAACGAGCGCGCTAAGCTGGCCGCAAACATATTGGCATATGAGATAAAGAAATATATCGGCTCATATACCGCCGCTATGAACGGTCTCGATGCAATCGTATTCACCGCCGGCATGGGCGAGAACAACCCAGAGCTGCGCGAGCGCGTCTGCACCGATATGGAGTACTACGGCATAAAGCTCGACAAGGAGCTGAACGCGAAGATGCACCATCAGCCGAACAGCGTCAGACTCTCGACCGAAGACTCAAAGGTACAGGTATGGTTGATCCCGACCAACGAGGAGCTGGTCATCGCGACAGATACCGAGCGCATCGTAAAATCGCTCTGATATCGTGTAAAACGAAAGGAAAAACAAATTGAAAAAAGTTGCGGTTATAATGGGCAGCGATTCGGATCTGCCGGTCGTTGAAAAATGCCTGAACCAACTAAAAAAGCTGGATATACCCTATGAAGCGCGTATAATCAGCGCTCACCGTACCCCTATGCTCGCGCACGACTTCGCGTCGAGCGCTAAGGAGAACGGCTTCGGCGTTATCATCGCGGCTGCCGGCAAGGCTGCGCACCTCGCGGGCGTGCTCGCGGCGTATACGACCCTGCCGGTTATCGGAATACCGATAAAGTCGTCGACTATGGACGGACTCGACTCGCTCCTGTCGATGGTACAGATGCCGAGCGGTATTCCGGTCGCTACTGTCGCTATTGACGGCGCGCAGAACGCGGCACTTCTCGCGGCACAGATGCTCGCGTTGTCGGACGAGACGCTCGCAGGCAAGCTCGAAGCGTTCAAAGCTGAAATGGAAGCCGGAGTTATCGAAAAGGACAAGAAGCTCAACGAATCGCTCTGATATAGTCGCTGCTGGCTATACAAACAGAGCAAACCGCTGCGGTGCATAGTCAATACCGACTGTATACAATCACATCGGACAGGCTTGATCCGCCCGGTTTTCACACAATACACATCGAAGCATATAACCACAGACCGCCGGATGCGCTGGCTTCCGGCGGAAGTGTTATTGAAGGCAGGGGCTGAAAATTCGGTCTCGCGAGCTTGTGACATCGGAATCCCCGACTTCAATTTAGCTTCGCAAAACTCCATAAAGGATGAAAGGAACAATTATGGCAGACAATAAACTGTTTGAAGGCAAGGTTCGCGCGATATTCTCCGCCGGAGACGACAAGCTGCTCATCGTCACGACCGACCGCATTTCGGCATATGACGTTATCATGCCGACTCCGATAAAGGACAAGGGTATAATCTTAAATTCGCTGTCGATGTTCTGGTTCGACCTGACACGCGACGTCATCAAGAATCACGTAATCACGACAGATATCGCTGAATATCCCGAGCCGTATAAAAATGACGAGAGTCTCAAGGGTCGCTCCATGCTTGTCAAAAAGCTGAAGATGATCCCGTTCGAGTGCATAGTTCGCGGCTATATCACCGGTTCCGCGTGGGAATCCTATCAGAAAGACGGGACTGTCTGCGGTCACAAGGTAGCGCCCGGACTTGTCGAGTCGGACAAATTCCCCGAGCCGCTGTTTACGCCGTCGACTAAGGCCGCAGAGGGACACGATATCAACGTCGACTATGAATACATGGCAAACGAGCTCGGCGACGAGCTTGCGTCGAAGATTCGCGACAAGACAATCGAAATTTACAATATCTGCGCCGACTGGGCGGCAAAACACGGCATCATAATTGCCGACACGAAGCTCGAATTCGGTCTTGACGAGAACGGCGAGCTGGTTCTCGGTGACGAGGTGCTGACTCCCGACTCGAGCCGCTTCTGGCCGGCTGCCGACTATGTGCCGGGCAAGGGACAGTCGTCGTATGACAAGCAGTATCTGCGCGACTGGCTGTCAAACAACGGCTACAAGGGCAAGGTTCCCGCACCCGAGCTGCCGGACGACGTCGTCAAGGCGACACGCGCCAAATATATAGAAGCATACGAGATTCTGACCGGAAAGAAATTCGACGCGTAAGTTTCAGTTTGAATATGGAAACAAGACAAAAAAACATCGCCGTTTTGGTTTCGGGCGGCGGTACAAATTTACAGGCGATATTCAACGCCGAAAATTCGGGGATAATCAAGAGCGGACGGGTCACTGTAGTAATTTCGTCGAAGCCGGACGCGTACGCGCTCGAGCGGGCGAAGAATCAGGGCGTCGAGGGAATTGTTCTCGAACGCAAGGCTTACGCCGACCGCAAAGCGTATTCCGAAGCACTCGCAGCCGAGCTTGAATCGAGAAACATTGACCTTGTCGTACTCGCCGGATTCATGATAATCCTCGACGAGAGCTTTATCAAGTCGTTCGCGAACCGCATCATAAACGTTCATCCCGCGCTGATACCGAGCTTCTGCGGCGACGGCTTCTATGGGCTGCACGTACACGAAGCCGCGCTCGCAAAGGGCGTGAAGGTTTCGGGCGCGACTGTACATTTTGTGAATGAGGTCTGCGACGGCGGTCCGATAATCCTGCAAAAGGCGGTCGATGTCGTCGACGGAGACACGCCCGAGACTTTGCAGAGACGCATAATGGAGCAGGCTGAATGGAAGCTGCTGCCCGAGGCGGTCGAGCTGTTCTGCGCGGGCAGACTCGAGGTCGAGGGTAACATCGTACACATTAAGTGAAACTATATGTGATGAGGGGAAGCGTGCGCTTCCCCTTGTCGCTGTTGAATTGCAGCTCGAATCAGGTCGAAAAGTTCCGTCAAGTCATTGCAAATTCACCCGAATTGTGGTATAATAGTATCAATAGTAAAACCTCAAAGGAGATAATACCAAATGAAAAAACGTGCTATCATCAGTCTTACCGATAAGACCGGCGTCGTTGAGTTCGCACGCGAGCTCGACGCGCTCGGTTACGAAATTCTGTCGACCGGCGGCACATGGAAGGTAATACATGAAGCCGGAATACCGGTGACGCAGGTTTCGGACGTCACCGGATTCCCCGAGTGTCTCGACGGTCGCGTAAAGACGCTGCACCCGATGATCCACGCCGGAATCCTCGCTATGCGTTCAAACCCCGAGCACATGGCTCAGCTCGAAAAGCTCGGCGTCACTCCGATTGACATTGTCGCAATCAACCTCTACCCGTTCAAACAGACCGTGCTGAAGCCGGGAGTAGAGCGCGCCGAGGTCATCGAGAATATCGATATCGGTGGACCGACAATGCTCCGTGCCGCGGCTAAGAACTATCAGGATGTGTCGGTCATCGTCGACCCCGCAGACTACGCGACCGTAATCAATGAGCTGAAAGCTAACGGCTCGGTGTCGGTTGAAACCAACCTTAAGCTCGCGTATAAGGTGTTCAATCACACCGCGAACTACGATACGATGATTCAATCCTACCTCCGCCGCGAGACCGGCTCGGATATCTTCCCGGACAAGCTGTCGCTCACATTCGAAAAGGTGCAGGATATGCGCTATGGTGAAAATCCTCATCAGCGCGGCGCGTTCTACAAGGAGATCGGCAACGAATTCACCGGCACGCTCATCGCAGCCGAGCAGCTGCACGGCAAGGAGCTTTCGTACAACAATATCAACGATGCGAACGGCGCGCTTGACTGTCTGAAAGAGTTCACCTCGGACGACAGCCGTCCCTGCGTCGTCGCGGTAAAGCACGCGAATCCTTGCGGCGTAGGCGTAGGCGACAGCTTGTATGAAGCGTACATGAAGGCATACAATGCCGACCCCGTCTCGATTTTCGGCGGCATCATCGCGTGCAGCCATGAGGTCGACAAGGCGACCGCCGAGGAGATAAACAAAATCTTCGTCGAAATCGTCATAGCTCCGGCTTATACCGACGACGCGCTCGCGGTCCTCACACAGAAGAAGAATATCCGCGTGCTCCGTCTTGCCGACATCGCGAAGCCGAACACAAAGGATATGCTCGATATGAAGAAGGTCGCCGGCGGCTTGCTCGTACAGGAGCGCGACATCGGGCTGTATGATGAGAGCGAGCTCAAGGTCGTTACCGAAAAGGCGCCGACCGAGGAGCAGATGCGCGACCTGCGCTTCGCTATGAAGGTTGTAAAGCACACGAAGTCGAACGGCATCGTCCTCGCTAAGAACGAGACTACGACCGGCGTCGGTCCTGGTCAGACCAACCGCATCACCGCGCTTGAGCTCGCGGTCAAGTATGCGAACACGACCGAGGGTGCGGAGCCTGACCGTGCAAACGGCTCGGTAATGGCGTCCGACGCGTTCTTCCCATTCTCCGACTGCGTCGAGTTTGCGGCGAAGTCAGGCATCACCGCTATAATCCAGCCGGGCGGCTCAATTCGCGACCAGGAGTCAATCGACGCCTGCAACAAATACGGTATCCCGATGGTGTTCACCGGCGAGCGCCACTTTAAGCACTGATATATGAAAAATTCCGGCAGTACCGATTGTACTGCCGGAATTTTTTTTGCAGGTGACTGATATCAAAGCATCCGCGCTGAAATAATATTCGCGGCTGGATTAACAGTATCAATTGCATAATCTCATTATCAGTTCGCATTTACGATTTTCATTTCATCGATTTCTTTATCCGCTCGAGCGCGCCCTTTTCGATTCGCGACACCTGCGCCTGCGATATCCCGATTTCATCGGCTATCTCCATCTGCGTCCTGCCTTTGAAAAATCGCAGGTCGATGATATTCTTCTCACGTGCCGACAGCTGTCCCATGGCCTCGCGCAGCGCGATGTCCTCGAGCCAGTTTTCATCGGTGTTGTCATTGTCGCTGATTTGATCCATTACATAAATCGAATCGCCGCCGTCCGAATAGACCGGCTCGTATAAGCTCACCGGCTCGACTATCGCGTCAAGCGCAGCGACTACGTCCTCGCGCTTTTCGCCCAGCTTTTTCGCGATATCGTCTGCGGTCGGCTCGGTTTCGAGCGTGCGCGACAACTCCTCGCGCGCGGTCAACGCGCGATAGGCGAGGTCGCGCATCGAGCGGCTGACCCGCACCAGATTGTTATCGCGCAGATATCGGCGTATCTCGCCGATTATCATCGGCACCGCGTAGGTCGAAAACTTGACGTCGAGTGACAGGTCGAAGTTGTCGACCGCCTTTATCAGCCCCACACAGCCGACCTGAAACAGGTCGTCCGGATTCTCTCCGCGCGACGAAAATCGCTGAATTATCGACAGAACCAGACGCAGATTTCCGGCGATGAGCTCGTCGCGGGCGGCGGTGTCGCCGTTGTGCGCGCGAACCAGCAAATCGTGCTTTTCATCAGCGGTCAGATTTTTCAGCTTTGACGTATTTACGCCGCAGAGAACGACTTTGTGACTGTACATACACTATATCCTCGTATAAACCGGAAAGTGTTTTCCCGGGAAATATTCCGATATTAAGTATTGTAAAAGTCAGAGTCAGTTATACATGGAAAAAAATATCGTCGGCGCGCGATGCCGCGTACCTGCCGCAAAGCCGCGTCAAATCGGGCTTGAACGGATGCTCGCGAAATTTGTTAATTTAATATATTTTCTCTGTTGCAATTATATGAAATTGGTCGGACTGACTGAATATTTCGCCCGAAACAGTCGGCTGAAATAGGATGCGGACGAAAAACCGAGGTGACTTGCGACCTCGTTGACATTTAATGTCGACGACACAAGCAGCTCGGGCGCGTGTGACAGCTTCAGGTCATTTATAAAGCGGGTCGCGGTCACTCCGAGATTCTTGCGAAACAATCGAATTATATACTGCTTCGACAGTCCGAAACGGGTCGAAAGCGATTCGAGTGTGATTGGCTCGGTGTAGTGCTCGTAGATATACGCGAGTATCCGGTCGAGCGACGCCGGATAGACCGGCTGCAACGTGAAGCCGCGCAGCGCCTCCTCGCTGATTTGCGCGAGGATCTGATACAGATAGATGTTGAAGCGCAGCATATGATTGACGTCCGATTTAGCGAGTTCGATGTCGCACTTCGACAGGAGCGTCAGCAGCGGCTTCATAATAGGCGTTATGTCGGTGACCTCGGGGAAATACAGACAGTCGTATACCGCGTCCTCGTGCTGGTAGTAGCTCGTTCGGTCGGGAATCGGCGGGGTCTGACGACGCTTTATCTTGTCGGAAACCTCGTCCTTGTCAGCTGGCGTCAATGACGGCGACATATGAAAAAAGTAGTATTCGCAGTCGACCCGGCAGGAGCCCTTGTAGAAATGCTTTGCGGGTATCAGCAAAGCCTCGCCCTTGTATAGCTTAATTCTTCGATTGTCGTCTGTGAATTCAAAAAGGCACTCACCGTCGAGCATTATCACCAATATGTCTACGTCCTGACACACTCCGCGGTGTGTCCACCGACCGGGTATCTGCCTGACTCTGCCCGCGTAATTGCTGGATGGAAGCCGGTCAATATTCAATCTATACATATAAATAAACCATAGCTTTTGTTAAACAAAAGCCCCTATCTTTGGCTTTGAGGCTGGTTTTCTGAAGCAATATCACTGCTGTGAGCAGTGATAGCTGTCTGACTTGGCGTGGAAAATAAATCCCGGCGGAAAATAGGATTTTCCGGTCCGACATATTTCATTTCACGCTGTCCGCCCCTGTCAATTATACCTGATTTTTCTCTGTCTGTCAAGTGTGGTTTAATATTGTGCATATAATTGATATATTAATACAAACATAGATGATTGACAAAACTTGTTACATGATTTATAATAAAAGTGTAATATATGCCGACAATGACGTATATGTTTGTTCAGATTTATTAAATCGACGTAATCCAATACAATATAAACGGAGATGTGAATTTATTATGATGACGATTAATGGAACTAATTTCATCTACACGCTTGACAGCACCGGTCAGGTGTCCTCTTTTTATTCAAAACTGACAAAGCACGAATATGTCTCGCTGCGCTCACCGATCTGGCGGATGATTATTTCAACGCCAGAGCGTCCGGAGCGTCCGGTATTCGCCGCCGAGCAGAGCTGCCGGCTCTTGCCCGACGAGTCAGCGGTCATATACAACTTCCTCCTGTCAGAGGGCGAGCGGCTCGACATCAGACTGCGCATTAACTTTTATGAGCGGCGCGGCGGCTTGTCGGCGACGGCGGAGCTTACAAACAACTCGCCGTATACAGTCAGCGAATTCATGCTCACGCCGGTATCCGGCGTCCGGTCGCTCGCCGGCGATCCGGCCGCGGACAGTCTCGTCTGGCCGAACGGAGAGGGGCACCGTGTACCGAATCCGTCAAACAGCGACCTGTCGGTATACGCCGGATTCCGCAAATACGAGCGGCACGACTATCTGCACACCGACCTCGACCGGCTCTACCCGGGCAGCGCGTCGATGCAGTGGTATTCATTAACCAATGACAATGAGAGCATATACTGCGCGTCAGAGGATACGACCGGACAGACGGTCTGTCTGCACATCGAGCGCACGGTCGCGACGAACAGCCTGTCGCTCGGATTTGTACGCTACCCATTCCTCGAGCCGGGCGAGAGCGTAGTGCTGCCGCCGCTCGCGTTTATACCGCTCGACACTGACTGGCACGCCGGAGCGCGTCTCTACCGCGAGTGGCTCGACGAGAGCGGATATTGGAAAGCTCCGGTGATTCCCGACTGGATGCGCCGCTTTGAGGGCTGGCTGCGCGTGATACTCAAGCCGCACCATCTCGAAATTAACTGGGCCTATTCGAAGATCCCCGAGCTGTTCGATGAAGCGCAGGCGTATGGACTCGACACAATCTTCCTGCTCGGCTGGGAGAAGGGCGGCTTCGCGCGGATGTGGCCCGACTACATACCCGACGAGAGCGGACAGAAAAACAGCCTTGGCGATGTGTCCGAGCTGAAAGCCGGAATCGACTATGTTCACAGCCGCGGCGGTCATGTCGCGATGTTCTTGTCCTATTATCTGATCGACACCGAGAGCGAGTTCTGGCAGAGCGGAGGAGAGCGCGCCGCGGTCAAGAACCTGTGGGGCAAGCCGATACCGTTCGCCGAGACCTACTGCGGAGAGGGCACGTGGCGAAAGCTCGGCGCGCCGCCGATGCCGATGTATGCCGCCTGCTCAGGCTCGGATATGTGGCAGGAGAAGATGCTCGAGTCGGCCAAGACCTGCCTTGACCTCGGCGCCGACGCGGTGCTCTACGACATTGGCGGCATGACGCCCTACTTCTGCTTCGCCGAGGGGCACGACCATACAAAGCCGTCGATGGCCTGCGCGAGCAAGGCTGGCCGCTACAACGAGCTGCGGAAGTTTGTCAAATCCTACGGAGCCGACCGCGCGATCTACATGGAGCACAACGTCGACATCTTCGGTCAGTCGATGGATTTAGCGCACAGCGGCTGCTCGCGTCCGCGTAGTCAGGTGCATTTCCCCGAGCTCTACCGCTACACCTTCCCAGAGCTGAATATGACAAACCGCGAGCTCGGGCAGGACGACATGAACTATCTTGACAATGTGAATTACACATATGTGATGGGCTTTTCGTTCGACATGACGATTTTCCGCTGCTGCGGAAGCCTGCGCGATGTGCCGAAATACGCCGCGTATATGAAAAAGCTGATCGGAATTCGGCAGAAATACGAGAAGTATTTCCACTTCGGACGCTTTGTCGACACTGACGGGTTCACGCTGTCCGGTGACACCGCGGGTATCGTCGCGAAATCGTACGCTGCCGACGACGGCACGCTCGGAGTCGCACTCTGGAATTCGGCCAAGGTCGAGCGCGAATTCACGGTCGATTTCGGTAACGCGGCAAAATCAATCAAGCTCGCCGCCGACGAAGCCGGATTTGTACATAATTGATTTATATTTTCTGAAAGGAATTAAATGCCAATGAATAAAGCAAAGCTGTTTTCTATTCTGCTCGCGGCATTGTTTACATTTAATCTGACCGCCTGCGCGTCGGATGCCAGCGACGATATAGTCACAGAGACCGGTACGACCGTATCCGAGACTACAACCGAGCTTTCGGATGCCGACTCTCGCCGGCTCGTGTCAGACGACCTCGAGACGGTCGATTTCGGAGGTCGCGAGTTCAATATACTGTCACGTACCAACTTCACGTATGAGTTCGACGCCGAGCAGACCGGAGATATCGTCGACGACGCGGTATACAACCGCAACCGTACGGTCGAGGAGCGATTCAATGTCGACATTATCACGCACGCATATGGCGAGGGCAATATGGCGAATGTGCTCGAGGTCAGCGACAAGTCGATACTCGCCGGCGACGACGCGTATCAGCTGATTTCGGCCTACACCTACCTCGCCGCGACCGGCTCGACCAATGGAAATTATATGAACTGGTACGAGATGCCGCATATCAATTTTGACAAGCCGTGGTGGGCTAAGGGCTTCATCGAAGCCGCGAGCATACACGACACTGTCTTTATCGCGACCGGCGACCTTTCACTCTTATACAACGAAGTCACGCTTGCCATGCTGTTCAACAAAGAGTTGGCCGACGAATTGCAGATAGACAATTTATACGAAACCGTCCGCGATGGCGAATGGACGTTTGACAAGCTGATCGAATATTCGGCGCTAGCGGCGAATGACCTGAACGGTGACGGAAATATGGATCAGAACGACCGCTGGGGACTGGGAATCAACACCTACACGCATATCGACTGCTTCCTATACGCGTTTGAAGTGCCGGTCGTCGAAAAGAACAGCGAGGGCATACCCGAGATGGTGATAAACTCCGAGAAGATGATCTCCGTGCTCGACAAGGTATACAGCTTTCTGATCGACTCGGGCGATGTATTCGTATATGAGCACCCGACCGATTCATTTGAGCCGGGTATGTTCGAGTCGGGCAAGGGACTGTTCATGACGACCTGGCTTAGCAACTGCGCGAATCTGCGCGAGATGGACGCCGACTTCGGCATCATCCCTTATCCGAAGTGGGATGAGTCGCAGGAGCATTACAGCACCTACTACCTTGACCGAACCTCGAGCTTCCTCGTGCCGGTAATAGCCGACGTCGAATTCGTCGGTATCATAACCGAAGCAATGGCTGCCGAGAGCTACAAGCAGGTTATCCCCGCGTTCTATGAGACAGCACTCTTGACCAAATTCACTCGCGATAATGAGTCACAGGAGATGATAGAGCTGATATTGTCAAATGTAAAATTCGACTTCGGCAATATTTATACGCACACGATAGCCGGCGGCGGCTCGGGTCCGGGTCATCTGCTCCGACTATGTATCCTGAACAAGAACAAGGATTTCGCGTCGGTGTATGCCTCAAATGAAGCGAAGTTCCAATCAAATCTCGACAAGCTGAGTGAGAAGTTTATTGAGGAATGAATACAATTAATCGGTAAAATAAACAAATTTCGGGAGACGTCTTTGTGACGTTTCCCGAAGTTTTATTATATCTTCATATAGGGTTGACAGGTCATTTGATATATGGTATAATTCAGTCAGAACAGTTGTTTGACACACTGCTTGATATATTCAAATCATTTCATCACATGACATCTTCAGGGAGGTATAATTGAATGAGCGAAACGATTATTGATACGCGCTGCGGGCTGTGCTGCGCCGAATGTGAATGGCGCGAGCCAAACAACTGCCGCGGCTGTATCGAATCTAACGGACAACCGTTTCACGGCGAATGTCCGGTCGCTGTTTGTGCGCAGAATAAGGGGATAGTGCATTGCGGCGAGTGTGATAATTTCCCATGCGAGCTGTTGGTGCGGTATTCATGCGACCCAGAACACGGCGATAAACCGGCGGGCACTCGGATTGAACAGTGCCGCCGTTGGCTTAAGGCAGGTGTATAAACATGGCTGAATTTTTCATTAAGGAATACCGCCGTATCGGAAACTGGGAGAATTTCTTTCTCGACTCGGCGATATATTCAGTCGGAACGTCGCTCGGAATCGAATATCCGAACGGTTTTGTTCCGATAGCCGCGCAGACCGGCGACCTGTTCGCGTATATGTATTCGGATCAATTGCCCTGCGACAGCGGCGTGACTAACTACATATTTAATCAAGACGCGGTGAGACGGGCGTACGCGATGTTCGGGTATGACACGATATTCTATTCGCCGGAGGACATAATGCGCGATTACGGCTCGGCATATAACGCGATCAAAAAATCGGTGGAGAGGAATCTTCCGGCGCTGATGTGGGGCTGCGGCGGGGTTTTAATGAACGACGGAATGCGATATGACCCTCTGCCCGAGGGCTGCATTATCGGCGGGTACAATATAGACGAGGATATACTGCTGGTTTCATTATATCCGGGTGCGGAGCGGCTGGCTGAACACAGCGCCAACGGTCGACCCGGCGTAGACGAATACGGCTACACCGCCATATCGACGCGTGACGCGCTCGCGACGACATACGGTATATTCATAGTCGGCGACAAAATCACGCCTACGCCGCGCGAAGAGCTGTATAAATACGCGCTTTCATCGATTAAATATTGGTTGAATTACAAAAACGACGATTACCTGTTCGGCGCGGCGGCGTTCAGACGTTGGTCCGAGGTCATGCTCGACGACGCGAACTGGTCGGAGCCGTCTCTCTGTGAAATTAACAGCTGGGTCAAGCACGGATCCGCATACTGTTCGCTCTGTACCTCGATCGGGGTCGGAGACGGAGAGGGAATCGCAGGTTATATCCGTGATGCGGTTGAGACTCTGGAGCTTTCGAATAAAGACAAAATCCTCGATTGCTTTATTCGGCTGCGTCGGATGAACCAGCGCATCTGGGAGCTTTCGGACGGATTTCTGCCGTCGGTAGAACGTCTCATGACGCACGAGCTGCGCCGGGATATCGCGGGGGCTTTGGTCGAAATGGGAGATATCTGCGATGAGTTGAACGAATTGCCGATATTGTGACAGCTTGTCGGCGTATCTGTAGATGTACGGACAGCTTTGATGTGATGAATTGAATTCTTTCAATGTAAACAATATAAATTCCCGAGCAAAAATCTCCCGCGAATCTTTGGCTTCGCGGGAGATAGTTCTGTGCCATAATAAATATCGCCTTGATCGGATCTCGCCGGCGAGAGCGGATATTGCCTATCCTCGCCGCAGGCATCGTCAGATGAGCCGCGACAGCTGTTTGGTGAGCTGCTCGGCGACGATTCTGTGCCCGTCGTACAACGGGTGCAGCGGCTCGGCGGGAGTCCAGCCGTGCGTGCTTATGTAGGCGACGTTGTCGCGATATTTTTCATTG
>ERZ1643251.2361-NODE-2361-length-19400-cov-4.880434_pt1 | contig 19400 bp, 14 predicted proteins | sample MGYA00579261_ERZ1643251 | MGnify/ENA primary metagenome ERZ1643251 (study PRJEB29033, sample SAMEA4952267) | chicken gut metagenome | biome: Broiler Chicken; feature: Gastrointestinal Tract; material: Caecum | place: Ireland | collected 2018 | study: Broiler...
GCTGACTTTTGAACCCGAGACCAGCGCCGCCCTGGGCTTCGGCTTCCGCTGCGGATTCCTGGGACTTCTGCACATGGAGATCATCACCGAACGTCTGGAACGGGAGTTTGATCTGGACCTGATCACCACCACGCCCGGCGTTCAGTATCGCCTGACCCTGACCGACGGCACGGTGGAGATTATCGACAATCCCGCCGCCTACCCCGACCCGACCCGCATTGTCAAACAGGAAGAGCCCTTCGTCAACGCCCACATCTATACCCCCAATGACTACGTGGGGCCGCTGATGGACCTGTGTCAGGCCAAACGCGGCGTGCTGGTGGATATGAAGTATATGGACGAGACCCGCGTGGACCTGCATTACCAGCTGCCGCTGGGTGAGATTGTCTATGACTTCTTTGATGCCATCAAGTCTCGCAGCCGCGGCTACGCCAGCTACGACTATGAATGGGAAGGCTGGCACGAAAGCAAGCTGGTGCGGCTGGACTTCCTGCTCAACGGCGATCCGGTGGACGCCCTGTCCATGATCGTCTTCTCGGACAATGCCTACGCCAAGGGCCGCCGCATCTGCGAAAAGCTGAAAGAGAACATCCCCCGCGCGCTGTTTGAAATTCCCATCCAGGCGGCCGTGGGCGGCAAGATCATCGCCCGGGAGACCGTCAAGGCCATGCGCAAGGACGTGCTGGCCAAGTGCTACGGCGGCGACATCACCCGGAAAAAGAAACTGCTGGAGAAGCAGAAGGAAGGCAAAAAGAAGATGCGCCAGCTGGGCAGCGTGACCTTGCCCAGCGAGGCCTTTACCGCCGTCCTGAAACTGGATTCCGATTCCTGATGATCCGTTTTCCCTCCGGCCCTACGGGGCCGGAGGGCTTTTGTATGCGGTGTTTCCCTGCCGCATTGTATGCGGTGTTTCCCTGCCGCATCCACTTGCCATTTGTCGGCAAGTAGTGTACAATAAAGGGACACTAAAATTTTGGGGTGCGATTTATGGCAGAAGAAAAATTTTCCAACTTTTTGACGGAGATCATCGACGCCGACCTTGCCGAGGGCAAGGTTGACACCGTGCATACCCGTTTTCCGCCGGAGCCCAACGGATACCTGCATATCGGTTCGGCCAAGGCCATTTTCATCAACTACACCATCGCCAAACACTACGGCGGTAAATTCAACCTGCGCTTTGACGACACCAACCCCGCCCGGGAAGGCGACGAATATGTACAGAGCATCCTGCAGGATCTGCATTGGCTGGGGGCCGACCCCAACGGCGGCATTTTTTACGGCAGCGACTACTTTGAACGCTGCTACGAATACGCCGAAAAGCTGATCCGGGAGGGCAAGGCGTATGTGGATGACCTGACCCGGGAGGAGATGCAGGAATACCGCGGCAATGATGCCGGCAAACCCAGCCGTCCCAGCCCCTACCGGGACCGCACGCCGGAAGAAAACCTGGACTTGTTCCGCCGCATGCGTGCCGGCGAATTTGCCGACGGCGAAAAGACGCTGCGCGCCAAGATCGACCTGGCCAGCCCCAACATGAATCTGCGCGACCCGGCGATCTACCGCATCAAGCATGTAACCCATCATCGTCAGGGGGACAAGTGGTGCATCTACCCCCTGTATGACTTTGCCCATCCCATTCAGGACGCCATCGAGGGAATCACCTTCAGCCTGTGCAGCCTGGAGTTTGAGAACCATCGTCCCCTGTACGAGTGGGTCATCACCAACCTTTTCGGCACCGAATTCCCGAAGCAGCGCGAGTTTGCCCGCCTGAACGTGACCAATACCGTCATGAGCAAACGCTACCTGCGGGAACTGGTGGAAAAGAATATCGTGGACGGCTGGGATGATCCCCGTATGCCCACCCTGAGCGGTCTGCGCCGCCGCGGTTACACCCCCACCAGCATCTTCACCTTCGTGAAGGAGGCCGGCATCTCCAAGGCGGACAGCCTGGTGGATATGCGCCAGCTGGAAGCTGTGCTGCGCGCCGAGCTGGAGCTGAACGCCCAGCGCCGTGTGGCGGTACTGGATCCCGTAAAACTGATCATCGACAACTACCCCGAGGACGGCTGCGAGTACTTTGACCTGCCCAACAACCCCAACCGCGATGCCAACGACACTTCCACCCGCCAGGTGGCCTTCACCCGGGAGGTCTGGATTGACCGCAGCGACTTCTTTGAGGTACCGCCGCCGAAATTCAAGCGGCTGACCCTGGGCAAGGAAGTACGTTTGATGGGCGCTTATCTGGTACGCTGCACCGGTGTGGACAAGGACGAGGCCGGCAACATCACAGCCATTCACGCCGAAGCCGATCTGGAAACCAAGAACGGCAATCCTGCCGACGGTCGCAAGGTGCGCGGTACCATCCACTGGGTCAGCTGTGCCCACTGCGTGGAGGCGGAGGTTCGCCTGTACGACAAGCTGTTTACCGAAGCCAACATGAACAGCATCCCTGACGACGCCGACTTCAAGGATTACCTCAACCCCGAGAGCGTGACCGTCGTTGCCAACGCCAAGCTGGAAGAAAGCCTGCGGGATGCCAAGCCCGGCGAGCGTTTCCAGTTTGTGCGCACCGGCTACTTCACCCCCGACAGCAAGAACCCCGGCGTCTACAACCGCATTGTGACGCTGAAAGACAGCTTCAAACTGTAAGATACAAAAAAGACCGACGCCGCCGCGTCGGTCTTTTTCTTTTGCTGTGTGTTCAAGCGCCGTGGCGCGCCGCAATGCAGCGCTGCAGCCAGTGCCCCCGCTTGTAATAAACGATGAAGAGCAACGAAGCCAGTACCCAGGTGATGGGGTAGCTGAGTTCCACCGTGGCCACCGAATGCCAGACCGGCACCGCCAACACCAACCACAGAATCCGCAGCCCGCAGACGCCCACCACCGTGATCAGGGTGGGCACCCGCACATCCCCGCAGCCGCGCAGAGCACCGGAAAAAATCTCGATGCAGACGTAGGTCACATAGGCCGGTACCAGCACATGCATCATCTCCACGCCCACGGTGATGACCTCCGGGTCCTGGCTGAACAGCTGGAACAGCGGTTCCGCCGCCAGATAGAACACCACGCTGATGGCTACCGTAATGCCTGCGGCCATGCCCAGGCAGATGCGGATGCCCCGGTGTACCCGGTCATACTGCCGGGCGCCGAAATTCTGCCCCGCAAAGGTGGTGATGGCAATGCCCAGCGAGTTGATGGTCATCCAGAAAATAAAGTCGATCTTGCCGTACACGCCCCATGCCGCAATGGTGTTGGTGCCAAACCCGTTCATACAGCTCTGGATCATCAAGTTGCTGACATTGTACAGCGCGCTCTGGGCCGCCGCCGGGATACCGATCATGCAGATGGCGGTCAGGATGGTTCGTTCCATCCGCAGCTTGGCGGCGGACAGATGCCAGGGCATGCCCTGGGAACCGGCCAGGCAGCGCAGCGTCAGCACCGCGCTGGCAATCTGGCTGAGTACCGTTGCCAGTGCGGCACCGGCCACACCCCAGTGAAATCCCGCAATGAAGACCACGTCCAGCACAATGTTGACCAGCGAAGCCACAATGAGGAAATAGAGCGGTCGCTTGGAATCCCCCGCCGCCCGCAGGATGTTGGTGCCCATATTGTACAGGATCTGGGGAATCATGCCCAGGAAGTAGATGCGCAGATAGAGCGCTGCATCGCCCAGAATTTCCTGCGGGGTTCCCATCAGGCGCAGCACCGGCTCGGCGGAAAGCAGCCCCAGCACCGTGAGCAGGGCGCCGATCGCCACGCTGAACACCAACGCCGTGTGTACCTGCCGGTCCACGGCGTCCAGATCCTTGGCGCCGTAGCTTTGGGCCACCACCACACCGGCACCGCTGCACAGCCCCACGAACAACCCCACCAGCAGGTTGACGAAGGCACCGGTGGCCCCCACGGCCGCCAGGGCGTTGGTCCCCACGAAGTTGCCCACAATGAGAGTGTCGGCGGTGTTGTACAGCTGCTGGAACAACGTGCCGAACCAGATGGGCAGAAAGAAGACCAGCAGCTGCCGGGGAATGCTGCCGGTCAGGATATCCGTTTGTTTGACAGTACGCATGATGAACGCTGTTTTTCTCCTCTTCTGTATTCCTTGCACACCTATTTTATGCTATAATGGCGATATTGTAAAGAGGGAGGATCAGTATGACGGTGGTATGGCAGCCCTGCGGGGCGGGCGCACGGATTTTGCGCGTATTGGGGGACTCTCCCTGCCCGGTGCTTCCCCGCGAAGTGGCGGGGCGCCCGGTCACCGAGCTGGGCCCCTATTGTTTTGCGGCGCGCCCGGTGACCCAAGGGTTCCGGTGGCCTGCGGACAGTCAGGAAACCCACGAGGTGACGGGGGATTTTCTGGAGGAAGTGGTCCTGCCCGACACCTTGCGGGTTTTGCACAGCGCAGTGTTCTACAACTGTCATCGCCTGCGCCGGGTGGAAGTGGGTCCCCTGCTGGAAAGTCTGGGCAGCGATCTTTTCACCAACTGCCGGTCCCTGCAGACCTTTGTGCTGCACGCTGCTCCCGATGAGGACACCGGCTTGAAAAAACTGCTGGGCGCCGTCAGCGCCGACGTAGCGGTGGAATTTACCGGGGCGCCGGGGGCCCGGCTGTTCTATCCCGAGTATTTTGAATGGTTGGACGAAAACACTCCCGCCCACATCTTCAACCACAGCATCGAAGGCGAGGGGTACCGCATGCGCCAGTGCTTTGCCGGCGGCGCGGTGGATTTTTCCGCCTACGATGCCACCTTTGCCCAGGCCTGTGTGGGCGAAGCCCAGGAGAAGCTCTGCCGCATGGCGCTGGGGCGCCTGCTGTATCCCTTTGCCCTGAGTGCGCAGGCCCGGACCGACTATGAGGCCTATCTGGCTGCCCATCCGGACGCAGCCTTTTCCCTGACGATTGCCGGGCGGGACGAGGCCGCCTTGCGCCTCCTGACCGGGTTGGGCCTGCCGGTGCGGGAGGCCGCGTCCCAATGTGCCCGGGCCGGTTGGAGTGCCGGAGCCACCATTCTGCTGGCAAAACCCAGGCGCGCCGCCAAGCAGTATGATTTTGACGATTTGTAACGGAGGGGCTGTATGCCACACACCGAAACCCAAACCCAATGGGAAGACAGCATGGCCCGTCGCGTGATGGAGCAGATCCGCGGCGAGCTCTATCTGGACCAGCGGTACCTGAACGCTGCGCTGGGCGCCCTGCCCCCTGCCCCGCTGCACAGCACCCAGAATGCCCTGGCCACCGACGGTGCCAGTCTGTACTATCCCCCTGCCTGGGTGCTGTCCCTCTACCGCAAAAACCGCCGGTACCTGCCCCGGGCCTATCTGCACAGTCTGCTGCACTGTATTTTGCGCCATTTGTGGCTGCGGGACCGGCGGGACCCGGCCTTGTGGGGTCTGGCCTGCGACATAGCGGTGGAATACATTCTGGATTCGCTGCGCACCCCCGCCACCACCCGGCCGGTGGGCTGGCTGCGCCAGCAGACCTATACCCGGTTGCAGCAAAGCTGCCAGTTCCTGGCGGCAGGGCCAATCTACCGGGTGTTGTCAACCACCGATGCCGCCACCCTGGAAAAATACCAGCGGGAGTTTTACTGTGACGACCACCGCCTGTGGCCCGCCGACCCCAACAGCCCTTCGGCCCAGGTGAAGGGGAAACAGTGGGAACAGATGGGCCGTCAGACCCAGCTGAGCATGGAGGAATCCGGCCGGCAGGCGGGTGAAAGCGAAGGAGCCCAGGCCTTGCAAGCCCAGGTACAGGCCAGCCGCAGCCGACGCAGTTACAAGGATTTTTTGCGCCGGTTTGCCGTCTGGCGGGAGGAACCCCACCTGGATTTGGACGAATTCGACCTGGGCTATTACACCTACGGCCTGCGTACCTACGGGAAAATGCCGCTGATTGAACCGCTGGAAAGCCGGGAAAGCAAAAAGATCCGTGACTTTGTGATTGTGCTGGATACCAGCGAATCCACCGCCGGGGAACTGGTGAAGAATTTTCTGCGGGAGACCTTTACCCTGCTGACCAGTCAGGACAGTTTTTTCCGGCAATGCCGTATCCTGGTCATGCAGGCGGACAACGCCGTCCGGGACGAAACCTGGCTGTACAACCTGGAAGCCCTGGACCGCTACACCGAAGCCTTTACCCTGGTGGGGGGCGGCGGCACAGACTTCCGTCCGGCCTTTGCCCGCATAGAACAGCTGCGTGCCGAAGGCCCTCTGCGGGACATGCAGGGCGTGCTCTACTTTACCGACGGCAAGGGCATCTATCCGGCCAAACGTCCGCCCTTTGATGTGGCGTTTCTCTTCCTGGAAAACGGAGAGGTTCCGCCCGATGTACCACCCTGGGCCATGAAGCTGGTCCTGCAGCCGGAGGAGTTTTTAAGCCAACCGAAAGGAAGATAACCCATGGACATCCAACGTGCCAAAGAGGAAATCAAACATACCGTACAGGCCTATCTGGCCTGTGACGATACCGGCGCGCCGCTGATTCCGCCGGTGCGCCAACGTCCCATCCTGCTGATGGGACCTCCGGGTGTGGGCAAAACCCAGATCATGGAGCAGATTGCCGAGGAGTGCAACATTGCTCTGGTGGCCTACACCATCACCCACCATACCCGGCAAAGTGCCGTGGGCCTGCCGTTTATCCGGGAGCGGAACTACGGCGGCAAAACCCGCAGTGTGACCGAGTACACCATGAGTGAGATCATTGCCAGTGTCTATGCCGCCATGGAACGCACCGGCAAGAAAAACGGCATTCTGTTCATCGACGAGATCAACTGCGTCAGCGAAACGCTGGCGCCCACCATGCTGCAGTTCCTGCAGTGCAAGACCTTTGGCAACCAGGCCGTGCCGGAAGGCTGGGTTATCGTGGCCGCCGGCAACCCGCCGGAATACAACAAGAGCGTGCGGGAGTTCGACCTGGTTACGCTGGACCGGGTGCGCCGCATCGACATTGAGCCCAAACTCACCGTCTGGCAGACCTACGCCCGCGCCCACCGGCTGCACCCCGCCGTGATGGCCTACCTGGAACTGCGCCCCCAGCACTTTTACAAAATCGAAAACGATGTGGACGGCCCGCAGTTTGTCACCGCCCGTGGCTGGGAGGACCTTTCCGCCTTTTTGCAGGCAGCCGACAAGCTGGACCTGCCGGTGGACGAAGGGGTCATCGGCCAGTACCTGCGTCACCCCGAAATTGCCCGGGACTTTGCCGCCTACTGGGTGCTCTACCGCAAGTATCATCAGGACTACGGCGTGGAGGACATCCTGCAGGGCAAACCCTTTGATGCCGTGCTGGAACGGGCGCTGGACGCCAGCTTTGACGAGCGTATCAGTCTGGTAAGTCTGCTGCTGGCGGGGCTAAACACCCGCTTTGCCGCAGCCCGCCGCGCCGATGCCGTCACCGATGCCTGCTACCAGCAGCTGCGCAGTTTCAAACGGGCACTGAACCAGATGCCGGAAGACGGCACACCGGCTGCCCTCTTTGCCGAGCAGTGCAAGGCCTACCGCGCACGCCTGGAGGCCGGCAAGACCTCCGGCACCATGACCGCAGCCGAACTGGCCACCCGGACCCGTGCCGCGGCCTTGCTGGACCGCTGGGGGGATCCGTTGGCCGGCTGCCTGGATGCTGACGACGCCTTTGACACCGTGCGCGGTGCGTTCAACCGCCAGGTCCAGGCCCGGGAGGAGGCAGTGGCCACTGCCTCCGACGCCCTGGAAGCCGCCTTTGATTTTATGGAGCGTGCCTTCCCCGACGGACAGGAGATGGTGGTCTTTGTGAACGAACTGGCTCTGGGTCCGGATTCCGCCCCCTTCCTGGCAGACAACGAGTGCCCGCGGTTTGAGCAGTACAGCCAGAAGCTGCTGCTCCACGCCGGCGAGGATGAACTGCTGGCCGAACTGCAGCGGGACGACCTGCGCGCCGAAGAACACAGTACCGATTTCTGACCCGAAAGCCCCCGATGCCACAGGCATCGGGGGCTTTGGTCTGCCCTTTACATCTGCCGTTCTGCGCGCTATAATGGGCCACGGACCAACAAGCAAAATTTGTACAAAAAGAGGGGTTTTGTAATGGGTCAATCCGTATCGCAGGGGGCGCGGCAGATGTCCGAGGCCTTCCGCACCGTTTTGTTTTTGTCGCTGTCCGGTGGCCTGCAGGATGCCTACACCTATCTGGGGCGTGGCAGTGTCTTTGCCAACGCCCAGACCGGCAACATTGTCTTTATGGGACAGTCCTTTTTCACTGGGGATTGGGCACGCTTCCTGCACTACCTGGTCCCGGTACTGGCCTTTGCCCTGGGGGTGGCGGCGGCCGAACTGATCCGGGTGTTCTGCAAGGAGAACCGGCGCCTGCACTGGCGCCAGCTGGTACTGCTGGTGGAGATTGTCCTGCTTTTCGGGGTGGGGTTCCTGCCCGAAGCCTGGAACCTGGCCGCCAACGCTCTGGTCTCCTTCGCCTGTGCCATGCAGGTGCAGGCCTTCCGCAAGGTACACGGGTATCCCTTTGCCAGCACCATGTGTATCGGCAATCTGCGCAGCGGGATGGATTCCCTGGTCACCGGCCTGCGGCTTCACGACGGCGGCGCCCTGCGCAAGTCCGGCCACTACTTTGCGGTCATCCTGCTGTTTGCCCTGGGGGCCGGCGTGGGTGCCCAGTGCATGGCGCCCTTCGGCCTGCACACCATCTGGATTTCCTGCGCACTGCTCTGCATCAGCCTTTGCCTGATGTTCCGCAAAGAAACCACCCGTCCCGGGGAAACCAACTGAAAAAACCGCACCGGGTTTTCCGGTGCGGTTTTTGCTTTTTTAGGCCGCATGCTTGCGGCGCAGACGGCGTATATCCTGCCAAAGGCGGTCTACCACACGTGTGACGGCGCTCAGTACCGGCAGCGACAGGGCTGCCAGCACCACCAGAATCAGGGTTTCGCCCAGATTCAACGGGATCAGTTCCAGCCAGGGGGAGAAAACGATGGCGCCTCCCAACCCCAGCACGGTACAGCTGCTCCAGAGCGCACCGCGCATGGCAGTGAAGGGGCAGCAGACTTTGAACAGCACAATCAGGCCGGTTTCCAGCACTAGCAAGGTACTGATGGTTCCCAGGGCATCGCCGGAAAGGTCAAAGGCCAGGGCAAAGCCCTGGGCACAGAAGACCAGCAGAAAATCCGTCAAACCGCCGGGCAGTGCCGCGTGGAGGACATTGTGCAGGAACTTACCGCGCACCACTTCATAGTTGGGTTCCAACGCCAGAAAAAAGGAGGGCAACCCGATGGTGACAGCGGACAGCAGGGACAACTGCAGCGGCTGGAAAGGATACGCCAGCGGCAGGCAGACGGTCACCAGACTGAGCAGCAGCGAGAAAATATTCTTGACCAAAAACAACGACGCCGAGCGCTGGATGTTATTGATGACCCGCCGCCCTTCGGCCACCACGTCGGGTAAAGCCGCAAAATCTGAATCCAGCAGCACCAGTTGCGCCACCTGACTGGCGGCCTGGGCCCCCGAGGCCATGGCAATGCCACAATCGGCATCCTTCAGGGCCAGCACATCGTTGACGCCGTCGCCGGTCATGGCCACCGTATGCCCCTGCGCCTGCAGCGCATGCACCAGTTTGCGTTTCTGTTCCGGTGTAACCCGCCCGAACACCGTGTACCGACCGGCTGCCCGGGCCAACGCGGCGTCACTTTGCAGGGTGGCAGCATCCACCCACTGTTCGGCACCGACAATGCCCGCCTGGTCCGCCACATGGCTGACCGCCCGGGGCTCGTCCCCCGAAATCACCTTGACGGCAACGCCCTGCTTGGCAAAATACGCGAAGGTATCACAGGCATTCTCCCGGATACGGTTTTGCAGCGGCAACAGGGCCAGAAATTCCAGTTTTTCCGGATCCAGCCGGGCGGGCGGGTCGGGCAGCGTATCCCCATAGCGGGCCAGCAGCAATACCCGGCGTCCTTCTGCCAGCAGCGGGTCCAACTGTTCCCGGAATTCTCGGTTGCGTGCACCGGCCAGTACGTCCGGTGCGCCCACCACATAGCTGCCCTGCGTTCCAAAGGTTTTGGCACTGTACTTGTAGGCCGTATTGAAGGGGATCTGCCCGGTAACCGGCCAGACCGGCCCCTTGCCGCCAAAACGGGCTTTCAGGGCGCGGCCGGTATCGTTGTCCGGCTCCTCCCCCGCATAGAAGCTACGCAGCAAAGTTTCCAACGGCTGGGTCCCCAACGGCACGGGAGCATCGGCCTGCATGGCGCTTTCGGTGATGGTACCGGTCTTATCCACACAAAGCACATCCACCCGGGCCAGCGTTTCGATGCAGTTCATATCCTGGGTCAGGACCTTGCGGCGCGCCAGCCGCAGCATGCCCACGGCCAGTGCCACACTGGTGAGCAGGTACAGCCCTTCGGGAATCATCCCGATGAGGGCGGCCACCACACTCTCCACCGAACTGCGCAAGTCGATGGAAAGCACCACATTCTGTTTCCAGAACAAAAGCGCCCCCACTGGCACAAGCCCCAGACCGATGGCCTGGATCAGCCGGTCCAGCGAGCGCATCATCTCGCCCTTGGCAACCTTATGGCCGTCCGCCTGGGCGGCGGCGGTCAGGCGGCTGGCATAGCTCTCCGCCCCCACCTTGGTCAGACGCGCCGTACAGTGTCCGGCCATCAGAAAGCTGCCGGAGCGCAGTTCGCCGCCCGGCGCCTTGGGCACCGCCCGCGCTTCGCCGGTGATGAGGGATTCGTTGACCTGCACGTTCCCTTCCAGGATCACCGCATCCGCCACAATCTGGTCGCCGGCTCCCAGTGTCACCACATCATCCTGCACCAGTTCTTCGGACAGGCACTCCTGCCATTGCCCATCCCGCAGGCATCGAACCCTGCGGGCCGAGACCAGTGTCAGTTTATCAATGGTCCTTTTGGCGCGCAGCTGCTGGACGATGCCGATGAGGGTGTTCCAGAAGACCACCCCTAAAAATCCCATATTCAGCCAGGAGTGGACCGATGCCAGCAGAATGGCCAACACCACAAAAACCAGGTTGAAATAGGTGCAGATATTATCCCTTACAATCTGCCCCACCGTTTTGGTGGGAGACTGGGGCGGACGGTTCACTTTGCCTTGCTGCTGCCGCTGCGCCACTTCGGCGGCGGACAGCCCTTGGTGGGATGTCATACGGTACCTCCTTTTCTTCCGGTGATAGAAAACAGTATAGGCATCCTTTGTGAACAAATAAAGTCCGCTGTGACTGTCTGCCGCGTTTTTCCTGGCTGGGATGGGCAAACATCCCGGGAGGTGTACCCGATCCCGCCGCAACAGACGGAAGGACGCTCCCTTGTGTCACGCTTCCGACCGGCCGCGAGTCGATATTCGTATGCAGGCGGCGCTTCCTTATAAAAACACAGCGGCATGGCGCTTTGCCATGCCGCTGTTGTGTATACGGTTTATCGTTCCGGTGCAATCAGACGTCCTGCAGTTCCCCGCGGGAGCTGGCCTTCAGGTAGGCATAGATGAAGCCGTCCAGATCTCCGTCCATGACGGCCTGCACGTTGCCGCTCTCGTAGTTGGTGCGGTGGTCCTTGACCAGCGTGTAGGGCATAAAGACGTAGCTGCGAATCTGGTGACCCCAGGCAATCTCGTTCTGCACGCCCTTGATGTCGTCAATCTTGTCTTTGTGCTGCTGCAGCGCAATCTGGTAGAGCTTGGCCTTCATCATTTCCATGGCGTACTCACGGTTCTGCAGCTGGCTGCGCTGGGTCTGGCAGGAGGTGACGATGCCGGTGGGCTTGTGGATCAGACGGACGGCGGAGGAGGTCTTGTTGATGTGCTGGCCGCCGGCGCCGGAGGAACGGAACACCTGCATTTCGATATCCGCCGGGTTGATCTCGATTTCAATGTTGTCATTCAGCTCGGGCATCACTTCCAGGCTGGCAAAGCTGGTCTGCCGACGGGCGTTGGCGTCAAAGGGGCTGATGCGCACCAGACGGTGTACACCGTTCTCACTCTTGAGCATGCCATAGGCATTGGCGCCCTTGATCATCATGGAAGCGGACTTGATGCCGGCCTCGTCGCCGTCCAGCACATCCAGCACTTCCACGGAGTAGCCGTGAGCCTCGGCCCAGCGGGTGTACATACGGTAGAGCATTTCGGCCCAGTCCTGGGCCTCGGTACCACCGGTGCCGGCGTGGAAGGTCAGAATGGCGTTGTTGTGATCGTATTCTCCGTTGAGCATCGTCATGAGCTGCAGTTCGTCGATGGCCTTTTCCACGCCCTCCACTGCCTGCTCCCCCTCGCTGGTCAGAGAGGGATCGTTTTCTTCCTCAATCATCTCCAGCAGGGTCTCGGCTTCCTCATACTGGGTGGACAACTTGCCGAAGCGCTCCAGCTTGTTTTTCACTTCCCCCATCTCGCTGATGACCTTCTGGCTCTTGGCCTGGTCATCGTAGAAGCCGGGCAGCGTCATCTGATGTTCCAGCTCAGCCAGGCGCTTTTCGCTGGCTTCGATGGAAAGCGCATCGCGCAGGTCATCGACGGAGGTCTTCATTCCGCCGAGTTTTGCTTTCAGTTCGTCAATGGTGATCATATCGTTACCCCTTGGTTGGCATAAATTCACATAATAATAGTATAAACCATATTGAAAAGGTTGTAAAGGGGGCTCTTCCCCCAACGAGTGCAGCAAATTTCGAAACTTCATAGAAAATTCTTTGCATTTGCCCTGGTGATGCTGTATAATGTCTGTATGCTATTGGGAGGATACTATACACATGGCACGTTATACCGGAAACCACTGTCCTGTCTGTGAACAGGCGTTTACCGACGATGACGACATCGTTGTTTGCCCCGACTGCGGCACCCCCTATCACCGTGCTTGCTGGCACAAAGTAGGTGCCTGCCTGCATCAGTCGGAACATGCAGCCGGCTTTGAGTGGAAGCCGGAATTTGGCCCCGAGGCGGAGGCTGCCGCCCACGCGGCGATCTGCCCCAACTGTGGCACACACAACGAGCCCGGTTCCGCCCGCTGCAGCCACTGCGGCGTTCCGCTGCCCGACCCGGAGGATATGGCCCACCGGGAGGATGCCCAGGCGGAGAGCGGGCCCATTTACGCCCGGGATCCCAACCACTACAACCCCGGCGCAGCGCAGGCCCCGGGTCCCCACATCGAAGCCTACGGCACCGGTGCGGACGGCGGTATTTACCGCCGGGAAGTGGGCCCCGAAGATCCCATCGACGGCATCAAGGCAAAGCATTGGGCCGCCTTTTTGGGGCGCTCGCCCATGTACTACCTGATGCAGTTTTTCCGCATGAGCGAAACCAAGCGCCGTCTGACCTTCTCGTTTTCCGCCTTTTTCTTTGGTCCGGCCTACTTTTTGTACCGCAAAATGTGGAAAGAGGGCATCGCCCTGGCCGTGCTGACCATCCTGCTTTCCCTGCCCACCATGATGGGTACCATCGCGTATTATAACACCGGGTTCTTCGGCGATATGCCGCTGGGCTGGCTGCCCACCGCCGCCACCATTGCCGATATCGGCAACTGGGTGGTGCGTATCCTGCTGGCTATGTTTTCGGTTTCCCTCTACGAAAAGCGCGCCAAGGCGCGGATTACCGCGGTATGCGACCGGCTGCCCGAAGGTCCGGAGCGCACCGAGGCCCTGGCCCGCAGCGGCGGCACCAGCCTGCTGGCGGCACTGCTCTATTTCGGGGTGCTGGCTCTGGTGGAAGTGGCCTTTTTGTATATGGCAGGGCCTGCCTTCCTGAGCCTGGCCGGTGCCAGCTTCGGTCTCTGAGATACAGTTTTCCTTCGGTGTATTTTTCTGGATACACCGTTATAATGAAATTCAACGAGAAAATTCAGGAGGAAGTTCATGAAAACAGCATTGGTGATTATGGCGGCCGGTATCGGTTCCCGCTTCGGCGGCGGTATCAAACAGCTGGCGGCCGTAGGGCCCAGCGGAGAGATCATCATGGATTACTCTATCCATGATGCCATCGAAGCGGGTTTTGACAAGATCGTTTTTATCATCCGGCACGACATTGAACAGGCCTTCAAGGAGGCCATCGGTGATCGCATCGAGGCCACCTGCAAAGAGCTGGGGGTGGAAATCGCTTATGCGTTCCAGGCCCTGGAAAACGTTCCCGCCGGCTATGCGGTACCGGAAGGCCGCACCAAGCCCTGGGGCACCGGCCAGGCCGTATTGGCCTGCAAAGGCATCCTGCAGGAGCCCTTTGCGGTCATCAACGCCGATGACTACTACGGCAAGGAAGCCTTTGTGCAGCTGCACGACTTTTTGCAGGGATACGACCCCGCCCAGCCGGGCAAGCTGTGCATGGCCGGTTTCGTGCTGAAAAACACCCTGAGCGACAACGGTGCCGTCACCCGCGGCGTCTGTCAGATGAATGCCGACCATTACCTGACCGGCGTACTGGAGACCAGCGGTATTGAGAAAACCGCCGACGGCGCAGCGGCCGGCGGCAAGGCCATCGACGTGGAGAGCCTGGTCTCGATGAATATGTGGGGCCTGACGCCCGCCTTTGTGGATCTGCTGGATGCAGGTTTTGTGGAGTTCTTTGAAAAGTCTGCCCCCGCCAATCCGCTGAAAGCCGAATATCTGCTGCCCATCTACATCGACGAGCTGCTGCAGCAGGGCAAGGTTTCCGTCAAGGTTCTGCCCACCCACGACAAGTGGTTCGGCGTCACCTATGCCGAGGACAAGCAGACTGTCATTGACAGTTTTGCCAAACTGGTGGCGGATGGCGTCTACCAGAAGGACCTGTTCAGCGATCTGAAAAAATAAGCTTTCGTTTCTCCCCGGCCGGGATTTTCCCGGCCGGGGATTTTTCATTGACAATATTTCCGCAACATGCGACAATAAAAGAAAAACTGTTTTGGTGCTTTTGGCGAAAGGCGGTGCCTGCCATGAAACGTCTGTTCTGGATTGCCGCATCTGTTTTGTTGTTTTCCGGCTGTGCTGCGGTGTTGCCGGCCCCTTCGCCTGCCACCACCCCGGAAACCGCTGCCTCCGCTTCCTCCACCGCCTCCGGCACTTCCTCTCCCGCTGAAACGGCGTCGCCGGAGACCGGCTCCTGTTCTCTTCCCGCAGAACTGCAGGCAGTGGACCTGCCTGTTCTATCCTGCGACGAGATCCGCCCGGTGTACCATTATGCTTTATTCGATCCGCCGGCCTCCGGCTATTACACCCACTGTCGGGACGGGTGCTGGGGATTGATGCGCAACGACGGCAGCGAGATACTCCCCTGCACCTTCGATGCCCCCATCGCCCTGTGCTCCGACGAAGGAGTGCGGTATCCTGCCTGGATTGCCCGCAAAGAAACGGCGGACAAGAGTTTCTGGAATGAAACCCAGCAGTATCTGGCCTCGGTGGGAGAAGGCTTTGTCTGCGACACGGCCCACTGCGGCCCCGGGTATGAATACTACTTCTGGGATGAAAGCTGCGACCAGATGTTTGCCTACTATGGTTCTTTGGGGCCCAGTGATCCCACCCACATCAGCCCCGGCATGCAATCCCAACGGGGCTGGTGGTTCCCCACCCGCCCGGGTACGCTGGTGGAGGAAGACTGGGGCCCGGGTGTACAATTTGATTCGACCGCACCCTACCGCTACCGTTCGGCGGAGGGAACTCCCCTCAACAATTATGAATATCAGCAGGCCGAACTGTTTTATAATGGGGCCCTGTTGGCCGCCGCCCGCCGGGGTGACCGGTGGCTGTATCTGGACGGCAGCGGCAACGAAGTCACCGCCCCCATTTACGATCCCATCTACGAAACCCCTTGGAACGACATCGGTTACGCCTCGCCCTTGCTTAACGGGTATGCCGCCGTATGCCGTGAGGGAATGTTCGGACTGCTGGACAGTTCTGGCACGGAGTATCTGCCCTGTGCCTACGACGGGCTCGTCTGGGATGGCGCCCTCGGGTGGTTGAAACTGACCGACGGCTGGCACGCTTTCCGAATTGCCAGTGCCACACCGGTCACCGCCAGCCCGGCGCCTGCCCAGGGGGATCCTTTGCGCGGGGTTCCGCTGACAACGGTGTTTCCCGATACCTACCCCGGCAACGGGCGGCGCGTCCAATATACCACCATCCGGGATGACAACCTGAATGTGCGTGCCGGCCCCGGCACGGAATATCCCAAAATCGGCCATATTCCGCCCGGGTCCTCCGTTCAGGAGCTGGGCACCAGCAGCACCGTGGACGGCTGGACCTTTGTGTTGTATCAGGACTGGCTGCGCGGATGGGTCAGCAGCGAATACCTGGAATGATTGTGCATTGTGAATGAAAACTGCAAAACCATGGCACGCAGCGCTATGGAAAACGGAGGATTTTTGCGGTATGGTTAGTACAACAGAACCGAAAATACACCGTTACAGGAGGGCAATTATGGCAAAAAACGAATTTGACTGCACGTCCCTGACCCCGGAACAGCGCGATGCGCGCCTGGCATTGGACGTGGAACGGTTGCTGCGCTTTGGCCGCAAGCACAAACTGATCAAAGATCTGGATGTTCTGGTGGCCCGCAACACATTGCTGGACCTGTTGGCACTGTCTGCTCCCAGCGAAACAAAACCCCCGAAAGAAAAATTTGATACGCCGGCCGCGCTGCTGGATGAGATGGTGGAACTGGCCGCCCAGAAGGATCTGTTTGACGGCGCCGTGAACCAGTACCGCATCAACTTTGAAACCCGCCTGATGGGCGCCCTGATGCCCCGGGAAAGCGAGATCTGCAAGAAATTCAAGAAGCTGTACGACAAGAAGGGCCCCAAAGCGGCCACCGACTGGTTCTATGACCTGTGTGTGGTATCCAACTACATCCGCACCGCCCAGATTGCCAAAAACATCCAGTGGAACACCGAAACCCCTTACGGCGAGCTGGAGATCACCATCAATCTGACCAAACCCGAAAAGGACCCCAAAACCATTGCGCTGGAACGTCTGCAACCCAAATCCGGGTATCCGGCCTGCATGCTCTGCAAGGAGAACATCGGCTATGCCGGGCGAATCAATTTCCCGGCGCGGCAAACCCATCGCATTGTCCCCATCACTCTGGCCGGACAGCAGTTCTACCTGCAATACAGTCCCTATGCCTACTTCCATGAGCATTGCATCATGCTGCACGAAACCCACAAACCCATGGAGATGGATCGCCAGACGCTGGCGGAAATCTTTGACTTTGTGGGCCAGTTCCCCCACTACACCTGCGGTTCCAATGCCGACCTGCCCATTGTGGGCGGCAGCATCCTGAGCCACAGCCACTTCCAGGGCGGCCGGTATGTCTTCCCCATGCAAAAAGCCTCCATCGCCACCCCGCTGTCCGATGTGCGCTATCCCGGTGTCCGGGCCGGCATCCTGAACTGGCCGGTGTCCGCCGTGCGGCTGATCGGTCGCAGCAGCCAGCAGATGCAGATCGTGGCCAACAACATCCTGACCGCCTGGCGCAACTACAGTGATGAGAGCGTGGGCGTGCTGGCCCGCACCGGCGACACCCCCCACAACACCGTCACCCCCATCCTGCACTACGATGAAACCGACGGCTACATCCTGGACCTGGCGCTGCGCAACAACCGCACCAGTGAAGAGTATCCCGACGGCATCTTCCATCCCCACAAGGAATATCACAACATCAAGAAAGAAAACATCGGCCTGATTGAGGTGATGGGTCTGGCAATTCTGCCCGCCCGTCTGAAAGAACAGGGCGCCCAGATTGCCGAAATCCTGGCCGGGCAGCGCCCCAACACCAGCCGGGAGGAGGGTTCCCCCCTGGCCGTGCACGCCGACTGGATTGACCAGCTGATTGCCAAGTACGGTACGTCGATGGCGCCCCAGGATGCCAACAACACCGTCAAGCAGGAGATCGGCATCGTGTTCAGCCACGTGCTGGAGAATGCCGGTGTCTTCAAACAGGATAAAGAAGGACAGGCTGCTTTCCTGCGCTTTATGCAGAGCGTGGGCTTCAAGGCCATCTGAACACAAGCAATTTCTTCACAGGAAAAGGGAGTTTCCCTTTTCCTGTTTTTTTGTACTTTCCATCAACAGTGCTTGACAAAAGAAAAGACAGAGCATATAATGAACATTGTTCATTTTGAGGTGATACTTTGAAACCTGCTGCCACATCCAAAGAAGAAATTTTAGCCGTTTGCCGGGATCTGATCCGTCGGCAGAACAGTGCCGCGCTCAATGTGCGGGAGGTCGCCGCGGCCTGCGGTATCTCCATCGGTACAGTTTACAACTATTTCGGTTCCAAGGCCGATCTGGTGGGCGCTGCCGTGGAAAGTGTATGGTACGACATCTTCCGCTGCGACGAAGGTCAGGCGGTCTTTTCCTCCACCACGGACTGTCTGCGGTGGCTGTTTGCCCGCCTGGAGTACGGCAGTCACCAATATCCCGGTTTTTTCGTCCTGCACTCGGTCAGCTTTGCCAATGCCGAACGCCCCGGTGGCCGCCAACGCATGGAAAAAGCATGGCAGCATATCCGTACCATGCTGTGTGCGGTATTGGAGCGGGATTCCAGAATCCGCCCCGATGCTTTTGACGCCCGGTTCACGCCGGAACAACTGGCGGACCTGCTCTTTTCCCTGCTGCTGGCCGCCCAGCTTCGGGGACAGTACGACCCCACGCCGGCCGTGCAATGGGTCACCAGAACATTATACTGATTGTCTTCTCCTTCCTTGGGAAGGAGATTTTTCAGAAGAAAAATGAACATAGTTCAAATAAGAAACGGAAAGGAACCACACCATGCAAGCCATTATGGAAACCGCTTTCGACGCGGTATATCTGATCACCGTTCTGACACTGGGCATCCGAATGATCCGGCAGCCCGGCGCCGCACGTCAATTTCATCTGTTTGGTTGGATGGCCGTTGTGCTGGGGGCCGGCGATGCCTTCCACCTGGTCCCCCGCGCCTGGGCCCTGTGCACCACCGGCCTGGAAAACTATGCCGTTGCCCTGGGCCTGGGCAAAGCGATTACTTCGGTGACAATGACGGTCTTTTACGTGCTGCTCTACTATGTATGGCGGCAGCGTTACCGGGTACAGGGGCAAAAATCCTTGACCGGTACCGTCTACCTGCTGGCCGGTCTGCGGATTCTGCTCTGCCTGATGCCGCAAAACAGGTGGCTGGAAGCCGACGCTCCCCTGTCCTGGGGAATCTACCGCAACATTCCCTTTGCACTGTTGGGGCTTTTGATGATTGTGCTGTTTTACCGCAGCGCCCGGGCACAACAGGACCGCGCCTTCCGCTGGATATGGCTGACCATTGTACTGAGTTTTGCCTTCTATATTCCGGTTGTGCTTTGGGCAGATGTGGTTCCGATGATCGGCATGCTGATGATCCCCAAGACCTGCGCCTATGTGTGGACCGTCCTGATCGGCTACACCGCCATGAAACGGGAAACCCCATGATACAGCTAAAAG
>ERZ1643251.2362-NODE-2362-length-19391-cov-47.292408_pt1 | contig 19391 bp, 19 predicted proteins | sample MGYA00579261_ERZ1643251 | MGnify/ENA primary metagenome ERZ1643251 (study PRJEB29033, sample SAMEA4952267) | chicken gut metagenome | biome: Broiler Chicken; feature: Gastrointestinal Tract; material: Caecum | place: Ireland | collected 2018 | study: Broiler...
ATCGGAATCTTTTTTATTAATGATAAGGTATCTTTTTAAAAAAGGATTAACATTTGGAAAGATAATTGTTGCAAAAAAATAAAAAAAATGGTAATATTAATATAAGAATAAGGAGGAGTTAAATATGGATTTTATTGTTGATAATTATGTTTGGTTTATTGTGGTTGGTATAATAATTTTGATGGCTGTTATTGGATATATTGCTGATAAAACTGATTTTGGCCGTAAAGGTAAAGACGAAGATACTAAAGAAAAGAAAGTTGAAAAACCAAAAAAAGAAAAAAAGGTAAAAGAAAAAAAAGAAAAAATAAAAGTTGAAGCTAAAGGTATTAATGAATTAACACAAGAAGTTGCTGAAAATAATAAAGTTGATGTACAAGAATCTGCCGACTTAAATGTTGTTGAACCTGTTCAAAATGTTCAAGTTAATAATGAAAATATTGATCAATCTTTATTTGCACCATTGACTGATAATGTAAATGAAGTAATACCTCAAAATAATGAAGCTGTAGAAAATACTGAATTAAAAAATGTTGAACCAGCAAAGTTAGAAAATCCTATTCAAGAAAACAATAATCAAACTGTTGCTGAAGATGAAGATATTTGGAAATTTTAAAACCTAGAAAAATCTAGGTTTTATTTTGCATTATTTTTAATATTTCTTCAAAATTATCATCATTTGCTATAATATTTTTATGTAATTCATTACATTTTTGACATTTGTATATTATTTTATAGGTGTCTTTAAATTTTTCTATATCTGTTGGAATTAATAATCCACAGCATTTATTATCTCTATCACCTGGCATGATATCAACATGTTTAGAATGTAAGCAAAATGGACAATGATCTCTAGCTGTATAATTTAATTTTGGTACTTTTTCTCCACAATTTTCACAAATAAATTCTTCATCAATCATATTAAATCTTTTCATAACTCACCAATTATATTTTACATGATTTTAAGATATTGTCAAATATATATGTTCTAATATAGTAGTATTTTTTCATAAATTTTATTAATGAAAGGTATATAAAAATATATTGGTGAAATAATGACAAGATTTTTTTTCTTTTTAGTTGGATTTGGATTAACTTTAATTGGTTGTATTTATATTATAATTTATTTAAATTTAACAACAATAGGGTATAATTTTTTAGATTATGTTAAGTTTATTATTAGAAGACCTGAATGTTTAATATCTGTAGTTGGATTGATTATAATATATTTTAGTATACCTAAGGAGGATAATAATGAATTACATATACGATATTTTACTAAACTTTAATAATATACCTTATGATATTTTTGAATGGAATAAAGATGATAAAATACTTCATATAAGGAAGATACCTCTTATTAAATTAAGTACATTTGATTTGTTTAATTTAGTAAATAAAAAAGTTAAAATTGATAATGAATTTTTAATTAAAATATATAAGCGAACTGAACAATATAATAAAAAGGTATTAGATTATTCTTTTTTAGCAACAGATGGTAAAATGGTAATTGCTTTTAAAATAGAACAAAATAAAATAAAATATAGCCAGTTATTTTTAGATGAAGAAATGGAAGTATTAGATTTTAGTTCAAATTTGAATGTAAGTAGTATTAAATATCAAATAATTAATGATAAGAAAATAGACTATTTACAAACTAGGAATCAACAATATATTAAAAAATTTATATATAATCAATTAAAAAAAATTAATGATGTTGATAAATTAAATTTTTTATATTTGGAATGTTTTAATAAAAAAAGTAATGATACATTAAAAGATATTTATTATGAATTAGATCATAATTTTGAAAATGTATATATTAAATTATATAAAGTATTAAAAATGACACTAATAAAAAGATAAACAATAGATTTTTTTATCTTTTTTTGTTATAATTTAGATTAAGGAGGTAATAAATATGGATTTTACAATTGATAAGTTTTCTGGACCATTAGATTTATTACTTCACTTAATTAAGCAATCTAATATTGATATTTATGATATAAAAATAGAAGAAATCACTAATCAATATCTAGATTATATTAATAAAATGGAAGAATTAAATTTAAATATAGCTAGTTCATATTTAGTTATGGCTGCAGAATTAATTGAAATGAAAGCATCATTGCTTTTACCTAAACCTGAAATAGCTGAAGACGAATATGAAGAAGATCCAAAAGAAAAATTAATTCAAAGATTAATTGAATATCAAAATTATAAAGATGTTATATCTAAATTTCATGATTTGGAACAAGAAAGACAACAATACTATACTAAAAAAGCAAGTGATATAAGTGAATATGATATTGAAACTAAATTAAATGATGATATTCAGTTGTCTGATTTATTAAAAGCTTTTGAAAAATTTTTACAAAAAAAAGAAGATAATAAACCTTTGAATACTAAAATAACTAGTAAAGAATATTCAATTACAAAGAGAAGTAAAGAAATAAAAGATATAATAAAAAACAAAAAACGCGTTAATTTTAAAGAGTTATTTAATATTAATACTAAAAGCTATATAATTGTAACATTTTTATCTATTTTAGTTTTAGCGAAAAATAATGATATTAAATTAATTCAAGAAAATAATTTTGAAGATATTGTGTTGTGTGAGGTGTCTTAATGAATTTAGTTTCAGTTTTAGAAAGTTTGTTATTTGTAGTAGGTGATGAAGGATTAAGCTTAGACGAAGTAAAAAAAATATTAGAAATAGATGATGCTACTTTAACTCAAATAACAGATAAATTAATAGATAATTATCAAAATGTTGATAGGGGAATTGAATTAACGATATTAAGTAATAGATTAAAATTGATAACCAAAAGAGAAAATAAGGAATATTTACAAAAATTAGTTGATTTTAAAGATGATGAACACTTAACAGAATCGGCATTAGAAACACTTGCTATTATTGCATATAATCAACCTGTTACGAGATTAATGGTTGATGAAATAAGAGGCGTTAGTAGTGCTTATCTAGTAAGAAAATTAGTGTATAAAAATTTAATATGCGAAGTAGGAAGAAGTGAAGCTGCTGGTAGACCTGTTTTATATGGCACAACGCCATTATTTTTAGATTATTTTGGATTAAAATCTATTAAAGATTTACCAAGTATTGAAATAACTAAGGATGATAGTGTAAAAGAACTATATAATTCAAAATATAATGAAGATAATTTGTAAAAGTATTTAAAAAAATAAGATTATGTGATATAATCTTATTAATTGCTTGTGTGGCGGAACTGGTAGACGCGCACGACTCAAAATCGTGTGGCCTTTGGTCATGTGGGTTCGATTCCCACCACAAGCACCATAGGGAAATTAGTCGAACTAATCGACTTTAAATATATGAAAGGTTAATTTCGGTTAACCTTTTTTGTTTGCTCGAAAGGAGTTGATTAGTTATGCAAATAACAAAGGAAAAGTTAAATATTGACGAAACTTTAAATAAAAAAATTAATAATCTACTTAAGTTTACTAGTATTAAGTCAAAGCTTATAAATGGAAATATTATTCATATTTCAAAAACTAATCTTGCTTATATTGAACCGCATAAATTAATTATTAATGAAATAACATATTTATTCTTTAATAATTGTGAAAATGTTTATATTAATACTCTTGAACAATCTATATCTTTAAATGAATTGGAAAGACATATTAAAGCAAATAAAATAAATTAATATATTTTAAAAACACTTTTAAAATACTATTTAGTTTACTTTTGAAATACTAAATTCACACTATTTAGTTTATTGCAAAAATACTGTCAAGTTCTATAATATTATAAAATACCTAAATTATGAAAGGAGTTATGAAACAAATGAAAAATGCGGCAATATATTGTAGAGTATCTACTGAAGACCAAGCACGTGAGGGATACTCTCTAGGTGAACAATTAGAAAAATTAAAAAATTTATGTAAATTTAGAAATTACAATGTTTATAGAGTCTATGAAGATGCAGGCATTAGTGCTAAAGATATGGATCATAGACCAGAATTTAAGAAAATGCTAGAAGATGTAAAAAATAAAAAGGTAAATGTAATAGTATCTTATAAATTAGATAGATTAACAAGAAGTGTTAGAGATTTAGAAGTTTTGATTACTGAACTTGAAAAATATGATTGTAGTTTAGAATGTGCTATGGATGATATAAATACTTCAACTGCTAATGGTAGATTTTTTGTTAGAATGTTAACAGTTTTATCTCAACTTGAAATAGAAAGAGTATCTGAAAGAACTAAGTTTGGGATGGTAGGTGCTATAAAAGATGGACATATTCCTGTTCGTAAAACTTTAGGTTTTATGAGAGATAATAAAAAATTAATTATCAATCCAGCTGAATCTGAAATAGTAGAAAGAATATTTGATTTATATTTAAAAGGAAATAGTTATCAAAAAATTGCTAATATCTTTAATAAAGAAAATATATTAAACAAAAAATGGTATGATACAACTATATTAAAAATTCTTTCTAATCCCTTATATAAAGGTGATTTTATAAGTGGTGGTAGAACTGGTGCTCCTATCCTTTATAAAGGTGTTGTAGAGCCAATTATTAGTAAAACTTTATGGGAAGAATGTCAAGTTCAAACAAGAAAAAACTCTCGTAATTATACAAGAAGAAATGATTACATATTCTTTCAAAAAATAATATGTCCTAATTGTCATAAAATAATGGCTTGTAAAGCACCTGGAGGAAGTAAGAAAAAATATATTTATTATCAATGTAATGTTTGTAAAACTTATATTAGAGAAGATAAACTAATTAAATTATTAATTGATGAAATTGCATCTATTATGGAATATGATAATACTGTTAAAAAATTCTTTGCTCCACTTTTAAAACATAAAATAGAAAATACAAACGAATTATTAACTAAAGAAATAAATTCATTAAAAGATAAGATTATCAGATTAAAAGATGCTTATTTAAATAATATTATTAGTATCGAAGAATACAAAATTGATAAAAATAATTTAGAAAACAAAATTAAAAAACTTGAAGAAAAGCAAAAAGAAGAGCGAGAATTAGATAAATATAATTTTACTTTTGAAGATATAATGTTAAAAAGAGATTTAGAAAGCATTAAATCTATGACTATTCCTTTTTATCAAGACAATTTTAAGATTAAATGGAATGAACTTTCGGTTAGTGAAAAGAAAAATCTAATAATGGATTATATTGAGTCAATAGAAGTTATTAAAAAAGATAATAAAGACCTAGAAATAAAACAAATAAATTTTAGAAAAACATTTATCGAAGAATATGCAAACTTATTTAATGCTAAAGCAATTAATTGTTATAAATATATTTCTGCTAACGGTAATAATTTTCAAATAGAAACTTGTGCACCAATGACTAAAGATGAAATAAAAAAATATATTAAAAAGTTACAACTATATTATCCAATTGATTATCAAGAAGTAGAAAAAGAACAAATTAATAATAATCAATTTCAATTAAAATATACTAGAAGTAATCGATTTAATGAACCATTAAAAATAATTCCAATAATTAATAATAATAACTTTAAAACGATAACAAAATATGGAGTTATAGAAATTCCAGTACATCCTATGCCTTTAATGGTACCTAATTTTAATATTAAATGATGTACACAAATATTAAATTTTTTTATAAAATAATGTACATTAAAATCAAAAAAATAAAATTTAAATTTGAAAAACGATGTACATTTGGAGGTATTTTTACTATCAAAATTAATCTAATTTGTTATACTTTTGTCTGACAAATAGCCTTTTTTAGGCATTTTTATTAAAAATATAGTATGACATACGTCAGACAATAATAAAAATGTCAGACAATAGAAAAGACTACAAACCCTTATAAATAGGGCTAACTCCCCACTGGGGAGTTGTTTTGTCAGACACACTTATCCTGTTTTTTTGGGTTCCTTAAGTATGTACATAAATTTTAAGAAAAGTTAAAAAATCGTGTACACAAAAATGTACACTGAAAATTACAAAAAATAATAAATAACATAAAAATTCCTCCCATATAAAAAGATTATCTTAATTCGATAATCATATAATTTAGTTTTATAAATTGCAATTTGTATTACTTATTTCTTTTTATAAAAACTTCTTTTTTCAAAAATATTATATATAATATAAAACATATTAAATCAGTAATTGCTGAAAATAATTTTGTATGATTTATGAAAACACTATAAAATAATAAAATAGTTTCAAAAAAAATAAATATAACAGGTAAAACACATAAGATTTTACCATAAATATTATTTTTTCTACCACTCCACAATATTGCACCTAAAATACCACATATAATAGCAGGAAATATACTATATAAAAGCCAACCATATAAGCTATTTAATGATAAATCAATCAATGAATTAAAAGGCGTATATTCATTAAAATGTAAGTGAAAGGATTTATATATCGTTGTAATTAAAAACATTACAAAAATATAAATCGTAGAATTTATAGTAGCGGTTTTTCTTTTTTCACTTAATAATACAATTAGTGAAGTGCTAAACATCCAGAATCCAAAAGTTTTTGAACTCCAATAAGAAAATGCCCACAATTCATTATCAGGAAATTCGCAAAAAAGTACTACCGATAATCCTGCCATTATACTTAATAAAAAGAGCATTAAATAAGATTTAATATTATCCCTAAATATAATTTTCATATTTTCTCACTTTCAACAAATACTATTTGATAATTATCCATATTATACTTTATTTAAAAATATTTTACTTTGTCTCTTTAATATAACTAATGTTATAATCATCTAAATCACTTATTTTTATAGTATTATTTTTTAGAGCATTACTGATTGTTTCCTCATATCCATTTTCATATTTGACAATCATATATTCATTTTTAATACAACTCCAATAATAAACATAATTATCATCTTCGTAAAAGCTTTCTAAAGCCTCAGCACAATGAAAATCTTTTATATCTTTTGTTTTATCAACAATTTCTTTAATTTTTAAATCATCATATTCGACAATTTGACAAGTATATTTTGCGTTTTTAAATAAAGTTTTTTCTTCCTTATTAACACAATGATAATGATTAACAAATAACCCCTTATCTATATAGTTAGTACTACTACCATCATAATATTCTCTAATCTTAAATATAGGACTATTATCAAACAGCAATGCTTGTAAAGTATCAAGAACTATTATTCCTAATGCTACTCCTAAAATAATAAAAGTAATTTTTAAACCTTTTTTCATATATTCCTCCAACTAATTCCTTTCACAATCTATTAAATATTGTTTTTTTATCTCCTTATTTATTAAAGTTAAAGTAATTAACGATAACATCATTTCTATTATTACAATTTCCATCTGTATGCCATTGATAATAATTGCATCATATATTATCAAAATCATTGAAGCAATTATATAAAGATTTCTAATTAATTTTGTATGCCTTTTATTAAAAATAATATTACCCAATATTATTGAACACATAAGCATTATAATCCAAAATATAATTATTTTTATATAAATATATTTAACAATTAATGCTGAAAACAAATAGTATGATATTAGCATTGATGTCATAAATGAAAAGTACAAAATATTAAATTCTTTTCTAGTTTCTGATTTTACTAATAACAATATTCCTATTACTAACCATAACACTATACCAGAAGATATTAATCCAAAATAATGAAGAAAATTCATTCCTGCGATTACATCTCCCCATTTAGATAATACTCCAATTACAGCACCAATAATGATTAAAAAGATAATTTTTATAATTTGTTTTTTCATTGTATACACCTCTACAAATTACCGTTTGTAGTTTCATTGATATACATAATTATATCATATAAAAGATTACTTTAATTTATATTTTTTTTGCTTTCTTTGATAAATCAAAAATTTTTTAAAAATAATTTTAATATTTTGTAGCATATTCAAAAATTTATACGCATTATCATAAAATATGGTATACTAGTATTAGAAATTGACCTCAATTGCGATTTCCAAACGTGGTTATCTCACGCACCATTATTTTAGTTAATATAATTTATTTTGAACCTTATTTAATAAGGTTCAATTTTAGTTAAATTAGATAAAATAGAAAAATTAGCATTGAAAATTTTGCCAGTATAAAAATTAATCAATGTAGTTTAATTTGTTGTATTAATAAACAGTGTTAAAAATATGATAAAATATTTTTTAGAGGTGTGATATGGAAGAATTAGAATATGATGATTTTACTGAACAATTAAAAAAAATTAATGAAAAAATAGAAGAACTTGAAAATACTGATAGATTACAAGAATATTTACAATTACAAAAACAAGCTTCTGCATTGCAAAAAAATATATATAAATCTTGTAAACATATTTTGGTATATTCTAAAATAGAATATGCTTGTCCTGAAGGACGTATATATAGATGGTGTGGATGCATAAAATGTGGATTAGACAATAGAGTTTTAGATCTTGAACAATATTGTTTATCTTCTGAACAAGAAGCGATGCTTGATTATTTACAAAAATATTCATTTTCAGGAATTCATACAGGATATGCATGTGAATTAACTTTGGCTCAATCAATATATTCTAAAATAAAACAAGCATATCCTAATATTGATGATGCAACTGCTATTAAATATTTTAAAAATGCTTTAGACAATATAAGAAATAATAAAGTTAATGAAGGGCGACAATTTAGTAGAGTGAAAAGATTATCTTTAAATTCTAATTTTAAACATTTGAAAGTAAGATATTCAAGTAATTAAAAGTAGAAATATAAATTAAATATTTTCTACTTTTTTTGATTATATGGTATAATATAAAAGTTTTATTAATATTTGTTATAAATAAATTATAAAAAATTGATTGGGGGATAAAATGGAAAAAAGATTAACTTTTCAAAAAAATTATAATACTACAACTTCAAATATGAAAATTATATTTTCTGGAATGCAATTGAATGATAATTGCAATGAAGATAAACAAAACGAAATATTAGATAAATGTATGAATGGTTTAAAAAATTATAATGATTTAGTTAGAATTGTATCTTGGATACGAACGATATTTAAAAATTGGGATGAAAAGTTTTTAGAAATTCAAATATTTCATAATGGAAATACGACAATATTATTATATGAAGAAAAAAAACTAAAACTATTTGAACAAGTAAGTTCTGATGGTAAAAGATTTTTATTTAAAGAAGGAGAAAAAATAAATTTTGACAATGGAATAAATTCAAATAATGATAATATTTTAAACATGCTAGCTAACAGAATAGAACAAATAAAAAAATTTAAAAATATTTCTGAATTGAAATTAAATGAATTTGAGCAAGAATTGTGTGATATATATTATTTATTTTACAATGAAAATCCGGATTTTCTTTCGGATGAGTTATCTATAAAGATGCAAATGATGGTTTTGATATTAAAAAGTCTAAATATGAATAATGATTATTCATTTGCTTCAAAAGATAGAAAAGTACCGATATGTTATGAAATTGTAAATTTTGTAAATAAAATGCAACCTTTAGGAAAATTAAAATTAAATTTATCAGAAAGAGATAAAAAAGCAATAAAAATAATAGGTCAAAAAATAAATGATTATATATCAAAAAGTGACAATCAAATAGATGAATTAATTAAAATAGCAATAATATTATTTGATCATAAACGTGGTGAAGATATTTCTGAAAAAGAATTTATAAAACAATTAAAATTGTCTAATTTTGGTTGTTAAAAAAAATTATATTTGATACAATATATTGGGTGGTAAAAATGGAAAAACTTATTCTACTATTAAATCAAATAAAAATGGATAAAGACTTATTAAATTTTTTTAATGATGGTAAGTTAGATAAAATAGTAGGTAATAAGGAAAAAACATGTTATCACTTTTTTATTACTTTAAAAAGCACATTACCTCTTGAAGTTTATATTAAATTTTTAGATTGTTTGAAAAATAATTTTAAAGATTATAAGGTAGGATTTTCATTTAAAGTAGACAATAAAAAAAATGAATATATAAATGATTATTATAATTATTTGTTAAAACAAAATTTAAAAGAATTTCCTTTATTAGAAACTTTTATAACTGATAATTTAGATATTATTGATAATACAATTAATATTAAAGTGGCTAATAAAGCAGAAGAGATGAAATTTAAATCAATAGAAGTTAAATTGATTGATTTATTAAATAGTGTGGGATTTGATGAAATTAATGTAAGTATAATTATTGATGAAGAAAAAAGTAAAGAAATAAGAAAAGAAATTGAAGAAGCTAAAGTGGTAGAAGTACCAACTGAAAAAAAAGAAATAATTGAAATAATGGGTAGTTTTATACCTAAAATTACTCATGAAATAAGTGGTATATTTGCCGAAGAAGATAATGTAAGTATAGAAGCTTATGTTTTTGGTATTGAATTATTTGAATCAAGTAAATCTAATTTTAAAATATTTACTTTAAAAATAACTGATTTTAATGATAGTATGTACGCTAAATTATTTGTAAAAGAACAAAGTGATTTTGATTTTTATAAGAAAAATATTAAAAATAATACTTGGTATAAATTTAGAGGATATACTAAATTCGATAAATATTCTAATGAAATTGTTTTAAATTTAAGAGATGTTAATAAAAGCGATAAAGTGATAACTACGCCTAGTGATGATGCTAAAGAAAAAAGAGTTGAATTACATGCTCACACAATGATGAGTCAAATGGATGGGGTAGTAGACGCTAAAACATTAGTCAAACAAGCTTATAAATGGGGACATAAAGCTATTGCTATTACTGATCATAATGGAGCTCAAGCTTATCCAGATGTATATCATTTAGTATGTGATTTAAATAAAGGTAAAGAAGATAAAGATAAATTTAAAGCTATTTATGGAACGGAATTAACTTTAATTGATGATAGTGTTAATATTGTAGTAAGAGAAAATGATTCTGTTTTATTAGATAATACTTATGTCGTATTTGACTTTGAAACAACTGGTTTTAATGCGGCTGGTGGAGATACTATTATTGAAATAGGTGCAGTTAAAATTCATAATGGAGAGATAATTGATAGATATGATGAATTAATTAATCCAGGCCGAAAATTACCTCCTAAAATAACTGAAGTTACTAATATAACTGATGAAATGCTAGAAGGTAAGGATAATGAAGAAAATGCCATTAAAAGATTTATTGAGTGGTATGGTGATTTACCAATGGTTGCTCACAATGCTAAATTTGATACATCTTTTTTGGAAATGTGTTATAAAAAATATAATCTAGGTGAGTATAAAAATACAGTTATTGATACATTAGAACTATCAAGAATATTAGATAGTAATTACGCAAGACATAACTTAACCGCTTTAGTTAAACGTTATGATGTTCCTTGGGATGAAGATGCTCACCATAGAGCTGATTATGATGCACAAGGTACAGCTTTAGTTTTACATAAAATGCTTCAAAAATTATCAAGTCAAAATATTGAAAGAGTTTCGCAACTAAACAAAATGATTGATAAAAGTGAAATTCATAAATATGGAAGAAGTTATCATGTTAATATTTTAGTTAAGAATAAAAAAGGATTAAAAAATTTATTTAAAATTATTTCTTTAGCTAATACAGTTTATTTATATAAAACACCTAGAATACTAAGAAGTGTTTTAAACGAATTAAGAGAAGGTTTATTAATTGGTAGTGGATGTTATGAAAGTGAAGTATTTATTGAAGCTAAAAGTAAATCTGATGAAGAATTAACCAACATAATTAATTTTTATGATTATGTTGAAGTACAGCCATTAGATGTTTATAATCATTTGTTACAAACTAGTGATTTTGGTTCTAGTATTGAATTAATAGAACACATTAGAAAAATTATTAGAGTAACTAAAGATTCGGGAAAAATAATAGTAGCTACTGGTGATGTTCATCATTTATTTAAAGAAGATAAAATTTATAGGGAAATTATTGTTAATCAAAAAGTGCCGGGTGGAGGAAGACATCCTTTAGCTAAAAATAGTATAACAGAAATACCTAGTCAACATTTTAAAACAACTGATGAAATGTTAGAAAATTTTGATTTTTTAGATGAAGAAACAAAAAAAGAAATTGTTATTACTAATCCTAATAAAATAGCTGATATGGTTGATATTATTGAAGTTATTATTGAAACAGGAGGAGTTCCTTTTTCACCTAAAATTGATAAATCAGTAGAAACTGTTACCGATTTAGTTTATACTAAAGCCAAAGATTGGTATGGAGATCCATTACCATATAATATTGAAGAGAGAATTGCCAAAGAATTATATGGTGATGGTATATTTAATAGTATCAAAGAAGAATTAAAAAGAAATAATGTAGAAAATATTTTAGAAGAAGGCTTTAAAATATTGCATGAGACAATATTACAAGGATTTGATGTTGTTAAAGATAAAATTAGAAATGAAATTAAAATAACTGAACCAGATTTAAATGATGAAGATGTTGAAAAGAAATTAACTAAAACATTAGGTGGTATTATCGGTGGAGGATTTGACGTTATTTATTTAATTGCTCAAAAATTAGTTAAAAAATCTAACGACGATGGATTTTTAGTAGGTTCACGTGGATCTGTTGGATCATCTTTTGTTGCAACTATGATGGGAATAACAGAAGTAAATCCATTGCCAGCTCATTATCGTTGTCCTAATTGTAAACATAGTATATTTGAAATAGATGGTGTACCTTTAGCAAATACTTATTCATCTGGTTTTGATTTACCTGATTTAGAATGTCCTAAATGCCAAACTAAAATGTTAAAAGATGGTAATGATATGCCTTTCGCTACATTCTTAGGTTTTAATGCGGATAAAGTTCCTGATATTGATTTAAATTTTTCTGATTTAAATCAAGCTTCGGCTCATGAATATACTAAAGTATTATTTGGTGAAGATAATGTATATCGTGCTGGAACAATTGGTACCGTAGCAGAAAAAACTGCTTATGGTTTTGTTAAAGGTTATTGTGAAGATAAAGGAATAACTAAAAAATCAGCTGAAATTGAAAGATTAGCGCTTGGTTGTACAGGTGTTAAAAGAACAACTGGACAACATCCTGGAGGAATAGTTGTAATACCTGGATATATGGACGTTTTTGATTTTACGCCTTTTCAATATCCAGCTGATGATCCTAATAGTGCATGGCGTACAACACACTTTGATTATCATGCAATTGATCAAGATGTTTTAAAACTAGATATTCTAGGTCATTCAGACCCAACACAATTAAGAATGATTCAAGATTTATCTGGCCATGATATAACAAAAGTTCCTTTAGATGATAAAAAAACAATGGGAATATTTCTATCACCTGAACCTTTAGGCGTTACTAAAGAACAAATATTAAATGAAACAGGTACTTTAGGAATACCAGAATTTGGAACACCTTTTACAATTGGATTAGTAGCTGAAACTAAACCAACAACTTTTGCAGAATTAATTAAAATATCAGGATTGTCACATGGTACTGATGTATGGTTAGGTAATGCTCAAGAATTAATAAAAAATAATATCGTACCATTTAAAGAAGTAATTGGTTGTCGTGATGATATAATGGTATATTTAATGCAAAAGGGAATGAAACCAATTAAAGCATTTAAAATAATGGAATTTGTAAGAAAAGGTAAAGCAAGTAAAGAACCTGATAAATGGGTTGAATTTGAGCAAGAAATGAAAGAAGCAGGCATTGAAGATTGGTATATTAATTCATGTCGTAAAATAAAATACATGTTCCCAAAAGCTCATGCAACTGCTTACGTTACTAGTGCTTTTAGAATAGCTTATTATAAAGTTCATTATCCAAGTTATTTTTATGCATCATGGTTTTCAACTAAAGCAACAGATTTTGATATCGAAACAATGATAAAAGGTTATGATGCTATTAAAAATAGAATGATTGAAATTTCTAACAAAGGATTTGATGCTTCAAACAAAGAAAGTGGTATTTTAGAATGTTTAAAACTTGCATTAGAAATGACAGCTCGTGGTCTAAAATTTAAAAATATTGATTTAAATAAAAGTCAAGCTACAACATTTTGTTTAGATGAAGAAGGTAATTTAATTCCACCTTTTAGTAGTATTGATGGCTTAGGTGATACTGTTGCTAAAACAATAGTAGAAGAAAGAAATAAAGGTGAATTCTTAAGTATTGAAGATTTACAAAAACGTGGTAAAGTATCTAGTACTTTAATTGAAAAAATGCGTAATATGCATATTTTAGATAATTTAGATGAATCAAGTCAATTAAGTTTATTTTAATTGACTTTTTTCATATTTTAAAAAATAGATAATATAATTTATTAAGAGGTGTTCTATGGAAAAAAAATTACCTAAAGTTTTTGCTAATAAAATTGATAAAAATTTAAATAATAATGAAACAGTATATTACAATAAGAATGAACTAAGAAGTGAACAAAATGACAATTCTAATTCTATATTTACTGTTAAGCAAAAGATAAATCAAATTTTTTCATCAGCTAGATATGTTTATAAAGCAGATGTTATTATTACTACTAAAAATGGTAAAATGAACAAAAGAATTATTGGAAGAAATAGAAATGAATTAATTACTATGGATAATGAAGTTATTAATGTAAATGATATATTAGATATTGAATTTCAAAAAAACAACGATTAATTTCGTTGTTTTAATGTTATAAACATTCAACGTATGTATCTTGTAAGCATCTTAAACTACAAACACAATTTAAATTCATAGTAAAGAAAGAATTAGTTGATACATATGGAATAGCTGCTTGTGTTAGAGGATCAGTATTTGGTGCTAGAACTCTAAAAGTTGCACAACATCCGTCAATTTTTTCAATTCTGAATACGCTTGAACAATTTGACGGTGTTGGAGTGTCAGTACAGTCAGTTGTATCTTTAGTTGTTGGCATACTCCATGGTGTCCCATTACCACAGCATGTATATAACATTATAGGTCTTGTATTGCAAGTATAAGTAGTAGTGCCACAGCCTAAAAATCCACGATCACATGTATCTAAACATGAATCACAACAATTTGCGTTTTGTTGTAGAATACATATTACAGTTAATATTTCAGCTATGCATTTGCAAGATTCATTTTCATTATTACACATAAAATCCACCCTTTCATTTTCTAATATAGCATATTCAATAATGACAAAAGGGTGTGAATTAAACACCTATATTTTATAAATATACATATTGATAATTATTAAAAAATCATATATAATAAATATAGGTGAGTATATGAAAAGATTATTTTTTATGTTAATAGTATTATTTATATTTTATTTAGGTATTCAATTTATATTTTATTGGTTTAGTAATGGTCAAGAAATAAATTATAGAATAAAAGATGGAATCAATAATTTTGATGTTGTTGAAAAATCTAATTTTAGCAATCATAATTATTTTTATAATGTAACAATTAATGATACAAAATTTTCTTTTCAAGTATTTAAAGATTATGGTAAAGAAAATAGAGTTTTAACGGACGCAAAATATTATGAGGATGATACTTATAAATGTATTTTGCCTATTTTTGATGGTGAAATATTAATTGATATGATATGTAAAAGTGATACTTATCAATATTATCACAATATCAAAGGTAATGATAATTTAGATGAATTTGTAAACAATATAGAAATTTATGATGCAAATCAATTTATAGATAATACTGAAGCTCAAGAAATTGAAAATGTTTCAGTATATCGTGATAATTTAATTGATAATCATTATGTGGGAATAAATAATTATAAAGGCATATATAATATAAGCAAAAATTTTAATTCAGTTGTTTATAATATTACATTATTTCAAAATGATGTTTATAATCAAAAATTAGGTACTTTTATTGATAAATATTATATTGTAGCTGATTATAATGAAAAGCATGAATTTAATAAAATAAATATTGTTGACTTAGTAAATTTAGATGCATCTACTATTACATCTAATACTGCGATTTCATTTGACAGTTATATTCAAGGAATAATTGATAATAAAGTTTATTTGTATGATAAAGATAATAAGGTTCAATATGAAATAGACCCTAATAATAAGAGTATTGTTAAAACTGGAACAGAAATAAAATATAATGATGGCGAGTGGAAAACTATGACAGTTGCAGAAGCAAATCAAGAAAAAAAATTTGTTTCAGATGAAAATTATGGTTATGAAAATTATGATAGAGTTGATAAAGTAGGCGAAGAAACTGGTTTTTACTATTTGTATAAAAAGAATGGAAATAGTTATGATGTTTATAGAACTAATATTCAAGATAATGAAGGTATGATTTATTTATTTACTACACAATCAATAGATTTAATAAGTTATGTAAACAATTATGTTTATTTTATCGAAGACAATAAAATAAAAGTATATAATGATGCGATTGGGGTTAAAAACATTGTAGATTATAAAGAATTAGAATTCAATAAAAATATTAATTTTTATGTATTTGCTAATTAATGGAGATGAAATATGCTAGCTATTGTATTATCTGGTGGTGGAGCTAAAGGAGCCTATGAAGTTGGTGTTTGGAAAGCACTTCGTAAATTACATATTAAATATGATATTGTAACAGGTACTTCTATTGGAGCATTAAATGGAATGATGATGACTCAAAAAGAATTTTATAAATGTTTAAGATTGTGGAAAAATATTAATTATGATGTTTTATATGATAATTTTAAACAAATAAATAATTCTAAAGAAATGTATTTAGAATATTTAAATAAAATTGTTGAAGGTGGTATAGATACTGTAAAAATTGAACAATTAATTAATGATAATTACAAGCCTAATAAATTATATAATTCTAAAATTGCTTTTGGTGTAGTATCTTATAATTTATCAACTAGAAAGGTTGTTGTTTCAACTAAAAAAAATACTAGACCTGATAAATTAAAAAAATATATTTTAGCATCTGCTACATGTTTTCCATTTTTTAAGCCGACTAAAATAGACAATGATATTTTAGTAGATGGTGGATATTATGATAATTTACCAATCAATTTGGCAATAGAATTAGGAGCTACTGAAATAATTGCTGTGGATTTGGGTTCAATAGGATTTAGAAAAAGAATAAAGAATAAAGATATAAAAATAACATATATTGAACCAAATAATAAATTAGATTCGTTTTTAATGTTTGATTCAAATGTAACTAAAAGAATGATTAAACTAGGATATAATGATACATTAAAAAAATTTAATAAATTAGATGGGAATTTGTATACTTTTAAAAAAGGAACTTTAACTAATTTATATTATAATTATCATAATGAAATCGATGATATTTGTAATAAATTAAATTATGTTGGTAATTTTAAAAATTATGATCAAAAAAAATTTAATAAAATAATTGAAGATACATTAGAAATATTTAAGGTTAAAGTTGATAAAATATATAATTCTTATGATTTAAATAAAATTCTTTTAGATAAATTAGAAGAAACTAAAGATATTAATTTTGATAAATTTGATTTAGATGAAATAAAAAAAATACTTGATAAATCTATTGTTACAAAATATATATATTTAAAATTAAAAAATTGTGATAAAATAAATGCTGTATTTAATTTTTTTCCAAAGGAATTTGCAGCAGCAATTTATTTATTAGCTGTAAGGAGGTAGTTATGAAAAATATATTAACAGGTATTAGACCAACTGGAAATTTACATTTAGGGCATTATTTTGGATCTGTTTCTAATTGGGTTGATTTACAAGATAAATATAATACTTTTATTGAAATAGCTGATGTTCAGGCTTTAACTGACAATTTTAATAATCCTGATAAAGTTAGAAAAAATGTTAAAGAATTAACATTAGATTTGTTAGCTTGTGGTATTGATCCTAAAAAAACAACTATTTTTATTCAATCATATATACCTGAAATAGCTGAAGCTACAGTTTATTATTCTAATTTAGTAACTATTTCTAGACTATATCGCAATCCAACTGTTAAAACAGAAATTAAACAAAAAAAAGAATTATTTGGTAATGGTGAAAGTGTTACTTATGGTTTTTTAGGTTATCCTGTAAGTCAAGCTGCTGATATTACTATGTTTGATGGTGAGCTTGTACCAGTAGGTGAAGATCAATTACCTCTTTTAGAGCAATGCCGTGAAATAGTTCGTAAATTTAATTCTATATATGGTGATACATTAGTAGAACCAGAACAATTATTAACAAAAAACACTAGAATTAAAGGATTAGATGGTAATGAAAAAATGGGAAAAAGTTTAGGTAATGCTATATATTTAATTGATGATTTAGATACAATTTCTAAAAAAGTTATGTCAGCTGTTACAGATCCTAATAAAATAAAAAAAGATGATAAGGCTAATCCAGATGTTTGTATGGTTTATTATTATCATAAGTTAGTTAATCAATATAATTTAGAAACTGTATGCCAAGAATGTAAAAATGGCAGTCGTGGTTGTGTAGCTTGCAAAAAAGAACTTATTAATAAGATGATGGAATTTTTAAAACCAATTCAAGAAAAAAGAAAATATTATGAAGAAAATATGGATGTAGTTGATAATATTTTAAAAGAGGGAACTTTAAAAGCACAAAAGTATGCGAAAAGTAAAATGAAACTTGTTAGAGAAAACATGAAAATAGATTACTTTGAATAAGATGTTATAACAACATCTTTTTTTGAGGTGATTTATGAATTTTTTAACTTTGTTATTAAAAGGATTTATAATAGGAATAGCCAAAATAATTCCTGGTGTTAGTGGAGCTTTAATTGCAATTAGTTTTGGAATTTATGAAAAGGCTATTAAAGCAATTAGTAATTTTTTTGAAAATCCAATTAATAATTTTTTATTTTTATTTCCTATCGGATTAGGAGTATTACTATCTATTTCTTTGACTAGTGGTTTGATTCTTTATTTTATTAATAATTATTATTTTCCAACTATTCTTTTATTCATCGGTTTAATAATGGGAGGAATTCCTTCTTTGATCGATAATATTAATATTAAAAAAGTGAAATTTATACATATTTTGATTTTAACTTTAAGTTTTTCCACAGTTTTTTTGATTTTTTTAGTGAATGGTCAACATTTTTTTGTTGAGACATCCAATGAATTAATTAATTTTTTATTATTTTTTATTATTGGTTTTATTGATGCTTTAACTATGATAATTCCTGGTATTAGCGGAACAGCTGTGATGATGATTTTAGGTTGTTATAATTTGTTATTAAATTTTTTAAGCTCTTTAACTAGTATGGAAGCTATTTTTTCTAATATTTTTAAAGTTATCCCTTATTTATTAGGTATTGTTTTATGTGTTATTATATTATCTAAAGTGATGACATATTTATTTGATAAAAAAAAGGAGTATATGT
>ERZ1643251.2367-NODE-2367-length-19356-cov-6.745557_pt1 | contig 19356 bp, 20 predicted proteins | sample MGYA00579261_ERZ1643251 | MGnify/ENA primary metagenome ERZ1643251 (study PRJEB29033, sample SAMEA4952267) | chicken gut metagenome | biome: Broiler Chicken; feature: Gastrointestinal Tract; material: Caecum | place: Ireland | collected 2018 | study: Broiler...
TGGTAACTACATTATACACGATTTGGAGTTATATTGCTATATTTTTTTTGAAATTAATTAAAAATTTGGCGGTGTAGAGCCGTTGTGCTTTACACTACCATCGCCGACAAGGGAGTGTCCATATGAATCTGAAAATAGCAGTCTGCGACGACGACGCATCGCAGCGTGAATACATCGACAGCATCGTCGCGGCGTGGGCGCGGCGTGGCCGGCACATAGCCGATATCCGGCAGTACGACAGCGCGAAGCGGTTCTTGTTCGATTACGACGCCGAGAAGGACTTCGACATACTGCTGCTCGACATCGAAATGCCCGAGATAAGCGGCATCGAGGTGGCGAAGCGTGTGCGGCTTTACAATACCGCGGCGCAGATTATCTTTGTCACCGGCTACTACGAGTATTTCAGCGACGGCTTCGACGTCTCGGCGCTGCACTATCTCATCAAGCCGGTCGACGACGCGAGACTGCGGCCGGTGCTCGACAAGGCGGTCGAAAATCTGAGCTGGCGGCAGCGCTCGGTGCTGGTGTCGACTCCGGACGAGGACATAAAGCTGCCGCTCGCCGACATCTGCTATATCGAAGCCGACAACATTTACCTCAATATATACACACCTCACGGCTGCTGGCGCACACGCTCGTCGCTCGCGAAATTTTCCGAGCAGCTCGACGATACCTTCTTCAAGGTTCACCGCTCGTATATAGTATCGCTCAAATATATACGCAAGATTTCGCGCGCCGAGGTCACAATGACAAACGGCGCGGCGATACCAATCAGCCGCGGAATGTACAACGAGGTACACGCCGCGCTGATCAAATATTTGTGACGCTGATTTGATATTTGCTATAATGATTAAGTTTCTGTTATGCTGATTCTATATATATGGTAAGGAATAATTATGCTGTTAGACAAGCTGATATCAAAGCGGGTAGCCCGCGTTGAGTCGGAGCTGCTGCAAAAATACTACGCCGAGGTCGAGCATATGTACGACAAAATGCGCGGCTGGCGGCACGACTACCGACACCATATACAGGTGATGAAGGTGCACATGGCGAACGGAGAATACGACGCGGTCGACTCCTATCTCGATATGCTCGACAACGAATTGACGAACGTCGAGACGGTGATAAAGACCGGCAACCGCATGGCTGACGCGATACTGAACAGCAAGCTGTCGCTCGCCGCGCAGAGGTCGATAAACATCAAAGCCGACGCGAAGATTCCGATATCGGTGTCGGTGTCCGAGCTGGACTTGTGCATTGTCATCGGCAATCTACTCGACAACGCGATCGAAGCCTGCATGGAGCTGCCCGAGGAGAAGCGGCTGATTCGGATATACATCGACATGAAGGGCAACTTCCTCTATTTCGCGCTGACCAACACCGCCGCGGGCAAAAAGAAGCGCACATTTCGTTCGACCAAGGGAGAGGGACACGGCTACGGAATCGCCCGGGTCGACGCGGTCGTGAAAAAATACGGCGGCTACGTGACCCGCGCGTCCGAGGACGGGGCGTTCTCGACCGAGGTCTTGCTGCCGGTCGTGGGGTAGTATCGCGGAAAATCTCAGTTCGGGCGAATATTTCAGAAAGTCAAAGCGAATCATACACGGGAGAAGCCTGTCTATCGGCTCTCCCGATTTTCGCATTTCACATCATAATTCATACATTTGACAACAGAATTCCCCATTATAAGCCATGATGTGGTATACTGAAATCAAGAGGTGGAGTTTGAAAATTAATTTTCAAACTATCGAGTTTTGTGACTTCGCAATCTTCGATTGCGATTTTGCTTCGCAAAACCGCCGCAAAACGTCGACAAGGAAAGGAAACTTTGCTATCGCAAAGTCACGATCGTATTTATGAAAAAGCAGAAAGAAAAGCGCCGATATACGACTATCGGCTCGTTTATCTGGGCGCTGAAGCGTATGTGGAAGCTCGACCCTCGGTTCTTATTTTACGTCTTTGCCGCGATACCGTTCGCGATAGTGGCTCCGCTGCTGTCGTCGTATTTTACGAAGCTGCTGCTCGACGCGCTTGGTGGCGGCGCGGGAATATCGAAGCTGCTCGCGATAATCGTCGGCTTCACCGTCGCGCAGATACTGCTCGATGTTCTGATGCAGACATCGAATGCGCTCTGTGGGTCGAGGCGTTACTATGCTACCGGCGTAGTACAGACCGAGATGGATGTGTGGCAGACCAACAGCACCGACTACGAGAATCTCGAGCGGCAGGACTACAAAAAGGTCGCCGAATACGCGCACAATGACGCCTCATGGGGCAACTGCGCGCTCGAATTCTTCTGGCAGGATATCATGAATCTGCTCATATCGCTGCTCGGCATCGGCACCTACGCGTCGCTGCTCGGAGCGCTGAACCCGCTGCTGTTCATAATCGTCGCGGCGGTTTCGATTGTGTCCTACTTCACGACCCGCTGGCAGCCCGAGTACTACGAAAAGCACAAGCAGGAATTCGAAAAGGAGCAGCGCAAGCTCGGCTATCTTGAGGGATTATCGGAGGATTTCGCCGCCGCTAAGGACATAAAGCTCTACGGAATGGGATCGTGGATTGACAAAATGGCGCGCGACTATCAGAGCTATATACTGATGTGGGAGAAAAGGTGCGGTCTGCGCGGGCTCCTCGCGTCGATTGTATCGGGTGTGATGAGCCTTGTACAGAACGGCGCGGCGTACATATTCCTGATAGGCTCGCTGACAGAAAGCAGGATCACGGTCGGCGACTTCGTATTCTATTTCGGCATTGTCGGCCGCATCTCCGGCTTTCTACAGGGAGTCATACGCGGCGTCGCGCAGCTGAAGACCCGTGCCGAGCACATCGACTACTACCGCGACCTATTCGCGTATCCGAACAAGCTGAATTACGGCGAGGGCTGCGACCTGCCGCGGGGGGCGGTCAAAATTGAGCTTATCGACGTCTGGTACAAATACGACGGCGCGGAGGACTACACGCTGAAAGGAGTCAATCTGACGATTGAACCGGGCGAAAATCTGGCTCTGGTCGGACTCAATGGCGCGGGCAAGACCACATTGATAAAGCTCATCTGCGGCTTCTATCTGCCTACCAAGGGGGAAATCCTCGTCGGCGGCCGGCAGATCACCGACTACAACATAAACGAATATTTCAGCATAATATCAGCGGTATTTCAGGAGATACGCCCCTGCGCGTTCACGATGTTCGAATTTGTCGCGAGCAGCGACCTTGAACGCGCGACCGCGCGCGACGACGCCATGACTGCGATGAAGCGCGCCGGTATCTGGGACAAGATATCAAGTCTCGAAAACGGCATCGACACCCACCTGATGAAAGGCATATGGGACGACGGCGTGGATCTATCGGGCGGCGAAATGCAGAAGCTGATGCTGGCGCGCGCGATATACAAGCAGAGCGGCATATTGATTCTCGACGAGCCGACCGCCGCGCTCGACCCGATAGCCGAAAATGAACTATACCTCCAATACCGCGAGCTGACGCACGGCAAGACATCTATCTACATCTCGCACCGCTTCGCGTCGACCCGCTTCTGCGACCGAGTCGTCCTACTCGAAAACGGCGTCGTAGCCGAGTCCGGCACTCACGACGACCTGATGAGCCAAAACGGCAGATACGCGCATATGTTCAATGTTCAAGCGAAGTACTACAAAGAGGGAGAACTGTCTGAAAACTGAATTTCAGGATTTACCTTTTGCAGCTTTACTTCTGTCTTAGTGCAAGCTGATTTGTAAAAATCAAGCTCCAGAATTGAGAGGTGCAATATAATGCGAAAAGAAAACATCACCTGGCGCGCCTTGAAGCTTTATGCCGGGTACAACAAGAAATATTTTCCGATACGATTTTTATCGATAACCCTCGACTCAATTTCGCCCTATTTCAATCTCTATATGTCAGCGGAGATTGTGACGGCGCTGTATGAAGCGCGGGCAAAGACCGAGCTGTATTGGCTCGTCGCGCTCACGCTCGCCGGCAATCTCATTTTGCGTATTCTCGGCGCTCTGCTGTCAAGGCAGGCTGACATCGAATACAAAATCCTCACGAACAACGAAAAGGCCGCGTTCAACTACAAGACGATATCGCTCGACTACGACAAGCTCGAAAATCCCGATATCCGCACGCTGCGCCGCAAAATCCGCGAAAACGCCAACATCAACTGGTACGGCGTCATGTGTATGAAAGACTCGCTTGAGTATGTATTCAGATACGCGGTCAGCATAATAATAGCGTTTATTCTGCTGTCCGAGCTTATTGTTGAGATTGTCAGCGCCGGAATCAAGCTGTCGTCGCTGCTGCTGCTTTTCGGTCTGGTGATATTTATTGTCATATCCATAATCTACAACCGATTCACAAATCAAAAGGTTGCCGCGCTGTACAAGCGGGGCGGTGACCTCATGCTCCATGAGAATCAACTCAGCAGGGGCTACACCACCGCCGCTGCCGACGCGCGGATATATCGGCAGCAGTATCTACTCGAACGGATCTTTGACAAACTGAACCGCGACCACCTGCGCGTGGTATCCGAGTGCAAGCGTCAAGAGCTGTTTTTAGGAATCCCATCGATAATACTGGACTATCTGCCGAATGTCTGCGCGTATCTGATTGTATGTATATACTGTATCATCGGAATGATACCGATCGGCGGAGTCATCAAATATGTCGGATATCTGAACATAGCCAAGGATTGTATTCAGCAGTTCTTCTTTCATCTGAATCGGCTGAAAACCAACGAGCAGTTTCTCGTGCCCTATCTCGAGTATCTGAATCTGCCGAATGATATGTACCAGGGCTCGCTCGCGGTCGAAAAGCGGAGCGACAAGAAATTCGACATCGAGTTCCGCGACGTCAGCTTCAAATACAGCGGCACGGACGAATACGCGCTGCGGCACATCAATCTCAAGCTGAACGTCGGCGAGCGGCTCGCGGTCGTCGGCATGAACGGCAGCGGCAAGACTACGTTCATCAAATTGCTCTGCCGCTTCTACGACCCGACCGAAGGCGAGATCTACATGAACGATTTCAACATACGCAAATACGACTACCGCGAATATCTCGACATCTTCTCGGTCGTGTTCCAGGACTACACTTTGCTCGCTCTGCCGCTCGGCAACAACATCTCCTGCGGCGAGAAGTGGGACACCGCGAGAGCCGAGCGAATCATCGACGAGGTGGGCTTCGGCGAGCGCTACCGCGAGCTGTCGAAGCGGCTCGACACGCCGTTATACAAAAATTTTGACGAGGACGGAGTGAACATCTCGGGCGGCGAGGCACAGAAAATCGCGCTCGCCCGCGCGCTCTACCGCGACGCGCCGTTTATCATCCTCGACGAGCCGACCGCCGCGCTCGACCCGATAGCCGAAGCCGAGATATACTCGAAGTTCGACCATATAGTCGGCGACAAGACGGCGATATACATCAGTCACCGGCTGTCCTCCTGCCGCTTCTGCGACAAGATAGCCGTATTCGACCACGGCGAGATTATGCAGGTGGGCACGCATGACGAGCTGCTCGCCGACACTGACGGCAAATACTACGAGCTCTGGCAGGCGCAGGCGCAGTATTACACGAAGGCGGAATGAATCTGTGCGTCAGCTTATTTTACCGTCAGTGCCTCACAATGCACAATTAATTCCGGTATATTATCGCCAATTCTATTGACTTTCGGCATATGCGGTGTTATAATAAACCTGCGCACTCATTTGCGTAAATTGTCATTAACGAGGAGAAACCGCCATGCCGTATACCACAATAGTCCCGATCGACAGCGCCAACCTCGCCCGCGCCGGACGCGGGCGCACCGCACAAGCGCTGCGCAAAGCCGGAATCAATCGCGTGATGCTCGCGATCGGCTCGTATAAATCCGACCCTGACTCGCGTGCGCGTCAGCTCGACGCGCTTTATGAGAATCTCGAATTCATGAAGCGAGAGGGCTTCGACGCCGGAGTCTGGCTCTGGGCGTTTATGTACGACGGCGGCGAGTATACCCGTATCGCCGGATTCGACGGGAGAAGCTCGAAGCAGTCCTGCTGCCCGCTCGACCCCGAATTCCGCGAATTCTGCGCCGGATATGTTCGCGACATCGCGCGTCTCGCGCCGTCGCTGATATTGTTCGACGACGACCTGCGCTTCGGTCACCTCGACATCGGGCTCGGCTGCCGCTGCGAGCTGCATATTGCCGATATCCTAAATAGACTCGACGAGCGGCTGTCGCCCGACGAGCTTGTACGGCGGGCGTTCAATGGCGGCGAGAACCGCTATCGGCGCGCGTGGCTCGATTCGATGGGCGATTCGATACGCCGCTTCGCGCGCGATATGCGCGCCGCGGTCGACGGCGTCGACAAAAGCATCCGCATGGGGCAGTGCGCCTGCATCACGAGCTGGGACGCCGACGGAGTAGACGCAGACGAGCTGTCGCGAATCCTCGCGGGGGACACCCGCCCCTACCTGCGCCTTATCGGCGCGCCCTACTGGGCGGTGAAGCAAAACTGGGGCAACCGGCTCGCCGACACAATCGAGGTCGAGCGTATGCAGCTGAGCTGGTGCGGCGAGGATATCGAGGTCGTCTCGGAGGGCGACGTATATCCGCGCCCGCGCTGGATCTGTCCCGCGTCCTACCTCGAGTGCTTCGACACCGCGCTCCGCGCGTCGGGCGGCTTTTCGGGCATACAGAAATATATGCTCGACTACACGTCGAGCGCCGCGTATGAGACCGGCTACATTGACCGGCATATCCGAAGCGGCGGGCTGTACAGTGAGCTTGACCGGCTGTTCGCTGATAAGACCGCGGTCGGCGCGCGGATATACGAATACAAGCACAAGCTCGCGACGGCGGAGCTCGCGGGCGCCGACTCCGAATATATGCAGAATATGCTGTTCTCGACAGCCGCCCGTGCCGCCGCGGCGAATGGAATCCCCACAGTCTATTGCGACGAGGGAAATTCTGCCGGAATCCTGTTCGGCGAGAACGCGCGGCAGCTTCCGGACGACAAGCTCGGCTCGGGTTTGGTTTTAGATCTGGCCGCGGCTGAAATACTCATGGGGCGGGGAATAGACGTCGGAATTGAAGCGGTCGGCGACTATTTTCAGCCGAACGAGGAGCACGGATTCGGAAATCACAGCTTTATTCAGTCACGCGATGAACACGGGCTTGGAAGCCGCGACTGCGTACTTTCGGACGCTGAACATCATATCAATAGCGAATATATTCCGTGGCGGTGCGGCAGAGTGAGACAAATTAAGCTTAAAGCGACCGCCGAGATTTGTTCGAATTTTGTCGTTGACGGCGAGGACTATTCGCCATCGTTCTATTATTATACGAACAAATCCGGACAGCGGTTTGCCGTGATCTGCGCCGACGCGAAGGTCTGCGGCGAGCCGCTCTGGCGCAGCTATTTAAGGCAGAGCCAGCTGATATGCGCGCTTAATGAGCTGGGCTGTCAGCCGCTCCCGGTATACTGCTCGGGCGAGCCCGACGTTTACATCATAGCGAAGCGGTCGGGCAATCGGCTCGCGGTCGGGATATGGAATCTATCTCCCGACGAGATATTCGACGCGGAGCTGGTCTTTCCTTTGCGCAGTGTCACACTTGCAGACACGGTCGACTGCGCCGCTCATTCCGCGAATGCTGACGGGCAAAGCGGCAGGCTTGTTATCGAGCGGCTGCTACCTTATCGGGCGGCGGCGGTTGAGGTCGAGCTTTCAGAATGACAAGAATCTGCCGCCGTACTTGGTACAGCGGCAGATATTTTGCTTTTATCAGCATCACACTCGATTATCACCGAATGCCCTGCCGATTAAGCGGTTATTAGCTTGGGTTATTTCGAGGACTTGATGTCGTTCTCGTACTTTTCGATCATCTTCTTGACCATCTGGCCACCGATCGAACCTGCCTGCTTCGAGGTGAGTTCGCCGTTGTAGCCCTGCTTCAGGTTGACACCAACCTCGCTTGATGTACCTCGCCCATCTTAAACGACCACATCAAGGGGGGAATATTGTCTTTATATTCCATATAAATAACCATGACTTTGCGCCAGCAAAGTCTACCTGTCTTTGTCGAAGTTTTGTGACGTTTTTGCGAAGCAAAATCGCGGTTTGAGACCGCGAAGTCACAAAACATGTGAGTTTGAAAAATTCATTTTTCAAACTCATTCACTTGCTGCCGCACCAAGCTCTCTGACCGGTTCTCTGTCAAGCTCACCAATGAACTTGTAGAAAATGCGCACTGACTGCCGGTAAGGGCTGTTCCGATGTGACGCCAACTTTTTCCCGTCCGGCAGAAGCTTTGGTCCGATCTCGATTCGGTCTACAAATGTTGTCAAAATCTCGCGGTCAAGCTTATCAATATGCGTATACGATTTTGCGGCTTCGAAGAATCTCGCATATCTTTCTTCGATATCAGCCGCGGGATTTGGACGGTCAAGCTCACTGACGAGCAAATTCAAACTTTTAGCTTCGCGCTCAAGGTCGGCAACCATAATTCTAAGCCGGTTGTCATCAAGCGTACCTTCCGCGTTGTCGGTGTATAACTTTGTAATTATACGGTCGATTGTCGAAAGCCTGGTTTTAGCCTTGTCGCGTTCTATACGTGCCGAATTATGATTGTCGTCACCAAGTTCACGATTGATTATCTCATTAACCATACCTGCAATCTCATCGTCACAGAGACAAAGCAGTGAATTCAAATCTGTTCTGACAATTTCAATTAGATCGGCATACCTTATCCGAACGCCGTCGCAGGGGTTTGAAATGTCACTTCTTTGGTGTGTGCATGACAGATACCAATACTTTTCACGTTCGCCTTTATATACCGTTCCGCAGGAGCAAAGCGCGCCGCCGCACTTCGCACAGACGGCAATCCCGGAAAAAATGCTTTTCCGTATCTGCTCATAGCTGCGGAAATCATTGCTTCCTCGTCCGAGATTTCTGTTTGCGAGGTCGAATAGTCTCTCGCTGATGAGCGGCTCGTGAGTGTTTTGGGTAATTGCCCAATCCTCTTTAGGCAGCTCTACTTTTTTCTTAGATTTAACACTGACCTTGCGGCTTCGCCCGAGTAGGGTATGCCCGAGATAGACCGGATTTTTCAGAATGCGCTTTATTGTGGTATAGTTCCAAATGTCAGAAACCCGCGCCGCCCCTTCATCGCTGAAATTGTCGCGGTAAAGCACCCTATATTTGAGCGGCGGAATTATACCGTCCTCGTTGAGTCCCATCGCGATTTTTCGTGAGGATTCGCCATCAGCCGCTCTTTCGAATATGCGCCGTACAATGGGAGCGGTAATTTCATCGGGAACGAGCTGATTATTATTCCGCATATCCTTTCGGTACCCGAAAGGCGGGCAGGCACAGTAAAGACCGTTTTCGCGCTTGTTTTTCAGAACGTCGCGAACCTTTCGCGATCCGTCGCGCAGATAAACCTCGTTCATCGCGAACTGAAACGGAGCCATGATATTATCCTGCTCGGTATCGAAGTTGTCCGCAATCGCGATGTATCTTATTCCATGCTCCGGAAAGAACTGCTCGGCATAATAGCTTGACTCACGCATATCGCGCCCGAGACGCGATAAGTCCTTTGTGATAACGGTGTTTGCACCGCCTGCATCGAGCTGGCGCATCATTTCCTGAAACCCCGGACGCTCGAAATTTCCTCCTGACCAACCGTCATCGACGAATTCGCGTACGATGTTGATTGAATTTCTTTTACAGTAATCCGAAATAATTGAACGCTGATTTGTGATACTCCCGGATTCTCCGCCTTGAGCTTCCTCACGTGAAAGACGCAGATAGGTGAATGCAAGAGTAATATTGCCGGTTTTCATTTATCCTCCTTCAATGCACCGGCACCGCTGATATTATTATACACTATATTCTGCTCATTTGTCAATGGTATACCGTTCCGTTCAGAAGAAACGAGCCGTTCCGAGACGAGCGACAGAGCTGTGCGCCTTTTATCGAACACACGGCTTATTTCGTAGACAACGTTGTCAATTGAGATTTGATTTATACTCATAATTATGACCATGACTTCGCGTCAGCGAAGTCTACCTTTCTATGTCGATGTTTTGTGGCGGTTTCGCGTTAGCGAAATCGAAGTCGGAGACTTCGAAGTCACAAAACTCGTGAGTTTGAAAATTTATTTTTCAAACTTTTCACCTCAGCTGTATTTTTTACGTATATTATTGAATATATTCATGAGCTTATTATTAAGTGAATATCCAGTCGGTATGATAACCGTAGATTGTTGTGGCATATTATATGGTTCAGTTGCCGCACGCTTTTGATTTGCCATTTGAATTTTCAGACTTTGAGATGATCCGCTTCTTTTGCTTGTGTTCTTTGTGGGTGTTCGCTTTTGCGTCTCTGTCCTCAAGTCTTTGAATAGCAAGATACGCGGTCATATCGAGACAGCCGGAGCTATTGTATTTATCTCTCATCCGCATGATAATAGCCATCCATTCAAAACTAATTTATAAATATAAAAGAGTCAATGATTAATTTACAGTTAAGTGTTAATGCTTCATCTGGACTGCCTTACGCTATCGGCACTCGCTTCTGTTCTTGTGATTAACTTACACGACCTTTCACCGGATTGCCTGCGACGGTTGTTAACACGCTCGGGCTGTCCATGGTGGGGAGTATCACCTCTTTTGTCCTCATCGCCAATCGGGAGCTGCCCGACTTTTCCGGAGCTGATATTTCTCGCTCGCACCTTAGTGGCGGTCTTGGCGTATCCTCTGGCTTGGCTCTGACAAGAGAGTTCGTTGTCCGATAAAGCTATTCGGTTGTCAAAGAGCCTTCGTGTCGGAGGGGGTTAAACTGTTACCTTCCGCCACGGAGATGTGAGCTTTTATATGTCCCTTCACCTATCATCTTTTTGGGGGCGATTTTGCACCCTGTTTTTCGGATTCTGGTGAATTTTTAATTTTCTTCAACGCGACATTGATGCTCTTGGATACATTTTGGTGGCTGATACCCTCGATTTCTCCAATCACATCAATGGTCATGCCATCCACGAAATACATCCACAGTCTGCGGAACTGCGTTTCGGTCAGCTTGTCCTTCAGCTTCACGACCGTATCGGAAGCCTTTTTGTATTGCTCGGCTCTGTCGTGTTGACGTTCCATAACCACATCAACGGCAGGAACGGCAAGCACCGATTCGGATAAAGTGTCAATAGGCAGCCGGTGCTTTTCCTCCACGACATCACGGTTGTCCTCTTTGCGGAAGTTCTCATCTGACCATGCTTTGAACGCGAGAAATTCCTCCTCGCTTCCAAAATCTTCACGTGTCACACGAATGGGTTTGCCTGTCGCGGAAGGATATACAATAGCGTCCGGTTCTTTCTTGTTGAGAGCGTAGATGCTCGATTTGTTATACATTTCTTGTCCTCCGGTTTTCTGAAATTTGGTTTGCGGTAAAGTCAAATTTCAGTTCGGAGGGCTTCGGCAGCGCTGCATATTGCGGCAATAGGTTCCGAAAAACATAAAAATCCCTTTCCGCTGCTCCTGCCGGCGGAAAGGGATTTTAAAAAGCCGCATGACGGTGGTCTCATTATCCGAGCCGATAAAACAGAAATCCTTACGGATTCCTGCTTCATGCGGCTTTGGGATGACTACACCTATCAGGCGGCTCCACAGCTCAGCTATGAAAAGTATTCAGTTGTAGTTATTTCACTGCTTTGAGTGATGATTTTCTCGTCTCATGCTCAAAACATTAAAGACGGTTATAATTCCGCATTTTTTGCATTTCACTTCTACATGACCCTGTGTGTCCTCATATACTGTCAATGCGTTGTGTTGGCAATACGGGCATTTAAGTGTTTGTTCTTTCTGTGAAGCAATAGCAACTCTGGCTCGATCGATTTTCTCCAGCATTTCTGGAGACGGTTCGGAAATTCGAATATTCTTTTTCATGCCACACCTCCAACAATTCGCTGTATTCAGACCGAGGATAGTCCTTGAGATAAGTACTATAGAGAGACGTCAGTTTGAGAACCACCCTTTCTCGGACGATCTCTCAGACGCTTGGTTTAAAAATTCGGCAGAGTCTATACGGAGCTGCCACGCTTATTGGGAACCGAGCCGGGAGCTGAGATGAAAACCCAATGCTTCCGATTCCTCGAATACCCATATGTTTGTATGTACCCAATAGTTATCATCAAAGCGAGGTGGATCCGGCGCATTGGTCATGCCCATGCCAAACTCGGGTCGTCCATCAGTTCTTGTAGGACATCTTGTTCAAAAGACCGTCAACTCTTGCTTTCTGTATAAGACGGCAGGTGACTACTGTAGCAATGAAGTTGATGAATTCAGAGCATATTGGAGAGAAACCACCACAGGCATTCATTTTATCTAGACATTGGTCGTTCTTACACTGCTTGAAAACGAGTTCCAAACCCCTAAACGGTCCTCTTGCTGTTATGGCTTCTGCTGACTTCTTACGGTTCGTTGTTACTATATCTTGTTTCGAATACGTCGACTCCTCGACGCCTGCAAGACTTCCTCGAGTAAGAGCGATAACCTTCATCTCGTGTATCTGCCATATATATGCTTTTGAGTTCGGGCAGCAACGGACTTTGCTTTGTTTAGAAAGCTTGTCCGCTTCAAAAATGCCTTTATTATTGCCCATATCAAGCGCATTAAAGTGGTGCCCCGTTTGACGAGTGTCAAACGGGGCGTTGTGTCCTCGTTGTTACGTCAGGCGTTCCCGCTTGACGCTGCTGCTGTGAATGGTTCAGTTATAGTAGCGATCAGAAAACTGATCAAGGGACTCGACGGTACCGTTTCTGTGAACGTCAGCAGTAAAGCTGAGGCGATAAGTATACCCGCCAGGAACATTGGCGACTTCTTCGTAGAAATCGAAGGTATCACCGGTGTCAGAGAGATTGTCCCAGGTTGCGACTTCGATGAGTTGCGATCCGGAAACTCTTGAAAGCGTGATATTCACATTGTCGATTTTGGTTGTGCCGGAGAAGCCCTGAATTTCAATATCGCAGCAGGCATAACCGTCAATCCGCTGGTGAGAAATCTGCACCATAGCAGTGTTGTCCCAGAGCGGAGATATTGTCGGATCTGCGGCAGCACAGATGGGAAGTGCAATGACGCTCAGCATGAAAATCAAGGAAAGGGCGAGGACGAGAAGCTTTTTGTTTTTCATAACAAAAATCCTTTCTGTATGTATTCATATAAAGAACGATACAGAAAGGAGTTTTACTACAGCTTTATGAAATGTTTTCTGCGATTTTCAAAATTTCTTTTTGAGACAATGCACCTGTGATGGTAATAACATTTGTTCCATCATTATACATAAGCCGTAATGTCTCATCTATTTCGGATTTCACCAGATATGCTGTATAGTTATTGACAGCAACTACATTGTATTCGCTGTGTTCGGAATCGTACTGTATGGTTGTTGAATTTGCGGGGGCAATCTTAATGCGGATATCAATGCTGGTCTCTGCGTTTGTCAGCGTATATTCCGAATATAGTCTTGTTTCCTCTTGCTTTGTCAGCTCAAAACCATCCGGCATATAACTGAGCTCATAGTCTCCCAGTTTATGAGCTTCACCATTGAAATATACTCCAAAGTCAAATGATGTGTACTTGTCGAAGAATTCAACTACAGCGTCAATTACAGCAGCTCTGACCGGCGGTACTGCGAGCATAGTGACAAATCCGAGCGTTCCAACAATCAGGATGCATGAAACTACACGTCGAAGCACTGTGTAACGGTTAGCACTTACCTGCCGTTTGTAACGAGCTTCATACCGCTTGAATGCTTTCTGCTCAATCTGTAGGTGCTCAGGAGTCAGCTTAACCGGCACAAAATCCTTGTCAAGTGCCTCGTCTTTCATGTCTTCCTTGGCTGCATCACGAAATGCATGTGTAAGGATGGTATCAAACACAGCTTCGTCTACGGATTTTTTAATCATCTTTCCTGTCCTCCTTCAGCATTTCAATAAGCGCCTGCCTTCCTCTGACGATACGGATGCCGGCGTTCTTTTCGGAAATACCGAGAATCTGCGCAATCTCGCGCTCTTTCATCCCGCAAAGAAATTTCAATTCGCAGGCATCGCGATATATATCCTTCAGAGAACGAATGCACTGTACCAGATACTGATAACCCTCATTGGACATCACTTGTTCTAATGGCAGCGGCTCATCAGATTCTACCACAGGCTCAAGCTTATCGATATCCTCTGCGATAAATTTCTTCTCATGCTTCAGCCAGTCCATCGCGGAACTGTATGTGGTTTTCCGTACATAGCTCCATGTAGCTTCTTTATCATTCAGATCAATTTTATCAAGATTGTCGATGAGTTTCATAATAGCATTATGTACCACATCTTCCTCTGCCTGATATTTTCCCACATATATTCGTGCAACGCGGCTCATGCTGGAAAGGTATTCCTCATAAATGATTGTTAATTTTCCACGGTCTTCTTCGGTTTCAAGCGTGTATAAATATAACGATAACGGAAACAAATTTACTACACCTCCGGGTGAGATATCAGGATTTTCTTTATTTTATCCACACTTACCCGGCGGTAAGCCGCTAAGATCGGTGGAATAGCTTCGTCAATCAAACGCAGCTCATCTGCGGTGCAGTCCTTCATGTATTCCGCAATATCGTGCTTGTATGGGATTTCTGCTACAGTGAGACTATCACACAGCAGCATATCCAGCGTCACACTGAGCGCATTGGCTATCTTGACAACAGTGTTCGTTTCCGGTTTGCCGCTGCCAACCTCAATGTGACTGATAGTGGTATTGGACATATGCACTGCATGAGCAAGGTCGCTCTGCGTCATATTTCTTTTTTCGCGGTACTTCTTTACCCTTCTCCCCAGCGCTTCATAATCAATTACATCTGAACGTATCATGCAAATATATCTCCAATGTGGTAATTTTAGTATAAGTATATTGTACAGAACAATATGGATTTTGAAAATACATTGTATAGGCAGTATGCCTACACACTGTATTTCTACCTTATTGTTTACAAAAAATTATCAATTTATCACCATTGAGCTCAGACATAAAAAGTTAATAAATACGGGTGTAGTAAAAAATCGCATATCATCGTTATATATATAGATACCAGATCAATCGTCACTTTGGTCACCGGTATTTTTCAAGCTGTCGAGTATACGATACAGTGCCTTGGGAAGCGGCAATCCACACGCGCCTACATTTTCAAGAATGCTAAGGCTTTCGTTGGCTATATAGTAGCTTACCACCATGATCCGGATAAATACGTTGTCCGGTGAAATGATGGAGTCCAGTACAGTTCCAAGCGCCACCATGAGCAGGATGAATATCTTCTTCAAACTGCCCCGAAACATACTGACTGAGCTGAGCCCACCGCTCTTACTCTTGTTTGAGCGCATTAAGATTGCTTTCACAATTCCAGTCAGAATGTCGATTGCGATGACAGTCACCAGCGATATCAGCCATATATCCCATCCTCCAAGCAGATTTACAATCATTCCTGATACAAGGCATACGACCCATTTGAATTTTTTCTTCCATGATTTTAAGACCCTCCTAAGGTCACACAATTGAATAGTCAGCTGTTTTGACTTCCTGTAATATAAAGAGATTTCTATAAGCAGGAAGTAAACCGCAAGATCTGATTTTTACTGCGTTTACCTTTCATGTGAAAATTGCTCCTTAACAGTCAAGGGGTGATTCATGTGGACAAGCTCATTGACAGAATCAGGCTTGTGAAATCCGGCGATGATGCCGTATGATGGAGATCATCGAAAAATTTCTGCCGCTTATCGGCAAGTATACTCGTAAACTGAACTATGATGAAGACTGCAAGAGCGAGCTTATATTGAAGTTGATCGCACTTGTGAAAAACGAGATTTATCTGGATAAACTGCGCAGCGACAGCGATGGCGCTGTCGTTGAGTACATATGCAATTCCATTCATCATTGCTATATTGCTCTATCCAAGGCGCGGTGCCGGATACGGGATAATGAAACAGTATATGACCGGGAAACATTTGTGGAATTATTGGAGGATAATCTACAATACGCGGAAAATATGGATGATGGGATGTTTATGGAGACAATCCGGGCGCATCTTACGGAGCGGGAATTCCTGTGCGTCCGGCTGATTGTGCTTGAAGGATGGACAGCAGAAGAAGTTTCAAAGCGGCTGGGAGTATCAAAGCAGGCTGTGAATCAATGCAAAAGGCGTGCGCTTGATAAGGTCAAGAAAATTTACATTTGCACTGATTGACAACATTGCCTGTACAGTGTATAATATACGTAGGAATTTGCGATGGGAGGGGGGTTTTTGGATAAACTTGTGCTACTCACCGTAACATTGCTGTGCGCGGGAATCCTCTGCGCTTGTGTGGACAGCACGCAGGTTGATATCTCGGCGGTTACTACGGTAGTGGATTCGGCGGTGGATTGAAGCAGTGGCGGGACAACGGTAGAGGAGAATGCGTTGGATGGAGTAGTGCATTATTCAAATTATTCAAATCTATCTGGTTATAAGGTTTTAAGATATGACCAAATGGGTGGAAAAGAATATCATCGTCTTTTCTCTATTTCTGACGACGGCAACACCTGGAATGAAAAAGACACAGACATCGATACAGTATACCCGCATATGTTTACCAGTATCAGTGTCTTGAATTAATTCATCGGATTCTTAATGTATCGATATGATTCCTTTGATTTTAACTCGGCGATTCTACTGACTATCGATAGAGGTGCGAGATGGATCAGACAAACCAAAATCGTGAATTGCTGAGAGATTACTCATTTCAATGGTATATGCTTGAAGCATCTGCACCACTTTTTAAGGATGACGTTTGCTATATTCAAAAGTAAATGCTATAATATAATTTTAGAGGTGCCAAATGATATCCACAATGAAAGCGAAATTTATATTTGTAATAATTATTGCCATTTACATCATTCTTACCGGCTGCAGCGTAATACCGGATGAATCAGCATCCAGCTATCCGGCTGTAAACGGAGATGTCACGCGATACGACCACTGCGTCCTAACCACACCCGATAGTAAAAATGGTTTCTATATGAGCGGGGATACGCTGATATTGACATATGACAACGGTGAGGTTTTGGTTGAATTTCCCGAGAAACTGAGCGACAATATCACAAATCTATCTAATGAAATGACATTCGATCGCGTACTTTCAAATACCGGAATATTTGTCAGTGACATGATTACAGCTGTGAGCTTGTATGACTCTGAAGCAGAGCACGCAATTGTATATACCAGTCGGGATCGCGGTGACAATTGGATACAGTGTGTGATTGATTTAAGCGAACACACATTGGTTGGTGATTATGTAGAATCGGTAGTCCCTGCCGCGCAGTTTATCGGGTTTACATCAGAGGACAACGGCTGGTATATTGCAGTTAAAGATAAGGGAATGGGTCAGGGCGGATGTGTCCTGTTCAAAACGAAAGACGGCGGCGTCAGCTGGGATGAGACTGACACCGATATATCAGCGATACATCCATTTTTCATAACCGGCGCGGGCTTCGCAAATGAATCTCATGGCTTTATTTGCTTCAACAACGCCGTTTCTCCCGCGGATATATACGAAACCACTGACGGCGGATTGACGTGGCAGCCGATTGATCTGCTTTCATGTTTTCCGCAGAAATATCAAACATATAAGACTCTTACCGCTTCATCTCCGATTTTTAATGGCAATCTTGGGTATCTCCCTATGTCGTATTTTGAAGGCGGTGAGATTTATCATATTGAATTGATAAGCAGTGATGGCGGTATTACATGGGATTTTAATGAATAACAGACAACATCCGCAACAATATGAATTGCCGCGGATGTTACATGTTACTTCATTACATAAATGTAGCTATGACAGTGATCAAACGTATCTCCAGCCACCGCCACCAACAGCGGCAGATTCATCATAATCAACGGGAAGCGATGCTGCACCTGTACCAAGCGTAACCTGAGAAGATGTCTGTTTAATGTTCCAATCGTCAAAGTCAATGGTAGAATACTGCCAAGCATATGCCATCCAAGTATATCTTTCGGTAGCGCTATAGTTACCGCGAACGTTCTTGCAAGTACGTTTAGAACCATATACACCAAACAAGTAATGATTGGGATTCTTTTCATCATCTGAGAGGTACTCGATAATCGCATTCACATATGGATAAATATAATCCTCAAAGTCCTCTTCCTGCGTGTCATAATCAATTGCGAAATAGATTGGGGTGTCGCTCGGCTGATCAATTACCTCAGCCTGATTAACGGCTGCTTCCGCATCAGCTGCACCACGCTCAGCAGTAAAATGAAGCTTTTTATCGTTGGGACTGGAATTGTTATCCTGAAAAATCGAAACAATAAAAAGACCTGCATCAGAAATGAGTTTCACTTCATTTACGGTAAGGTGGTCATGCATATTTTCCAGCGGATTCAGATATCTGCCAATAAAAGTTTTGTTTGCTGCAATTACATTTTGAAGTCTTCCGGCAGAAATGTATGCAGACGTGTCTACGCCATATCCCATGATATGTCCTCCTAATAAAACATATTAATTGTGTGGGTAATGCGCCCACTATTATCAAGCAAATGGTGAATTATAATCTACAGAGCACAGTAATGTAGATTTAATTTTGCCTGACACAAATAAAAGAGAAATACATATTAGAAAAGTAAACATATATGGATAAAATAATAAATGAATTCCGATCATGCCATTGCTTTTTCCTCTTCTCCATGTATAAATACCTCTGTTTAAGATACTACCGCTTAATAAAGACTCGTGTAAAAGTGAATAAGCAAAATAGATTCGAGTCATTGTCGGATCTCACGCATCGGCAGATTCAGTAAACCTGGCTTAGATATAATTCGAATGCGCTTATAAATATACATCAGTCAATGAATTATCCAAGTTACCCAGAATAACTAAGCAAGCTGTGAATCAATACAAGAAGTATGCGCTTGAGAAAATTTGCTATTGTAGTAATTAGCAATGTTGCCTGTATAGATTATAATATGAGTAGGATATTTGTGACTGGAGGGGTTGAATTTGAATAAGCTGGTTTTGCTCATCGCGGCACGGTTGTGTTCGGGAATCCTCTGCGCTTGCAGGGATGGCACGAAGGTTGATATCTCGGCGGTTACTACGGTAGTGGATTCGGCGGTGAATGATAACCGTGTTACAGACACAATGATCACTACCTCGGAATATATTGACACTTATGATGATGCAGAAACTGCCGGTTCATTTAATCAAACACTGAATCATGCATTACTAACAATAGATGATTTATTGTTGATGACAGGAGAGGAGATACGCGTCGCGTATGTCCAAGGTGAGGTATTTGC
>ERZ1643251.2371-NODE-2371-length-19329-cov-4.741569_pt1 | contig 19329 bp, 16 predicted proteins | sample MGYA00579261_ERZ1643251 | MGnify/ENA primary metagenome ERZ1643251 (study PRJEB29033, sample SAMEA4952267) | chicken gut metagenome | biome: Broiler Chicken; feature: Gastrointestinal Tract; material: Caecum | place: Ireland | collected 2018 | study: Broiler...
GCACCATAAGGACGAGAAGAACGTCGAATACAACCTCGCGGCGTTCGGCATGAGCGGAATAGAAACGAGCTTTGCGTTGAGCTATACCTACCTCGTAAAGAGCGGCATAATGACCCTGCCCGAGCTCATGGAAAAAATGAGCTATAACCCCGCGCACGTTTTAAACCTCGAAGGGGGCGAAATAAAAGTGGGGGCAGTCGCCGACATGGCAATCGTCGACCTTGAAGAGAGCTACGTCATAGACGGCGAAAAGTTCTTCTCTAAGGGCAAAAACACGCCTTTCAACGGCTATAAAGTTTACGGCAGAGTTTTAAAGACTCTCGTCGACGGCAAAGTAAAATTCGACTTTGACAAAATGCAATAAAAATCTTAGCCTGACGGACAATGCGCCGCCCCCTTAAAGGGGACAGGATACAGGGAACAGGGGATAGGGAAGGTAAAATAGCATGCGGCATTTGCCGCGTTTCACCTTTGTCATTTCGACCGCAGTGGAGAAATCTCTTCGCTGCCATTGCCGCGCTTCGCGCAGATTTCTCGGCTTACGCTCGAAATGACAATGGCAGCGACGGACAAAGGGAAAACTTCCACTACAATTATTCATTATTCAATTTTTGCTATTCATTAATTACTCCCGCCGCCCTTAACCCCTAATCCCTAACCACTGAAACCAAAAATCAATATAATAAATACAAGGGTATTTTTATGATAGATAAATTAATCGACAGAATAATTGAACTTCAAAACCCCACCTGCGTGGGACTCGATACCGACTTTTCTTACCTCCCCGAAGAGCTCAGGGAGGGCATCGCCACGTTCGAAGGCGTGGCAGAAGGTCTCATCGAATTCAATATGAACATCATCGACAAGGTGTGCGACATAGTTCCCGCCGTCAAGGTTCAGGTTGCCTATTATGAACAGTACGGCTACGAGGGACTGCGCGCCTTCGATTACACCGTAAATTACGCCACGGGCAGAGGCATGTATGTTATTGCCGACTGCAAGCGCAACGACATAGGCTCCACCGCCTCGTGCTATTCAAAGGCGTACCTCGGCAAAACCGATATAAACGGCAAAAAAATCAAGGCGTTCCCCGCCGACATGCTCACGGTAAACGGCTACCTCGGCACGGACGGCATCGCGCCCTTTGTCGAGGACTGCAAAAAGTACGATAAGGGCATCTTCGTGCTCGTCAAAACGTCCAATCCCTCCTCGGGCGAGTTGCAGAACTTAAAGCTCGAAAACGGCAGGTGCATTTACGAGCAGATGGGGCAGTTGGTAGAAGAGTGGGGCAAGGACACGATAGGCAGTTACGGCTATTCCGACGTCGGCGCAGTAGTCGGCGCAACCCACCCGGAGGAAGCGGCAAACCTGCGCGCGCAGCTCAAAAACACATTCTTTTTAATCCCCGGTTACGGCGCGCAGGGCGGAAACGCGCAGATGCTCAAATGCTGTTTCGACGGCCGCGGCTTAGGCGGCATAGTAAACAACTCCCGCGGCATAATCTGCGCATACAAAAAGCCCCAGTACAGCGGCATGAGCTACGCCGAAGCGGCGCGCGCCGCCTGCATAGACATGCAGCAGGATCTGTCCTCTACCATAGGTAAAATGAGCAAATGAAAGAGTTGACTGCAAAAGTAAGGAGAAACTTACCAATTGCGCGCGGTATTTATGAGATAACTTTGACCCTCCCCGAAGAGGTGGAGGTCAAAGGCGGGCAGTTTTTAAACGTGTCCACGGGCAACCCCGCACACCTTTTAAAGCGCCCCTTCGGCATAATGCGTAAGGAGGGTAAGGACGTAACTTTCTGTTACCAAATAAAAGGCGAGGGCACGGTCTGCCTTTCAATGGCAGGGGAAGGGGCGCTTTTAAACGTCACCCTGCCCCTCGGCAACGGGTTCGATATCCCCGAACACGCTAAAAAAATCGCCGTCGTGGGCGGCGGCGTGGGCATTTTCCCGCTGCTGTCGGTAATCGAAAGCGTAAAGGGCAAGGAATACTATTCTTACATAGGTTTCCGCTCGGCGGAATACGCCTGCCTCACCAAAGATTTTGGGGCGGCGAGCAAACAGCTTACAATCGTAACGGACGACGGCTCGATAGGTCAAAAAACCAACGCCGTTTCGGCGTTCATTTCGGAATATCAAAAAGTTGAGCCCGACCTTATAATTTCGTGCGGCCCGCCCGTCATGCTGCGCGCGTTAAAGGCTCAGCTTAAAGAAAGGGGTATAAAAACGCCCTGCCTCGTCTCTTTGGAGGAGCGCATGGGCTGCGGCATAGGCGCCTGCCTCGTCTGCGTGTGCAAAACGGCTGACGGCGGCAACGCGCGCGTCTGCAAGGACGGCCCCGTATTTGATATCAATGAGGTTGAAATTTGATTGATGAAATTATTGCTGTGAAAAGTAAAGCAAGAATTACTTTAATGTTTATATTAATGCCTATAGTTGTGGCATTTTTAGTTACATGGGCAGTGATGCTTATAATTCTTAGTCTTGATCAACAGCTCGCTGAACAGCTCGGCACTCCGCCGCTTTGGGTCACCATTTTATATTTTGCTTTTGGCTTTTTTATTCTCGCTGTGGGTATAATTTTTATGATTGGGTATTTTCGTTTGCCAAAAGTTCTTATTTACAGGAGCGGAGACCAAATCAACTTTTGTGGAAAATTTTATAAAATAAGCGATATAGATAAAATTGACTTCAAAGAAGTCTACTATGCCGCTATTCCATTGAGCACAATAAAGATTATTTTAAAGGACGGTACGGTTCTCAAAAACAGATATATTGCCGATACGTTTACAGTAAATCAAAAATTGATGGAAATATTGTTTGTTTATAAACAAATGAATAGTAACGATCAAATAGAAGGGCAAAGTTAAAGATTAAGTATTTGCCTGTTATCTGTTTGTTAGTGTTAGGGGTTGTTTTGATGCCTGTAGGTATTTACGAACTTGCTGTTTGGTCAAAGGCGCCAAATGAGTTTGTGGCTTTAATTTACGATAAAAAGTCTGTTTGGAATGTTTGGCTATATAAAGATAGTTTTAAAAGATGGCACGGTATTAAAAAACTCATACATATTCGAATTGCAGTCAGCTTACGGCAAACTTTCGGCGCTTATCGCGCAAAGTAATCATACAGAGGAAAATTAATGGCAAATTTAAAGGTCAATATCTGCGGGGTGCACTTCAAAAACCCCGTCATCGCCGCAAGCGGCACTTACGGTTTCGGCAGAGAGTTCAACGAAGTCTACGATATATCGGTGATCGGCGGCGTTTCTACAAAGGGAACCACGTTAGAGGCTCGCCTCGGCAACCCCGCGCCGAGAATAGCCGAGGGCAGCTCGGTAATTTTAAATGCCGTCGGCTTGCAGAACCCCGGCGTTGAACACTTCATAAAGGACGACCTTGAATTTTTAAAGGACAAGGGCGTGGTAGTCATCGCCAACGTCGCGGGCAGCACGCTCGAAGATTATAAGCTCATCTGCCGCCGCCTGAACGGGCTCGTCGACATGGTAGAACTCAACATCTCCTGTCCCAACGTGCACGCGGGCGGCATGGCGCTCGGCATCAGGCCGCAGAACATAAAGGAAGTAACTCAGCTTACAAAAGCCGAACTTACAAAAACGCCCCTCATCGTCAAACTATCGCCCAACGTCGAATCCATTCCCGTCAATGCAAAAGCGGCGGAGGAGGGCGGCGCAGACTGCATTTCGCTCGTCAACACCTTCACGGGCATGGTAATAGATTTAGAGAGGCGTAAACCCGTAATCGCCAACAACACGGGCGGCGTTTCGGGCGCGGGAATAAAGCCAATTGCCCTGCGCATGGTCTACGAGGCGGCTCACGCCGTAAAAATTCCCGTAATCGGCATGGGCGGCATTGCCACGGGCAGGGACGCCCTCGAATTTATGTGCGCGGGCGCAAGGGCGGTTCAGGTGGGCACGGCTAACTTTACCGATGCTCTCGCCATGCCCCGCATAATAAACGAAATGAACTCATGGCTCGACAGCCACGGCATAGCCGACGTAAACGACATAGTCGATACATTAAAGCTCAATTAATTCAATACTCTTAAACAAAACCGCATGTCATTTCGACTAAGCCGCCGCCCGTTTCGGGCGGCGGCGCATGGAGAAATCTATCAATAAATCAAGAATAAGGAATAGATTTCTCGGCTTACGCTCGAAATGACATAAGTAATTAAGGATATAATCAGTGAAAAAAATATAAACACAAAAGGAGGCAGTCATGTCACTCACATACAAACAACAATTCATAAAATTTATGGTGGAAAGCGGCGTTTTAAAGTTCGGTCAGTTCACGCTCAAAAGCGGCAGGCTCGCGCCCTACTTCATCAACACGGGCAACTATAAAACGGGTGAACAGCTCTCCAAACTCGGCGAATACTACGCCGCCTGCATAGCCGAAAACAGAATTGAGGCAGATACCCTCGTCGGCCCCGCCTACAAGGGCATTCCCCTCGCGGTTACGTCGGCGGTTTCGCTATGGAATAATCACAAAATAAACGTCAATTATTGCTTCGACCGCAAGGAAGTCAAGGACCACGGCGAAGGCGGACTTTTCGTCGGTCGACAGCTTGAAGACGGCGAAAAAGTGCTCATCATCGAAGATGTCATGACGTCGGGCAAAGCTCTCCGCGAAATTCTGCCCAAGCTCGAACAGCAGGCAAAAGTCAACGTCGTCGGCATGGTAATTTCGGTCGACCGCATGGAAAAGGGACTCAATTCCGAGCTTTCCGCCGTGCAGGAAGTTTACCGCGATTTCGGCATAAAGGTCTATTCAATCGTAACCATGCAGGACATAATCGACGCTATCGAACAGGGCGTTATAGAAGGTAAGGAATATCTTACCGCCATGAAGGAATACCGCTCGGTCTACGGCGTAAACTGATTGTACGGTACAAACTCATTTACAGGTGCTATGTACCCTATATGTTCATAATCAAAATTATTTACATAGTAAAAAACAATAAAGCGCGCGCCCGCACAAACATATTGTTTGTGCGGGCGCAGTTATTTGCGGTTGTTTGACAATATCAGTTCGTTGCGGATTTTTTAAAAGGCGCAAAATTCATAACCCGCGCCGCGGTAAAAGTTTATGATATCTTTAAGCGCCGCCGCGGTGGATTTTTTAGTCGTTGAATCGTGACACAAAAGCACGACTGTCTTTCTGTCGGCGGAAGTCGCTTTTGCCGCGTCAACGAGGTCGGCGGGCGTGGCGTTTGCTATCTCTGCGTCGCACACCGAGGCGTTCCAGTCGACATATCTATACCCCGCGTCGGTCACGGCGTCTATAAGCGCGCTTTCGCGGTTAAAGCTTCCGCCGGGAAATCTGTAAATACAGCTCCTCTGACCCGTCACGCTTTCAATAACGTCGTTACATTTTTCAATGTCTTTGAGCAGGGCGGAGGGGGAAGAATAAATGTCTTTATACTCGTGCGAGTAACTGTGCACGCCTATCGAGTGACCGTCGTCAAATGCCCGTTTTAAAATACTTTCGCGCCCCTTTACGCTCTTGCCTACGATAAAAAAGGTGGCTTTGACATTTTCTTCTTCAAGGGTGTCCAGAATTTTGGGCGTGACCCTGTCGCTCGGACCGTCGTCAAAGGTCAGGTATACGCAACTCTGACTGTCGGCGTAGCTTATTTTAATGCCTCCGTCCTGCATCAGCAGACCGAAGTAATGCAACACTATCGCCGAAAAAATAATCATGAACGCGGCAAACGCGCCAATTTTTTTGTTCATACCCTTATTTTGCGCACATTTCCAAAAAATACAAGCGCGGCACGGCAATTTTTGCCGTGCCGCGCCATATAACATATAATTGGAGTGTCTGAAAGGCGTTTAAATTAAACCGTTAGGTCATTTCGACTAAGTGAGCAACGCGAACGCATGGAGAAATCTCTTTGTATAAAGGCTCATTTTTTGTTGAGATTTCTCCACTCGCTATCGCTCGGTCGAAATGACAGTTAATAAATAACATACTTTTCGGGGACACCTCAATATAATTTTACATCAACATTTTGCCGCGCCATTGATTTAAAAATAAATAACAGTGCAATTAGGGTTTATTTCCTCCAAAAGCTCTTGCACCAGCTCTTTTTTCCGCAGCGCGGGCATTTCAGTCGCCTTTTTGTCATGGTGTGCGGACCGAAAATATATGCCGCGAGCGTCGGTGCAAACTTCGTTCCGCATTCCGGGCATTCGTACACTTCGCTGCCCGCCCACAAGATTATCATTGAGGCAATGCTCGCAAACAGCGATAAAAACGCCATGGCAATCAAAAATATTCTCAACCAGACTTCAACGTCGGCATACCCCGCCGCTATGACTATAAGCCCCAGGCAGGAAATCAAAGTCAGCACAAACGAAATAAGGCTTACAACAATCTTTGTCTTTCCGCTGCATTTGTCGGCGGTCAGCGCCGCTAAATTCTCCTCGGCTTTTTCAACGTAGGCCTTTTCGTTCAGCCGCTGCCCTGAAAGCAGTTCGTTTACGGTTATGCCTAAAACTTTGCTCAGCGGCAGCATCAGCCCCACGTCGGGCAAACCCTTTCCGGTCTCCCATTTGGAGACCGTCTTTTCGGAAATATTCAGCCTTTCGGCAAGCTCGCGCTGCGTCAGTCCCTTTTCCTTGCGCACGGTCTTTATAAATTGTCCCGTAACCGTCTGATCCATTTTAATCTCCTTTGGGCGCAGCCATGCCCGCATATGCGCCCGCGCCCACATTAAATTTGTAACGTAATTATATCACACAGGCGCGCATATGTACACCCACGCTCCGTAGAGTTTTCACATTTGTATGCAACTATGGCGTTTGACATTTTTTTTCGCCTCGTATAAAATAATAAATAAGGAAATAAATGGCGCATTTTGTTTTGCGCGGCGAGGTCTTTTGATGGAACATTACATACAACTTACCGACGTAACCAAAATTTATAACATGGGCGAAGTCAGAATAGAGGCTCTCTCCGGCATAAGTTTTGAAATAGAAGAGGGCGAATTTGTCGTAATCGTCGGTCCGAGCGGCGCGGGCAAAACGACCGTTTTGAATATTTTGGGCGGAATGGACACCGCCACGAGCGGACGAGTTGTTGTCGACGGCGATGAGGTCAGCGCCCTGCGCGGCAAAAGCCTCGTCAGATACCGCCGCGAAGAGGTGGGATTCGTATTCCAGTTTTACAACCTTATGCACAATCTCACCGCGCTCGAAAATGTAGAGCTCGCCCTGCAAATAAGCAAAAAGCCGCTCGACGCCGCTGCCGTCCTCGACGAAGTGGGGCTGTCCGAGCGCAAGAACAACTTCCCCTCCCAGCTTTCGGGCGGCGAACAGCAGAGGGTGGCGATCGCCCGCGCGCTCGCCAAAAATCCCAAGCTTTTGTTGTGCGACGAGCCCACTGGCGCGCTCGACTACGTGACGGGCAAAGCCGTGCTCAGACTTTTGCAGGACACCTGCCGTCAAAGAAAAATGACGGTAATAATCATCACCCACAACAGCGCCCTGACGCCCATGGCGGACAGGGTAATACGCATAAAAAACGGCAGGGCGGAGAGCTGCGAAATAAACGAACATCCCGTCCCCGTAGAAAATATCGAGTGGTAAGGGGAGGGTAAATGAGCGCTCTTTTTAAAGATTTTTTCAGGGGAATGCTCAAAAACAAGGGCAAATTCATCTCCGTATTCTTCATAATCCTCCTCGGCGCGGCGTTCTTTTCGGGTCTGCGTTCAAGCAAGAACGACATGTTGCTCTCCGCCGAGCGCTACTACGACAATAACAGCCTTTACGACATAACCGTGGCGGGCACCCTCGGGCTGACCGACGACGACCTCGCCGACATAACCGCCCTCGACGGCGTGGCGTATGCCGAAGGTTCATATTCGCTCGACGTGCTGTTGACGGGCGACGCAATGCGCACGGTAAAGCTCATTTCGCTCTCTTCCGACATAAACGCGCCCACGCTCACGCAGGGCAGACTGCCGCAGAATGACGGTGAATGCGTGCTCGACAGTCTGCTCCTCGAACTCGGTGCCTTCAATATCGGCGATACGATAACCTTTGAATCGGGCGACGGCAGAGACATTTCGTCACAGCTCGCCCGCACGCAGTATACCATAGTCGGCTTTGCCGATTTGCCCCAGTACATGGATTTAAACCGCGGCACGGGCACCGTCGGCAACGGCGAAATTGACGGCTTTGTACTGCTCGCACCCGAAGCCTTTACGCTGTCGTACTACACGCAGATAAACGTTCTCGTCGAGGGCGCGAAGGCCGTCGACAGCTTTGAAAGCGATTACGACACGCTCGTCTCCTCGGCGCAGACCCAGATAGAGGGCATTGCCGAACAGGCGTGCCAAAGGCGGTACGACCAGATTCTCGATTATATAAACGAGGAAATTCTGCCCTCCCTCCCGCCGCAGATACAGATCCCGCCCGGGCTCATCGAAAGCCTTATTCCCTCCCCCGAGTGGTACGTTCTCGATCGCAGTTCTTCGGTTCTGTCGTACGTCAACTACCAGAACGATGCCGAGCGCATAGCCAGCCTCGGCGAACTGCTGCCCATAGTCTTTTTCCTCGTCGCCGCGCTCGTCAGCCTGACGGCTATGACCAGGCTCGTCGAGGAGGAGCGCCAGCAGATAGGCACTTTAAAGGCGCTCGGCAGCAGCAACGGCGCAATTTTATTGAGGTACCTCATGTACGCCCTCCTGCCCACGCTGTTGGGGTCGGTCGCGGGCGTGCTCATAGGCGAAAAGGTATTCCCGCTCGCCATACTCAACACATACGGGTTACTGTACACGGGTCTTAAATCCTTCGTTCTGCCCTATAACCTCGTCGAAGGCGCGATCGCCGTCGCCGCCAGCGTTCTGAGTACGGGCATAGCTACAATTGCGGCGTGCTATAAAATTTCGCGCGAGCGCCCCGCCCAGATCATGCGCCCCGAAGCCCCCAAGCCGGGCAAGCGCGTACTGCTCGAACGCCTTCCGTTCATATGGAACAGACTTGGTTTCACCCAAAAATCGACGGTGCGCAACCTCTTCCGCAACAAAAAGCGCTTTTTAATGACTATAATCGGCGTCGCCGGCTGCATGGGTCTGGTGCTCGTCGGTCTGGGCTTACACGACTCCATAATGGTCGTCGCCGACATGCAGTTCACCCGGCTCACGCATTACCAGGCTTCGGTCACCGTGCAGGAGGGCATGACGGAGGAGGAGATAGGCTCTTTCGCCGACGAAATCATAGAAGAAAACGGCGAAGATATCGGCGTGCTCATAATATATCAGAAATCTGTCGACGCGCAGACCGACGGCGGCATGCAGACGGTAACTTTAAGCGTTCCGCAGACGACTGACGGCATAGAGAGCTATTTTACCTTCCGCCAAAGGCTGGGGCACGGCTCCCTGTCTATTCCGGAAGACGGCGCGCTGATAAGCGAAAAGACGGCTGCAACTCTCGGCGTCTCCGCGGGTGATACCGTCACCGTCAGGGACGGCGCCAACAGCGTTTCGGTGACTATTTCCGCCGTGTACGAAAATTATATCGGGCATTACATCTTTATTTCGCAGGATTATTATAATCAGCTTTTCGGCGGCGCGCCGCCCTATAATCAGATTCTTTTAACCTATCCCGACGGCTCGGAGCAGTTCCAGTCGACCCTCGGCGAAATGCTGCTCGCCGATCAGAACGTTCAGGGCGTAACCTTCATTTCTACGCTCGTCGACTGGGCGGACGACACTCTTTCGTCGCTCAACACGATAGTTTTAATCGTCCTCGCCGCGGCGGCTCTGCTCGCCATAGTCGTGCTGTACAATCTGAACAGCATAAACATCGCCGAGCGCAAGCGCGAACTTTCTACCTTGAAGGTTCTCGGCTTTTACGACAGCGAGGTCGCCTCTTACGTATACAGGGAAAATATCCTGCTTACTATAATCGGCATACTCATCGGCATAGGTCTGGGCGTTCTTCTGCACGGCTACGTGATAACTTCAATCGAAGTCGACATGATCATGTTCGGCAGAAGCATATTCTGGTACAGCTACCTTTTGGGCGCGCTCATGACGTTTGCCTTCTCGGTTATTATAAACCTCGTCATGTACCGCAGCCTTAAAAAGATAGATATGATAGAGTCTTTAAAAAGCATAGAATAGCGCGCCGCTCTCCGCGCGGCGCGCCCTCGGCAGGGCGCTTGTATCGCGCACCGCCCTGCCCGCTGCCCTTATTTACGGCGCCGCCGCGACAAAAAGTCGCGGCGGCGTATATTTTAAAACGCATATACCGATTTACCGCTTATAAATAAGCGGAGTTTCTGAAATTCGTTAATTTAAACAACCATGTCATTTCGACTAAGCCGCCGCCCGTTTCGGGCGCGGCGCATGGAGAAATCTATTCTCAAAGCAAGTAATAAGGAATAGATTTCTCCACTCGCTGTCGCTCGGTCGAAATGACAATAAGTAAACACGCTTTTCGGGAACACATTAAACCGGCGCGCTCTTGACAAACTAATTAATAAATGGTACAATATAATAAAACATACGTTTAAAGGAGGCGTGCATGAAGGAGCGGACATACATTGCAATAGACCTTAAATCTTTCTACGCCTCCGTTGAGTGTGTCGACAGGGGGCTCGACCCCATGAACACAAACCTCGTCGTGGCGGACATAAGCCGCACCGAAAAGACGATAGTGCTCGCCGTTTCGCCCGCGCTCAAAACCTTCGGCGTGCCGGGCAGACCCCGCCTTTTCGAGGTGGTGCAAAGGGTAAGGGATATAAACCGCGCCCGCAAAAGGAGCGCGGCGGGGCATAAGTTTACGGGCAAGTCGCATTTTTTAAGCGACCTTTCGGCTGACCCGTCGCTCGAACTCGATTACATCGTCGCCCCGCCCCGCATGGCGCACTACATCGATTACAGCACGCGCATCTACCGCATTTACCTGCAATACGCCGCGCCCGACGACATTCACGTGTATTCGATAGACGAGGTATTCATAGACGTAACCGACTATTTAAAGTGCGCAAAGTGCACCGCGCGCGAATACGTAAAGCGCATAATCGACGACGTGTTCCGCAAAACGGGCATAACTGCCGCGGCGGGCATAGGCACCAATCTGTACCTGTGTAAAGTGGCGATGGATATCGTCGCCAAGCACGTCCCCGCAGACAGCGACGGCGTGCGCATAGCCGAGCTCGACGAAATGTCTTACCGCCGCACGCTGTGGGAGCATAAGCCCTTAACCGATTTCTGGCGAGTGGGCAGGGGATATGCCCAAAAGCTGTCCGCGCACGGGCTCTACACCATGGGAGACATCGCCCGCTGTTCTGTGGGCACTGGCGCAATTTATAACGAAGATTTGCTTTACAGAATGTTCGGCGTCAACGCCGAACTGCTCATTGACCACGCGTGGGGGTGGGAGCCGTGTATCATTGCCGACATAAAGTCCTATAAACCCCAGTCCAACAGCATAGGTTCGGGTCAGGTATTGCAGGAGCCTTACCCCTGCGAAAAGGCAAAGCTCGTCGTTACCGAAATGGCGGAAGGGCTCGCCCTCGACCTCGTGGCAAAGGGGCTGGTAACCGACCAGATCGTCATGACCGTCGGCTACGACATCGAAAACGACGGTTACAGCGGCGAGTATTCAACCGACAGGTACGGCCGCAAAATTCCAAAGCACGCGCACGGCACGCAAAATCTTGAAATGCGCACTTCGTCGGGGCGCACCATCCGCGAAGCCGCCCTCGCTCTGTTCGACAGAATAGTCAACAAAAAGCTCAATATCCGCCGCCTTTACATCACGGCGACCAAGGTCGTCGGCGAAGACAAAGCTTTCGAGGCGGCCGATGAACAGCTCAGCCTGTTTTCCCTCGGCGGCGAGGTCAGCGCAAAACAGCAGGCTGCCATCGCCGAGGAGCAAAAAGAAAAAAAGCGGCAGCAAGCCGTGCTCGAAATCCGCAAAAAATACGGCAAAAACGCCGTTTTAAAGGGCGTCAGCTTAGAGGACGGTGCAACCGCCAAAAGCCGCAACGGTCAAATAGGCGGTCACAAGGCGTAATACGGCGCGGCGCGTTGCGTTTAACGCGCTGAAAAGGTGCTGTAAATGCGCGCCGCCTGCGGCGGCGCGCCCCCAAAACAAGTTTAAATTTCTTAAAACGGAGTTTTTATGGGCAATTACGACGATATAATAAATCTTCCACACCACAGGTCGCAAACGCATCCGCATATGTCCGTCGGCGACCGCGCCGCCCAGTTTGCGCCCTTTGCCGCCCTGACCGGCTACGACGACGCCATAGACGAGGAGGGCAGGCTGACGAGTGACAAAATCGAACTCGACGAAAACTCGCTCTCCGCGCTCGACATTACCTTTTCCGAACTTTCCGCACGCATCGCCTCGCACCCGCGCGTTTCGGTGACATATTTTTTGCCGGACGAAAAAAAGGAGGGCGGCGCTTACCTCGTCCGTGAGGGCGCGCTCAAAAAAATAAATTCATACAACATGCAGCTTATCTTTTGCGACGGCTTCGCCGTAGACATAAATAACATTCTCTCCCTCGAACTCCTCGATTGAGATATAGCAAAAAATTATTGCCCGCTCAGGAGTAAGTCATCTCAGCGTGGTAACGGAGGCGATATGAAAGGTAAAAAAATTCTGAGGGTGCAGCCCGTATACACAATGTTGCTTTACCTTTTTATGGTGTTGTGCTTTGTGTTCTTTCTTTTTATGCCCAGCATTCTCAAATGGGATTCGTCCGGCATATATGACATAATTTATTATTGCCTTATGGGGTCGTGCTGTTGTTTTGCGGCGGCGATGCTCATATATTACATTCAATTCGCGCGCGTCGACAGCGAGGGCATAGTAATAAGCGTCCTATTTTATCCCATTGCAAAGGTGCGTTGGGAAGACGTACAAAGCGCGGTTTGCTGCAAAGTTCTTACATACGACAACAGGACAAACGTCTATCTTAAATGGATTGTCCTCAAATGCAGCGCTTCGGACTATGTGCGCGGGCGCGCGGGGAGAAACAAAAAAAATAAATCGCCGTTGTGCATTATTGCAACGGCGAAAAATATAGCGGTCATAAGTCAATATGTTGAAATCACTCACGAATGTACGTAAACTTCGGGACTGCGCTGCGAAAACTCAAATTCCGTGTTTGGGCGTTGAGTTTTCGCAGCTTTTTTAATTTGCGGCAATCAATCGCAGTGTTGCCCGTTCAGGTAATCGCGCCAGAACTTGCAGGCGCCGCTGCGTTCGGCATTGCCGGTTTTTGCCGCCCTGTAAGCTTTGGAAATTTCTTCGTATGTCGCCGAAGATATGTCTACTGTCGGCATATCCAGCTCAAACATTCCCCAGTTTAGGTTCTCGCTGCCCTTGTGGGTGCGCACATATAAATTTTTGAACTTTTTGTCGCGCCTGTATTTATAGGCGTTTGTTTTGTACGTCCATGAGCAGAACGACCAGCCCATTTTGTCGAAATATCTGAAATAAGTCAGCCAGTCTTTTTCGCGCCCGTATGCGTTCCATTCCCCTATAAAAACGGGAGTCCGGTACGCCATAAAATTGTGCATCATTCTGTATACGTTTAAGCATGTTTTTTGCGAAAACGGGGTAAGGTTGTATATGTGATATTCCATGCATATGTTTTTCCAACCGTATTTTTTAATGCGCGCCCCGTTTACGGGGAATGAAAAACATTCAATAAATATAAGGTGGTCGGGGTCTTCTGCGCGCACCGCGCGGTAAAGTGCGTTGTAGTAATCAAAGTTTATCCTGCCGCCGTAGCGGTGGGGCTTGCGGCGCGGCTCGTTCAAAAGGTCGTAGCCCGCAACCGTGCGCTTGCCGCGGTAGTGCCTCGCTATCTGTTTCCACAGCTCCACAGTCGCGCGGCGGTTGTTTTCGTTAAAGTATAAATCGAAGTGCGCGTCGTCGCCCGAGTGGTGGTCCATGTTCTGCGACCCGTGTCCGCCGTGCAGATCGAGTATGGCGTACAAGCCGTTTTTTCTGCACAGTTCAACCGCCCTGTCGAGCGCGTCAAATGCGCCGTCCCTCAGTCGCTCGTCCTTTTCAAGGTTCATATAAGAAAAAGGTATGCGCACCACGTTCATGCCGAGGTCGGCAATGGTTTTAAAATCCCGTTCGTCTATGTAACTTTGAATATAAATTTGTTCAAGTTCGTCGGCTTGTCCGTCGGTGAGGGCGGGATTGGCTTTCATGGCTTCGCGTCCGCGCCTTTGTGTGTAAACACCCGTGTCAAACTGCCCCACGTCGGCTACACTCATCCACGGTTCCTGAATAAACCAGTTTCCGAGGTTTACGCCTTTAAGCTGAATTATATTTCCTTCGCCGTCGTATAAGGCGGTTCCGCGCGCCTGAATAAAAGAATTTGCATGGTCAATGTGTTGCGGAGCGGCGCGGTTGCCGTCCTTGTAAAGAAAATATAAGCAAAGCGCTGCGGTTATAACGATTATCGCGCCGACTGCGCAAAGTATTATGATTGCTGCCATATTTTTCCCCTTGTTTTTTGATATGAATATTATACAGCAAATTCAATGCCGGCGCAAGAATAAAATTATAGTGTGCGCAAAAACATGCGTCCGCCGCTGCCGTAGAAAACGGCAGCGGCGGGCTTTTTCCGCATACATTTAATTTTGTTTTGTCCTCGCGCGGAATATAAGCGATGCGAGGAAGGAGAATACCACCGCCGCGGTCACGCCCGCACTCGCCGAGGCGAGCGCCCCCGTCACGGCGTAAAACAGTCCGCGTTCGGCGCCCTTGATCGCACCGTTGGCGAGCAGGTACCCGAACCCCGAAATGGGTACAGTCGCGCCCGCGCCCGCAAAATCGACGAGCGGCTGATACGCGCCCACCGCCGTCAGCGCCACGCCCGCCAGCATAAAATAAACCAAAATTTTGCCCGCCGTGATGTCGGTTGTGTTTATTATTATCTGCGCAATCGTGCAAATGGCTCCGCCCACGGCGAATGCCTTAATAAACATCAGCACAATTTCAAGTATTTCTCCCGCCATGATCACACCTCCAACTGCACCGCGTGGCTAATGCAGGGAATCGATTCGCCCTGCCCCGACGAAACCGTCGAAAGCAGCGCGCCCGTCGCCGCAAACAGCACCCGCTTGAAAAGTTTGCTTTTAAGTTTGGAATATACGTAAGAGTTGAATACCACCGCACTGCACCCCGCGCCGCTGCCGCCCTGAAACTCGTCCTCGATTACTTTATAAACAATCTCGCCGCAGTCTACATGGTTGCTCGAAATGTCGTAACCCTTTTCCCAGCACAAATCCTTTAAAATTCTGCTGCCCAGCGCGCCAAGGTCGCCCGAAAGTATTATGTCGTAATCTTCGGGGGCGGTGTCCGTGTCGCGGAAGTGCTGAATAAGGGTGTGCGCACACGCCGGCGCCATTGCCGCGCCCATGTTGTTTACGTCGGTCACGCCGTAATCCACAACCTTGCCCATCGTGGCGTTTACAATGCGCGCGCCCTCGCCGCGGCGCGAAATTACGCACGCTCCCGCGCCCGTCACCGTCCATTGCGACTGGGGCGGTCGGGTAGTGCCCTGCTCCAAGGGATAGCGGTACTGCCTTTCCGCCGAGGCGAAGTGGCTGCCCGTCGCCGCCACGGCGTTGTTTACGTAGCCCGCGTTTACCATCGACGCGGCTAACAGTATGCTCTCCGACATGGTCGAGCACGCGCTGTACACGCCAAGGAATGGTATTGCAAAGTCTCTCGCCGCGAAGGAGGCGGAAATTATCTGGTTCAGAAGGTCGCCCGAAAACAGCACGTCGATTTGTTCGCGGTTTAGCCGCGCATTGGCGATCGCCGTGTCTATGGCGTACGAAAGCATTTTACATTCCGCCTTTTCAAACGTGCTCTCGCCGAACATGTCGTCCGAAAGCGCTTTGTCAACGTAGTTTCCCACAATGCCCGCGCTCTCTTTGGGGCCGGTTATCGTTCCGGTAGAAATTATTCTGGGATTATTTTTAAAATATATTGTGTACCCGCGCAGCGTCTGTTGTATCTGCATATGTACGCAAACAGTATGCCCCGCGCCTTAATATTTATGCGGGCGCGCACATATAATGGTGTATGAAAAAGCGTAAAATGCGCCTTAAAACCAAACTCATAATAATCATCTCGATAGCTGCGGCAATCGCGCTCGCCGCCCTCTTTTTCAACAACGCTACCGCCGTAATCCTCTCGGTCAGCTCGGCGCGCCTCAAAGCCATGAACACCCTCGCCGTGGACGAGGCGGTGGGGGAGGCGCTGCAAAGCGGCGCGGAATACGGCGACTTTATGACCGTCAGTTACGGCGACGACGGCAACGTCTCTTCAATGACCGCCAACAGCGCGGCGATAAACTCCGTCGCCCGCAGGGCTGCGTCCCTCGCGCAGACCAAACTCACCCAAATGAGCGGCGGCGGAATATCCATCCCCTTGGGCGCGTTTACGGGCATAGAGGCGCTTTCGGGCTTCGGCGCGGGCATAAACATAAAAATAATCCCCGTTATTTCGGTGGAGTGCAGTTTTGTTTCTCGCTTCACGCAGGCGGGCATAAACCAGACCATTCATTCGATTTATATAGAGGTCGTCACCGACATAACAATAGTTCTCGCCGCCCGCACCGAGCGCGTGCTCGCCGCAAGCGAAATACTCGTCTGCGAAAGCCTCATAAACGGCGAAATCCCCCAAATTTATTTGCAGGGCGGGCTTTTGGGTTCGGGCTCGCTCGTCCCCGCAGGTTAAAGTGTTTTTTTGTTTGCCCGCTCCTGTTATTTTAGTGCGGTAGTATGCCTTGTTTGTCATTTCGACTAAGCCGCCCGCTATTTCTGTTTGTCATTTCGACTAAGTGCGGCGTAGCCGCACGCATGGAGAAATCTATCAGTAAAGCAATAATAAAGCGCGGCGAAGGCTTTTTGAGCCTTCGCCGCGCTATTTAATGCGGCATATTGAAATTGTTGCGCCTTTATTATCTCAACGCTATACCCATGTTGTGCGAAAGGTTGTTCAAAATCTTTTTAACATATCCGTCGCATTTTTCGGGGGTGATGGCTTCCTCCGCGGGCGTAAAGGTCACGCGGAATGCCATGCTCTTTTTGTTTGCGCCCACCTGTTCGCCCACGTAAATGTCAAAAAGTTCAACGCCCGTCACGTATTTGCAGGCAGCGCGTATTGCCTTTTCGATGGCGCCGCAGGTCACGTCCATGTCGGCGACCAGCGCAAGGTCGCGCGTCACTTCGGGGAACTTGGGCAGGGGGGTATACTTGAATGGCTGCGCACAGCTCATCAGCGCGTCATAGTCGAGTTCGGCAAGGAAAACCTTTCTTTCCAAAGCCAGTTCGTCGGCTATTGCGGGGTCGAGCCTGCCGACATAACCCAAAACTTTGCCGCCGCACACAATGTCGGCGCACACGCCGGGGTGAAGGAAGGGGCGGGTGGAGGGCACGTATTCAAACTGCGCGCGCAGGCTGTCGGCAACGGCTTCTATAGCGCCTTTAAGGTCGTAAAAGTCGCACATTCCGAACATGCCCATGCACAGCCTTTTGCGCTCCTCGGGGAAGTCTTTGAGGGGCAGCTGCCTGGGAATGTAAACTTTTGCAATCTCGAACAGCCTGCCCTCCATATTGCCGCGGCGCAGGTTGCGCACTATCGTGTGCAGCATAGAGGGGGCGAGAGTCGTGCGCATGACCGAAAGGTCTTCGCCAATGGGGTTCTTTATCTTTATAAACTTTCTCTCGGGCGCGTCCGCAGGTATTCTCAACAGGTCTAAATCCTTTTCGGAATAGAACGAATATGTCGAAATTTCGTACATAGCCTGCTCTACCAGCGTCTTTTTGAGCTCATATTCGGCTTTCTGCTCGTCGTTGAAGCCGCCGTTTGTCACCTGGGCTGTGGGCATGAATGTGCCGTGAATGTGCTCGTAGCCGTACATTCTTATGACCTCTTCGGCGATGTCGGGGTAGCCGTCTATGTCCTCGCGGTAGGCGGGTACGTCAAGGGTCATGTCGTCGCCGTCGATTTTTACGCCGAAGCCGAGCTTTGCAAGAATGTCGCGCATTGCCTCCGCGGGCACGGTTATGCCGAGCAGCGCATTGATTTTTTCTATGCTTACCGTCATGGTCTTGGCGCCGTCGTGCGAATAGGGCGTTTTGACGTCGCAGTGGACGTCGGTTATCGTGCCGCAGCCGAGGGTCTGAATAAGGTTGAGCGCCCTGTTCATGGCGAGCTCGGTCGTGTACTCGTTTACGCCCTTTTCAAACATAGCGGAGGAGTCGGAGTGCTGACCCAAAGCGCGCGAAGTCTTTCTTACGCTGTCGCGCGCAAATTTAGCCGCTTCGAACAGCAGTTCGCGCGTCGTGTCCTCAATCTCGCTGTTGAGTCCGCCCATAATCCCCGCGAGCGCGGCGGGCTTGTCGCCGTCGCAGATAACAAGGTTTTCGGGGGTGAGCTTGAACGTCTTGTCGTCGAGGGTGGTAATTTCCTCGCCCTCTTTGGCGCGGCGCACGACAATTTCTCTGCCCGAAAGGGTCGAAAGGTCGAATGCGTGCATGGGCTGTCCCATTTCAAGCAGCACAAAGTTTGTAATGTCAACGACGTTGTTTATCGAGCGCAGCCCGCACAGAGCCAGGCGCTTTCTCATCCACATGGGCGAGGGCGCAATTTTAATGTCCTTTACGTAGTGCGCGATATACCTCGGGCAGAGGTCGGGCGCAAGATCGGTAACTTTAATGCCGTCGTCCGAATGTACCGTCGTATACGTGCAGTCGGGGTGTTTCAAAGGCTTGCCCAAAACGGCGGCGACCTCGCGCGCGATGCCTAAAATGCTCTGGCAGTCGGGGCGGTTGGCGGTTACGCCTATATCGAAGATGTAATCGTCCAGCCCCAGTATGGGCTTTACGTCCTCGCCGTTCTTGCAGGAGGCGGGGAGGAGGAGCAAGCCGTTGTAGTCCGCGCCCTCGTACATGTCGCCGCTGACGCCCAGCTCTGCGCCCGAACACAGCATTCCGTACGATTCTATGCCGCGCAGCTTGCCCTTTTTAATGGTCATAACGCCCTCAACCGTCACGTGGTCCTTGGCGGTGGCGTAAACGGTTGCGCCGATAAGGGCTACGGGCGCCTTAATGCCGACGTCTACGTTGTCGGCGCCGCAGCAAATCTGCAAAACGCCGTGCTGCCCGCAGTCAACCTTGCACACGTGCAGATGGGTGCCCTCAACGGGTTGGCATTCGGTAACTTCGCCCACTACAACGCCCGAAATGTCCTTTCCTATATCTATAAGCTCTTCAACTTCAAAGCCGCAGCCGAAAAGTT
>ERZ1643251.2373-NODE-2373-length-19326-cov-10.267916_pt1 | contig 19326 bp, 23 predicted proteins | sample MGYA00579261_ERZ1643251 | MGnify/ENA primary metagenome ERZ1643251 (study PRJEB29033, sample SAMEA4952267) | chicken gut metagenome | biome: Broiler Chicken; feature: Gastrointestinal Tract; material: Caecum | place: Ireland | collected 2018 | study: Broiler...
ACAGCGCCCCGATTTTCTCAATATTCCCGGCCACCATATCCGGGGTTTCAAATTTTAGTTTGTCCATAATAGCCCTCACATTATATAACTTTGTATTTTGACAATTTTTCGTATATGGCATAGCTTGCCTTATCCATCTTATCTGAGATGTCCATTGTTGTTTGAATGATATTTGCAGGCGTTGTTTCAATAGTTATTTCTCTATTTGTTGCTACATACTCAACTTGCTCCTGTAGCAATTGGAGGATATCCTGAAACTTCAAAAAAATATCTGGTGATATAAAAGCTGAATTCTCTTTCAAAGCAAACTGTGCCTCTACACAATTTTGGTATGCAGTTTCAATTTGTTGTTTTCTCCGTTCGGCTTGCTCGTCTGGATCACTACTTACTCTGACTTTTCCCATTGGCGCAACCTGATTAACGGAAACAAAAGCTTGAAAGAATTTTCGATTTAAATTTCTATATATTTCAAGTTGAACATCAAAAAATTGCTTAGTCACATATTCACTTTTTAATAATTCAGACTTATATTTTTCAAGTTCTTCTGCTAATTTTGCTTCATACTTCTTTGCTAAAGCATCCGCAATATGTTTTACACTCGATTTAACTGCACAATAACCAATAAAGCCCACACCACCTGCACTTACTATGGCAGAGGTTACAATTTGACCAATATCTGCCCAAGTCATAAGTTCTCCTCCAACCTCATTATTTTCCGCCTTAACTCCATCTGCCGTCCCAGCTGCTTTTCCTTTTTCATCTTCGCTTTCAGCTGGGCAATCTGCTTTTCCAGCTTCTCCCGCTGTTGGGCCTGCTCTACCGCCTCTTTCAGGCTCTCGCTCTGGGGCGCGTCGATGGCGTCCCCGGCAATCTGGCGAACAATGCTCTCATAGAGGGCATCCATATCCAGGGCGGTGAGATTCAGGGACAACTCCTCCGGCTTGCTCCACTCCGTGTGATAGCTTTGCCGGAGCTGGAAGGCGTTGCTGCCGCTCTGGCTGGCCTCCTTATAGGTCACATGGAGCCGGGCGCTGCCGTCTGGCCGCTCCAACAGAAACAGAATGTGGTAGGGGATCTGCTTGTCCATCAGTTCCAGCACCCGTCCGTCCAGTTCCTGTCCCTGGAGCGTCAGGCGGAACACCTCAATCTCCCGCACCATCTGACCGGGAGCGATGTTCATGGTTTCATGGGAGAGCTTGTTGGCCCAAGTGATCAGCTTTACCTGCTCCACAAAAAGCCGCTTGACCTCGGTGGACACATCCAAATTTTCATAGAATTTCTGCTTGGGGAACCGGCGGCCAAAGACCGTTGATTTTGGAAAGTCCAGCATGACACTACCTCCATTTTATCGGACGACGAGGAAACAGACAAGCTGAAAATCATCCAGCCCGGACACCTGACTGAGCAGCGCCGAGGTGCCGCCCGCCCGGAACAGGCTGTCCAGGTCGCTATCCTCCTTGGCATCCAGAATAGACAGAACCGCATCTTCCAGCAGACTGGAATAGACGGCCATATTCCGCCCATCCTCGGTCTCCTGATTGAAGGCCCGGTACAGCTCCTCAATGGGCTTGTCCTTGCCACGGCACAGCTGCCGCATGGCGTCCAGGGTATCTTTGGGGGATAGGTGGTCGTGGACCGTGACACCGTCCTCGGTCAGATAGACCAGATAATAGGGGTGGAGCCGGTTACGGTTGTCGATGTTCACCTCGTTATGGACATTTTTCAGAATGAACACCACACCCGCCGGAGCGTCCGGGGTGGCCGCTGCCACGGCGCTGATACCGCCGGGACAGGTCTCCAGCTCCGGGTGGGCCTTGGCGTACTCCATCAGCTCCATGCGGAACTCGTTGAGGCCCAGGTCGGTGATAGACACACCGGTGCCCATGTCCTCCAAATCCACCACCTCGGTCTGGAGCCGCTGGAGCTGGGCCTTGCGGTACTCCAGGTCGCCCTGCTCTTCGGGGGAGAGCAGGTTGTCGTCGCCGGTGGAAGTCATGACGAGGGCCTTCATGCGGGTCTCCACCCGGGCCTTCAGGTTGATATAGTCATCCAGCTGCATATCCGGCCAGAAGTTGATCAGCTGGATCTGCTCATTCCGGCTACCGATACGATCCACACGGCCAAAACGCTGCACCAGCCGCACCGGATTCCAGTGGATGTCGTAGTTGATGAGACAGTCACAGTCCTGCAGATTCTGACCCTCGGAGATACAGTCGGTGGCAATAAGCAGGTCGATGTCCGGGCCGTCCGGCATAAGGGCCACCTTATCCTTGGAGATTGGCGAGAAACAGGTCAGTACGTTGTTGAGATCAGCCTTAAACTTCGGCACTGTGGTACGCCCGCTGACGGAGCCGGTAACCAGGGCAGTGTGCAGGCCATACTTGCCCTGAGCAAAAGCACTGACATGGTCGTAGAGATACTCCGCCGTGTCAGAGAAGGCGGTGAAGATGATCACCTTCCGGTTACCAGGGTTGATGGGGTGGTCGATTTTCTCTGCAATGGTAGAGAGCAGCATCTGTAGCTTGCTGTCGTGCTCCGGGGTGATGTCGGCCACCATGTTGACCAGCACATAGAGGGTATTGAAATCCTCCTCCAAATCATGTTTCCAGGTCACATAGTCCATGTCCTCCAGGGCGATTTTTACCTTCTTGCCCACGGTGAACAGGTCCATCTCCTGGTCATCGGCGTCAAAGTCCACCGCACTGGTCAGGTCGTTCAGCTCCAGAGTCAGGCTGGGATCGTAGTGGGCGATGGTATCCAGGGTCGTGCAGATCAGATCCTGAATGCGCTTCAAGGTCAGGCGGAAGGAATGGACGGAACTCTCCAGCCGCTTGAGCAGGTTGATGCTCATCAGGCGGCGGATGCCCTGCTCACGGCCCACCTGGGTCAAACTGTTCTTGCCCTCGTGGTTCAGGTCGGCGTACTTCTCCATACGGCTGGGCAGGATGTAGTTGGATGGGGTATAGATGCTCAGGGTCAGGCTGAGCAGCAGGTCATAGATCTCGTCGTATGTAATAGCGTCGCTCAAATCGGTCAACGGGGGCCGCTTTGAGATGGGCGGCAGCCGAGTGGGGAACTTTCCGATCTCGCCCACATTGTAGTATTTCTCAATGTGCCGTCGGGAACGAGCAATGGTGACGGCGTCAAGGATCTCGAAGAAATCAAAGTCCAGCATCCGCATGAGTTTGTCCGTGGTGCGCAGTTCCACATCCCACTCGCTCCAGGTGTTAAACGATTTCTGGGCATTGCGGAAAATCTCCTCTACCGAGCGGGTGGTGTCAAGCTTATCCCGCCATGCCTCGCTGTTGCCCTCGTAGGCCAGAGCCAGTTGGTTGCGCAGGTCATAGAAGCGGTTATTGACAGGAGTAGCAGAGAGCATCAGAACGCGGGTGCGGGCACCAGGCCGGATGACCTTTTCCATCAGGGCGTCATAGCGGTTATATTTTCCCTCGTCGCTATGGCTGCTGCCACCATTCCGGAAGTTATGGGACTCGTCAATGACCACCAGATCGTAGGCGCTCCAGTTGATTTTCGAGAGGTCCAGTTCTCCGGAATATCCTTTGCTACGGGACAGGTCAGTGTGGAATAGAACATCGTACCGCAGCCGGTCACCGGCGATAGGGTTATTCACATAGTTGGCCTTATAGGTCATCCAGTTATCGCTGAGTTTTTTGGGGCAGAGCACCAGCACCCGCAGGTTGCGGTTCTCATAATACTTGATGACGGCCAGGGCGGTGAAAGTCTTGCCCAAGCCTACACTATCCGCCAGAATACAGCCGTTGTATTGCTCCAGCTTACTGATGATGGCCAGCACGGCATCCTTTTGGAAGGTGTAGAGTTTGTTCCAGACCAAGCTGTCTTTGAAACCATTTGCTTCGTTTGGCAGGTCGTCCTCGCTGACATTCTCCAGAAAATCATTGAAGATATTGTAAAGAGCAAAAAAGTAAAGAAATTCCGGGCTGTTTTCCTGATAGGCGGTGGTGATCCGCTCCAGCACCTGCTCCGTTACATCCTGCATCCGCCGCTTGTCTGCCCAGAGTTGGTCGAAAAGCTGCAGATATGCCTTACTTTCCGGCGCGTCAAGCTGCTGGATCATACTGAACATATTGCTGCCCCGCTCGCAGCCCAAGTCAGACCGTGTGAAACCATTGATAGGTGCATACGCCACGGGCGCTGAACCATCGATGGCCAAAAATCCAGGCATAGTTTCATCTGTGCAATTGGACTTAAAGTGTGCCTTTTGCCTTATCCAATCAGCGCACTCCCGGGAAATGGCCTTTTGGCTGAATTCGCTTCTAAGCCGAATTTCAAACTCGCTACCATGGAGCGTTTTCTCTCGGTTTAGGCGAGGAATATAAAACTCGCGGAGGGTATGCTGTGGTGCTTCATCTAAAAATGTTGGGGATGTAAATAAAAAGCGAAACTCCTCTATTTCTTCCAGTTCTTGTTTGAGTTCCTCGAAAGCATAGACAGAAAAACAGGCGGCAGCAACAGATACCAGGCTGCCTTGGCTCATGGTAGTACGTAGATCATCCACCAGTTTCTCTGTAACATTATTTATAATTTTCACTTTTCTCGCCAACCTTAGCTCATTGAAATTTTAAGACGCCTATTTTTTCACAATCATTCTTATAGTATATATTTTGGACCATAAAATATCAACGCCCTGTTTCAACGGCAAAATAATATGAATAGCATTTCTCCTTGAGACGGTTTGCCTGCCCCAATATAAGACGAAAAGTCCCCTGCAATCTGCAGGGGATCTTTATATTACTGCGGTATGCCATTGCTTTCGTCCAGCATCATAGCAACCTGATAAATAAACTCTTCCGGTGTTGGCCTATCACCTTTAAAGGTCATCATATCCCACAGCACTTGTGCGCTTGCATCGTGGTGATCATATGCCTCGTCAATGGCATATTGCATCTCCTTCAAAACATCCTCTGGAGTTGTTCCGCTTTCCTGAGCAACCCTTTCAATAATTTCCTGAAATTTTTTCATAGCTCTGCCCCCGTCTTTAGAATTTGTTTTAGTTCTTTAGACCGAGTATAAAGCTAAAAGAACAATGATGTCCAGCGAAATTTGTCGAACAGAAGCAAAAAAACAGGAAGAGCCTGCGGCTCTTCCCATTGTCACTTCTCTGTTAATATACCCACCACTTTGAGTATACGCATTTTCTCGTCGCGTGGAAGCTCATCGATGGCGGCAGAAAGCTCAGACGCAACACTTTTGGTTGCCTGATCCACAACATCAATGAGCAGAGAATCTGCAGATACTCCAAGGACATTGGCAATTGCCACAAAGGTATCCATACGTGCGATTTTAGTACCACGCTCGATTACACTCACATGGGTTGGACTTATATCGATAAGGGCCGCAAGATCTTCCTGCGTCAAATTTTTCTTTTCCCTTGCAGTTTTAATTCGTTGTCCGACAGCCTTAGCATCCATCGTACCACCTCCTCCTTTAGAACTTGCTTTTGCTCTAAAGACAGTATATATGGGAGGTGCCCAATCATACAGAAGCCAAAGAACTACATATAGTTCTAAAGACCTAAAACTAAGAAAGAACCACCGGCAACATCAAAGTCATGGTGCAGCCAGTGGTTCTGTTCAATATTGGGTCGTATATCGTGCAGTCACGACACTTGCTGTAGAACACAAGCCTGGTTCACAAGATCTGAACTACTCACTTCCATCGGAAATCCCCGCGCCCTCAAGCTGAAATACATCATCAAGGGGAATGTCAACGCCATCTGCCATCTGAATAACTCGGTCTATGTCATTTATCCGTTTGATTTGCCCTGTATGTGTCAGGTAAGCGCCTCCTTCTTTCCTGGCATCAGCCTGGAAGAAAGTAACCGTCACGGTTGGCCGAATAGATAACAACTCTCGAATCCTCTGTATTTTCAAATCCAAAGCCGCCTGTTCATCTTCACTCAAATCTACCTTGCGATCAGTCAATCTGGCCGTTTCAGCTATGGCCGCCTCATACCCAGTAAGTGCTGCAAATGGTGAGAATTGCGCTGCCCGGTCAGACATTGGCATCTGTGGCCGGCTTTTGGATACATGATGCGGCAGATGGATAATGTCATTGTAATTGTCAGTAGACATGATACATTTACTCTCTTTCATGCGCTTAGGTAGATGACTCGCTCCCAAAATATCCATCATGTCCATCGAGCTTATAATTACGCCCGGTGTCCACCAATCTGTGCATTACGGTCTTTAGCAGTTGCGCCATCCTCGAGATTCATGCCTTTAAGGATCGCATTTTTCCCGAACTTATTTTTTATGGAAAGCATTGTTTCCTGCATTTTTCGCTCCTTGGCCAGCGCCGCTTGCTCTTGTTTGCGCTGTGCATCCAGTGCCGCATAATCGGTGAACAAATCCATCTGTTCACCCTCATTCTGCTGAACGGGTACATCACGCTCAGAAATGACATGACCAGCAACGATATTGAGCCTGCGGACCAAGAGCGCTGAATCCACAATACGATCAAAAAGAGCTGAGGCAGCTTCCATAATCTTCTTGGTGGATGAAGTGTATGCAGCCAGCTTCTCTGTACCATGTGCGTGCTTAGGAATTTCCCGCCCGTAATGATCCTTAACGATCGAGCCGTGGTATCGCTGCCTCCGGCCAGGGTCGGTCAGGTTTTCAATATCGAATCCCACGGTAACAACAATCTGGTCGGTCACCATCTTTTTGCTTACCAGATCCAGAGCCAGCAGTTCCGCCATCTCTCTCAAAACCAAGCGAGCCTTCTCCGCTGTATATGGGCAATGCAGAACCTGGCCGGAACCAAGACTGCTGTCAGCGGGACGATACGCCTTAACTGCCTCGATGGTACATGGCTCCCAGCCCCAGGCATGGTCAATGAGAAGTTCTGCGTTTTTTCCGAATAGCTGATACAGCAAATCCTCATTGGTTTCTGACATCCGCGCCACATCACCCATTGTGAACATTCCATGGGATTCCAGCTTTCTTGCATAGCCACGCCCAACACGCCAAAAGTCGGTGAGGGGCTGGTGTGACCACATGGTTTCTCGATATCGCATCTCGTCCAATTCGGCAATGCGTACACCATTTTTGTCCGCAGGGATGTGCTTCGCCACAATGTCCATTGCAACTTTACAGAGATACAGATTGGTGCCAATGCCCGCTGTTGCTGTAATACCAGTCGTCTCTATGACATCAAGAATAATCTTCATAGCCAGCTCTCTTGGGGAGAGTTTGTAGGTGCTCAAATAATCTGTGACATCCATAAAAACTTCATCGATGGAATACACAATGATATCTTCTGGGGCAATATATTTCAGGTAGATGTTGTAAATGCGAGTGCTGTACTCCATATAGTACGCCATGCGAGGGGGTGCGATCAGATAGTCGATCTCCAGTCCCGGTGTTGCATTTAACTCAGAGAGAAAGCAGGACTTTCCCGAAAAACGGTGCCCAGGAGCATCATGCAGCCGCCCGCGATTGGCCTCTCGAACCTGCTGGATCACCTCAAACAGCCTCGCCCTGCCAGAAATGCCATAGGTTTTCAGCGATGGTGTTACAGCAAGACAGATAGTCTTGTCTGTTCGGCTCTCATCTGCCACCACCAGATTGGTGTCCAGCGGGTCAAGCCCCCTCTCCCGGCACTCAACGGAAGCATAGAAGCTCTTGAGGTCAATTGCGATATAGAACCTTTGCTTCATGCTTTAGTGCCCCCCTTGGATTTATTTGGCCTCAGTTGAATACGATACATTTGGCAAAGAGAGCCATCATGGGTCGAGTTCCGGTTCCTCAATAATGCCATAATCAACCAGGATGTTCTCATCCGCATAAGTGGGATAAACGATCCCGGTCATCTCATGGGTATAGCGCCGGACACGGCGAAAATCCTTCACTGGCTCCGGTGCAAAAGCAGCCGTTTCGAAGTTCGCATACTCAGGAGTTCCAGCCAGATCGGCAGATACCGCATGAATCAAGGCATCCGTTACCGCATCGAGGTTAGGTCCGTACTCTACCGCAACCAGTTCGTGTTTACGAACATCCTTATCTAACTTCCCAAATGAGCGATACAGCTTGTACTTCATGGTGTGGCTCCTTTCTACCAAGGTTTTCGTCTTTATCTCAAAAAATCGCTTCTATGGTCTATAGGGCGAAGATCGTACCCAAGTTCCGTTAGATGGGCAATTTTCAATGCAACCAGATTGATATCCGTATCCATCGCCCTTGCTATCTGCTCGGCAGAATAGCGGTAATTGTAGATGTAGTCCAGCAGCTCGTCGTTGTCGATCAAAATTTCCGCGGCAACAATATTCGCTTCATACTCAGGGCGTGTAGTCATATCGTAGAGCATAAACTCATGCAGGCTGTTTGCCTGTGCGAGCTTTCGATGCAACTGGTCATGCCCCAGCTCATGGGCACAGACAATGCGTAGCATTCTGTCTCCCAGGCTCTTGTTCAGAAAAATAAACCGATTCCGCTTGATGACACGGTACATCCCCTTGAGAGAACCAAAGTCATCGCAAAAGAGAACCTCGATCCCGAGCTCGTGTGCAATCCGAAAGGGATCGCGTGTGCCACATCGCCTCACCAGCGAGGCGCCGACTTTGGAAAGCATTTGGCCAGTCACAAGTCCACCTCCGTCCCATAGCTGCTTATAGTTATTATCTCATGTCTGGCGTCCGATTAGATGGACCTATTCCTCATGGCGTCGATATTTTTTAGGAGTGTATTTTCTGTTCTTCTCTTTCGCTTTCCAATAGGCATCATTGAGCGCGCGCATTGCCCCCTCAAGGGCATCTTCGGATAGCTGTCCGCCCGCAAATAGCCCGGTCACCTCGCCAACCAGCTCGTCAATATCCCGAGCAGCCTTTGCGCCGCCCTTTTGATGAGCCTCCACGGAATAGGTCTCAGTGCTGCTAAGAAGGTAATCAGATGTGGTGCCAAGCGCAGCGGCTATTTCTCCGATCACCTTCATATTCCCAGGTTTCCGCGACCCCATCTCATAATTTTGTATCGTCCGTACCGTTACTGAAACTCTTTCTGCAAGTTCTGCTTGTGTTAATCCGGCCTCGATCCGCTTTTCCTTCAGCCGATCCTTGAACCCCATAAAGGCACCTCTTTCTGTTATACTGCTACAGACACGAACAGTTTTTCGTGAAAAATGATTGACACGAAATATCGTTCGGGCTATAATAAGAGCAACACACGAAACCTTGTTCGTGTTTATCGTAGCACACGAACAGCAGATTTGTCAACAAAAACACGAAAGATTGTTCGTGAACAGAAGGTTTTCAAATGGGGGATGCAGCAATGGAAGTACAGTGCAGGAAAGAATATGTCTCAGTAAACCTTGATGTAGACCGGAACGGTGTGGTCCATCCCCGGTTTATTCGCTGGGCAAATGGACGAATCTTTCAGATCGATCAACTGAAATACAAATGTCGAGCTGCGTCTACGAAGGTGAGCGGAGGCGGTATCCGTTACACTGTCATGATCCACGGCAAAGAAACCTTTCTGTTCAGCGAGGGAAACAAATGGTTTGTGGAGGCAAAGGAGGCGAGCCAATGATCCTTTCTCATCAGCAGATCGAGGAAATCGGTGCTGCGGTGATCCAGGACTTCAATGAGTTCTATTTTCATGACAGCACTGTGCAACGGAGCATTTTTGTCCGCGCAACACCCATTGAGCAACTTGCGCGTGAGTATCTTGGCTTAAGCATTGGATTTGCCCGATTGTCCATGGATGGAAGCATCTGCGGGCTGACCTGCTATGCTGATACTGAGTTTATCTTTGAGGATCTGGGGGTAATTCATACGGTTTCCCTCAAACGAAACCAAGTGCTTCTGGATTCAAGTTTTATCGAAATTGGCAATGTCAAGAAGCTGTACGGCAAATGCCGGTTTACTCTGGCCCATGAGTGCGCCCACCAGATTTTATTTCAGTTGGAATGCGAGGATTCCAGGCAGAGGTACCGCCAAACCTACTCTGAACGGAAGCCCTATTCGCTTCGAGATCTTAAGACGAGAGAAGACTGGAACGAGTGGCAGGCCAATGCACTGGGCGCAGCTCTGCTGATGCCTCAAGAGGAAGTGGATAGAGCCATGTGGTTTTTTGCCCAATGCCGAACACTTATAAGCTACGGAGGGAGGTTTTCGTATGCCGACAAATTAGCCCTTTCTCTTCTCTGCCAAACGCTTGGTGTATCCAAATCAGCTGCAGTGATTCGTCTGCGTCAGCTGGGATACCTGGAAGAACATCCATACACGGAGTTCTCTGATCCGTTGGAGGTGTGGGCATGAGCAAAAATATTCGTATCACAGAACCTTCCGCAGAAATGCTGGGGAAGATTGTTCGGGCACGGCAGGCAATAGCGGAACAGAAGCAGCGATATATCAAGTGTCCATATTGCCAACACAATGCCATTGCTGTGTATGAGGACACAAGGGGTCATGTCGAAACCAAGTGTAAGAAGTGCGGGAAAGTCACCGTATTCGATGTTGTAAACATGAGGAAAAATGCAGTTCATTTTTAGCCGAAGGAAAAGTAACAAAAACTGAATAAACATAGCTGAGCTGTGGAGCCGCCTGATAGGTGTAGTCATCCTGATGCCGCATGGGCAGAGTCGAAAGACTCTGTTTATCGGCATGGACAGAGTGACCACCGTCATGCGGCTCTCTTTTTGCCTTGCCTTCCCGCGGCCTCGCGCCGGCGGAAAGGACAAGACAATGAGTATTCCTAAAACACCTGCTGAATTCGATTATGACCTGTGGACCACAGAGAAAGGCAAATGCATGGTGAGAATCAAAGCCACCGGCGAAGTAACCGAAGTGGAGCGTGCTGTCATGCAAGTCCTGCGCGCGGAAGAAAAGCGGCTCCGGCGAGCATTATCCACTGAGCAAGGAGGCAAAACGGAAGAAGCACCTTCTCCCTCTGTCCTCTCTTTGGATGTATTGCCAGAGGACATAGCAGACTCCCGCTGGTTGATGGATAGCTGCGATTATGCAGAAGAAGTTTCAACGAAACTGCTGGAGTACGACCTTCGAGAAAGCCTGACACCTATCCAATATGGGATCTATCAGGCTTGCATTCTGAATGGGGTCAGCTACAAGGCATATGCGGACCGAATGGGCGTCAGCTACCAAAGCGTACAGAATGCCATCCGGCTCATTCAGAAAAAAGCAAAAAATATTTTCGGTTGATGGTTGTGGTTCGGCGAAAAGATGTCCGTTGTAAAGTGAAGGGGTTATTAAGGAACCTTCACTGAACCTTGAAAACTGAATATCCGGCAGCTAAATAACATCAGCGTTTGAGCGAGCGATGCGGACGGTGCGCGATGACCACCTGTAGGAGACCAGAAGACGATCTTTTTCTTTTACTCCTATCAATGACGGCCAATAAGGTGCCCAGCGGGTCCACCGATCCAAAAGCAGGTATGGCAGCCTGTTTCGCCATGACCTCATTCGCCTACAATGGTACCCTTGCCCAGCCACAGCCCCCCTTGAACGGGGGATCACGCAATGGGGGCAACCCGGAGAGATCCTCGGGGGAGTGAGATTCTCGGAGTGCGGCGCCCGCCGCAGTTTAGCTGTACGCCCAGGCCTGGGGAAGTAGTGTCGAATACAGGCGAATAAATCTATTGTCAAAGTACAGAAGGCCGCTCCAGACTTGGAGCCTATGCGTGCTCTCCTGACCTTTGGGGGCGGCCTTCTGTTTCCTTTGATAGTAGAGATATGGGAATCGGTCATAGCCGTTTATCTACCTCCTTTTCAAAATGTCTGAAACATCTATCATCCCTTCATTTCCCCCATACACCCTCCCCATCTCCAAGGCTCCCTGATCGGTTCCCATATTTCTGCTATCAAAAGCAGGATAGGAAAGTGAGGGATTATGATGGAAAATATTGATTTGTGCGGCATCATCCAGCTGCTCCGTTCTTTGGTAGCGCAGAAGAAAACAACAGAAAAAGAGGCCCGGAAGATATTGGCCCGAATTGCCGCTCAGACCGGCGCCAGCATTGTTATTTCCTTCTGAATTCTTGCTCTTTTCAATAGCTATTCCAAGAGTGTTGTGGTATTGTTTGTGTTGCCAAAGGAGGTGAACTGACATGGCGGAAAAGCGAATGACAGACGGCAGCATGGCGCTGCAGGAAAAAAAGTATCGGGTCATAACCATCGAGGCTACAGAAAAGCCCAAGGACGTGAAACTGCGGGTCGCTGCCTACGCCCGTGTCAGTTCAGCCTCGGATGATCAGCTCAACTCCTTCGCTGCACAGAACCAGTACTACGCCAGCCTGATCTCCAGTAAGGAAAATTGGAGCATGGTGGACATATATGCCGACGAAGGCATCACCGGCACTTCGGCTGAGAAGCGAGATGACTTCCAACGACTCCTCACAGACTGCCGCAGAGGTCTGATCGACCGGGTGCTGGTAAAGTCCATCTCCCGCTTCGCCCGCAACACCAAGGAATGTCTGGAGGCGATTCGGGAGCTGAAATCGCTGGGTGTTGGGGTGTGCTTCGAAAAAGAGAATATCGACACCGCGACCATGTCCGGCGAAATGATGACTGCTCTGTTCGCATCCTTCGCCCAGGCCGAAAGCGAGTCCATCTCCGGTAATATGCGATGGAGCTACCAGAGGAGGATGCAAAGCGGGACATTCCTTCCGTCCTCTGTTCCATACGGATACAGAATTTGCAATCGCCAGATCGTAATTGATGAAGAAGAAGCCAAGGTTGTCCGCAGAATTTTCATGGATTATCTTGCTGGTATCAATATGGCAGAAATTGCGGCATCACTAAATCGTATGGGAGTACCCAAGCGGAAAGGGAATGCCGAAATCTTCTGGCACAAAACCACCATACGATATATGCTCTCTAATGAGCGATACGTCGGTGATTCACTATGGCAAAAAACATATATGACAGATGCGTTTCCTCCCGTGATGGTGCGAAACCGTGGTGAAAAGGAAATGTATTATGCCGAGGCAACACACCCAGCAATTATCACGAAAGAAGAATTTGACGCAGTTCAGATGCTCCTTGGGCAACGCGCAAAACGAGAAGTATGCCCCGAAAATAGATCCCCCTTCGATCAAAAAGTATTCTGTGGTCAGTGCGGAACATCCTTTCGAAAGAAAGTCAGCCATGGGAAAGTTTTTTGGAGCTGCAGGAAGCACAATGAGGACATCCAGAGCTGCCCTGTTACGCAAGTGCCTGATGCAGAAATTCGCAGGGCATTCCTTCGACTGCATTACAATCTCAAGATACACGGTGAAGCTATCCTCACCCAAATGCTCAACTTACTCCAGGCAATCCGCAACCGTCGAATGCTATGGAGTCTGGATGTCATTGAACTCAACAAACAAATATCTGAATTAACAAGTCAGAATCAAATGCTGGCCGCGCTGAAAGAGCAAGGACTCATTGATCCTGACTTTTTTATATCCCAAAACAACGAGCTGACCGAACAGCTCCGTACCGCAAAGCTGAAAAAGGAACGCCTGCTGGTCGCTGATGGCGACAGCACCATCGCCCAAACGCGGGAACTGATGGAAATACTGGATGCAGGGCCGGACTTCCTTAATGACTTCGATGCGGAGCTGTTCGGTGAACTCATTGACAGAATCATCGTAGACAGCAGCGAACAGCTCCGCTTCCGCCTGAAAAACGGATTGGAGCTGCTCGAGATCATAGAGAGGACGGTGCGGTAATGGGCATTCGAAAGCAGCCCTTTGGTTACCAAGTGAAAATGGGGGAAATTGTTCTCCACGCCCAAGAAGCAAAACTGGTGGAGTATATCTTCCAACAGTACCTATCCGGTGCCTCCTTCAACATATTGGTAGCCCAGCTGAGGGAGCAGCCGATTCCCTATGATGAGGGAAAGTTATGGAATAAAAACATGGTCGCCCGAATTTTAGAAGATCGTCGCTACACCGGGGAGAGTGATTATCCGGCCATCATCGACCAGAAAACACTGAGCAGAGTCCTCGAAAAGCGAAGCGCAAAACAGGCTCCCACACAAAAAACGGAAACACAAAAGCTCCTGCGCCGGCTGAGCGGCCATACCGCCACAGAGCAGATGGAACAGCAGGTTCGCAACCTACTCAACGGTCTGATTGCATCACCGGAACACATCACTCTACCAACACCGGAACATCTGCCATATACCCCCGAGCAGATGTTACAAAAGGAACTGGATGCCGTGATGGAGCAACAGCCAATCGATGAGGATGCAGCTCAGAATCTCATTCTGGCCATCGCCGCAGCACAATACAGTGCCATAGATCCAAACCAGTATGAAACCATCCGACTCCGCAGGCTGTTCTCCAGGCATGAGCTTATGGCTGAGCTGGATGATGAACTGCTGCAAAGTTCCGTCTCCGCTATCCTGTGCTACAAAGATGGAACCATAGATATTCGATTAAAAAATCATCAAATAATAGGAAGAAGTGAAACAGTATGAGAGAAAGCCCGCCTAAAGTCATTACCATCCCCGCCAAGCCGGAGGCTGCAGCCCAGCAAACTATTAAGCGACAGCTCCGAGTGGCAGCCTACTGCCGTGTTTCCACCGACGATGAGGAACAGCTCACCAGCTATGAAGCCCAGCAGAATTACTACACCGACAAGATCATGACCAACCGTGACTGGACCATGGCTGGAATCTTTGCTGACGAGGGCATCACAGGTACTTCAGCCCGCAAGCGCCCTGAATTCCTGAAGATGATCCGGATGTGCAAGCAAAAGAAGATCGACATTGTCCTGACCAAATCCATCTCCCGCTTCGCCAGAAATACGGTGGACTGCCTGAACTACATTCGCGCCCTGCGGGAGCTGGGCATCGCAGTGATCTTCGAAAAAGAAAACATCAATACCCTGGAAGCGGACAGCGAGATCCTCATCACCATGCTGGGTGCCTTCGCCCAGGCTGAAAGCGAGAGCATCAGCGCCAATGTCCGCTGGGGCAAGCGTCAGGCCATGCGAGAAGGAAAAGCCATCATTCAGTATGACCGTCTCTATGCCTACGAAAAGGGCGAGGACGGAAATCCTAAAATTATCCCGGAACAGGCTGAAGTGGTGCGGTCAATCTACAATCAATACCTGACCGGCGCCAGCCTTCGGATGATCAAAGAACGGCTGGAGGCCGAGCACATCCCCAATGTGTCTGGAAACGCTCAATGGACCATCTCAGCCATCCGCAGTATCTTGCGGAACGAGAAGTACTGTGGAGATGTCCTCCTGCAGAAAACCTATATCAGCGACTGCATCAGCCGAAAGGTCATTCGCAATACCGGACAGCTCCCCATGTATCTGGTGCAGAATCACCATGATGGAGTTGTAGATCGTAAAACCTTCGATGCGGTACAAGCAGAGATGGCGCGGCGAAGTGCCGGAAAAAGTCCCTCTCAAAAGAATGCCCCCACCGGCATGACATCCTACGCCAGCAAATATGCCCTCTCGGAGCGGCTGGTCTGCGGTGAATGCGGAACATTGTACCGCAGATGCACCTGGTCCAAGGGCGGCAAAAAGCGCGTGGTGTGGCGCTGCGTCAGCCGACTGGACTATGGAACAAAATACTGCCACAACTCGCCCACACTGGATGAGGAACCCCTCCAGCGGTCGATCCTCGCCGCCATCAATTCTGTCATGAGCCAAAAGAGCGCCCTTATCCGGCAGATCACATCCGCCATGGAAGTGGAACTGGCTCCGGTACCAGGTGAGAGCATGAGCCTTGCAGAAATAGAGCAGCGCCTGAATGAACTGAATGACTGGACGAGAGAACTGGTGGCAGAAGCCGCACGAACCAAGAATGCCGAAGCACACACCGCCCAACTGCAAGAAATTTTGAATGAGGCGGCTGAATTAAGAAAGAAGCGAGCCCATATAGAAGAACAGCGGAAAAATAACGCACAGGCAGTCCGGCGCATAGAGGATGCAGCAGCCGCAATGGAACAGGCATCCTGCCACATCTGCGAATGGGATGAAGCTATCATCCGACAACTGGTGGATACGGTCAAAGTCCAATCCGCCGAGAAAATCACAGTATATCTCCGGGGCGGCATTCAGATTGACCAGGATATGATATAATGAGCGAAAGAAGGTGAATTCATCATGATCTATGCCACAGGCGATACCCACGGCAACTTTCAGCGGTTTGCTCCCGAGCACTTCCCAGAGCAGGCTCAAATGACCAGGGATGACTTTATGATCATCTGCGGCGACTTCGGCGGCGTATGGGAAGGCGGCAAAAAGGATGCCCGCAGCCTGGACCGGCTGGAAAACCTGCCGTTCACCACGCTGTTTGTCAGCGGCAACCACGAAAACTTCGACCTGCTGGGGAAATACCCCATAGAAGAATGGAACGGTGGAAAAATCCAACGCATTCGGCCCCATGTGATCCATCTGATGCGTGGTCAGGTCTTCGACCTGCAGGGATATTCCTTCTTCACCATGGGCGGCGCCAGGAGTCACGATATTGACGATGGTATTCTGAATCCCAATGCACTGGATTTTGAAGAACAGTATTGGGCTCTCCGAAGAATGGGTGCCCGTTTTCGGGTCAACCATCACTCCTGGTGGGAACAGGAGCTTCCCAGCAAGTCCGAGTATGAAGAAGCTCGGCGCAATCTGGAACGCATTCACTATGAGGTGGACTATGTGATCACCCACTGCGCCCCAAGCAGCATCGTTGACATACTGGGAAACGGCGGCTATGTTCACGACCACCTGACCGGCTTCCTGGAGGAAGTCAAAGAACGGGCCAAGTTCCACTACTGGCTGTTCGGACATTACCACGACAACAAAATCATCGACGACCGCTTCGTCCTGCTCTGGGAGCAGATGGTACAAGTGGTGTGAACAGGCCAAAGAGAAACGCAGGAGGCGCCTCCTGTGCTTCTCTTTGGCCTGTTTCTAAATAAGGCAGGTTCTGCCGGAAAGGAGAAGCCATGAACATCCGCAAAAATATCGATTATTCCGCCATGTTTGCGGATCTGGACGCTGCGCTGACCGCCGAGATGCCCCAGATGCAACTCTGCTGCGAACTGGGCCGCATCGTCTGTTCCCGGCCGGAGAAAGGCGCGGCAGTGGCCGCAGCCGAATATCTGCACAGCCGTTTCCCCGATGCTTCCGGCTTCTCCCCGCGGAACCTTCGCCGGATGCGGGAGTTCTATCGGATGTATGAGGACACCCCCGAGTTGCTGGCCCTGGCCATGGAGATCAGTTGGACCCAGAATGTAGTCATTTTGGAAGCAGACATGGAGCCGGAGGAGCGGCGCTGGTATCTTCGTGCCGCTGGTCGTTTTGGCTGGTCAAAGGTGGAACTCCAGAGAAAAATCGATTCTGACGCCCATCTGGAAATCCAACTCGACGAATCTGAGGTTCCGTGCTATACTGAGTGCGATAGTAATGAGTTGGAGTGTACGGAGCATGATCAGGATACTTTTTCTCTGCCACGGCAACATTTGCAGAAGCCCGATGGCCGAGTTCATTATGAAGGATCTGGTGAAGAAAGCCGGTCTGGAGCAGAGCATTCAGATCGAGTCAGCAGCCACCAGCACCGAGGAGATTGGCAATCCGGTATATCCGCCAGCTCGCCGCCAGCTGTCCGAGCATGGCATCGATTGCTCCGGCAAGAGAACCCGTCAACTGCTGAACAGCGACTACGAGAAATACGACCTCCTGATTGGCATGGATCATGCCAACCTGCGAAGTATGTACCGCATCTGCGGCGGCGATTTTGCCGACAAGATGCATCTTCTGATGGACTTTACCAACCGTCCCGGCGAGGTAGCCGATCCGTGGTACACCGGCGATTTCGATACGACCTGGCGGGATGTGGAGGAAGGTTGCTTAGGCTTGCTACACCATATTCAGGCTTAATTGACGATATCAGAGTAAGGTTTATAGGTACATAGTAAGCTGGTTATTTTTATAGTGTCACAAGGGAAGTCACCACTATGTTTGAAAATTCCCATGAGTTAAATCAATGGAAATTTGAATGCTTAACTACTTTGTAGCGTAGCAACAGAAAAACATCAACAGTTGTCATAAGTTTGCATTGGAATGCTGGAGATTATCAAATCAATATATTGAGGTTTAATATGAGTATTTCACAGGCAGAAATTATTGCCCAAAAAACAGCAACTAAACTTGCTAATAAAAAGTTGAAAGTTGCTCTCATTATTTCATCTGTTTACGTATTATTATATCATTTTGTTCTCCTACGTTGGGAAGCAGCAACAGTTGAACTGTATTATTCCGGTGTCTTAGCAAATACTTTAGCGCTTTCTGTAATAACCGGATATATCTTTTATTATATTACCGTACTTACTCCATATAAAAGCAAGATTGCGGAGATGCAATCTGCTGTAATTGCAAGTAAAAGTAATCTTGCTGATTTGATAAATAGACTTATTGTTTTGCTGACACAGAATGAAGATTGGAGACAGACAGATAACATATCTTTGAAAGCGTTTGTCGATTCCCATAGTCCAGGTCGTAGGATATGGTTAGAGCAATGTTCAGGAATTTTCAAAACATCGCAGGTTTTAATGACTTATAACCCATATACTCTATACATAATAAGTGATACCTTAAATGAAATTCAGAGGCAGATTGAAGATATACTTCATCATAGTGACCTATTTGAGGATGAATATCTAAAACTAATCGTCTGGCTAATTAATACAGATACTTATAAAAAGTTATTTGGGCTTGGATTGAATTCTCTCGAGCAGTTTAATATTGGTGAAAACAAGCCCGAATATGTACAAGGAACAACTTTATTGGACAGTTTCTTTTGTGAAGAGTTATCCCTTAGACTATTTGTCGAAAATGGCGAGAAAATTTTCATTGATGAGGTTAGAAAGCTATTAGACAAATGACATATAAGAATCGCAACCAATGTTGAAAAAGCAATTAGGCAGTGATATACTGTACAAAAGGGGGTGTCAAAATTGACTTGGCATTTAAAACGCTTTTCGCCTGACATGATTGAAGAAATTGCAAACAATCCATACCGATATGATACCCAAGATATTCGAAGAGCAGCAAAGGAAGCCGAGTTACACTATTTAGACAACACATTTGGTTGTGATGTTGAATGGATGACAAGAGTTCAAATGAAACTAAATAGTGCGCTCCGCGATCGCGGTGAGACTCCGGTTTAATCTGCGCTGAATCTGCATTTTATCGTTTAACTTATGAATTTAATTTCTCGATCGCTGTAAATGCTTGTTGTGTAAGACAATTTAAGCGGCATCTATAGTGTTGCGATGTTCCAGAATTTTCAGCCCTGAACTTACAGAGTTCAGGGCTTTTTTATTGCCCGATAG
>ERZ1643251.2374-NODE-2374-length-19322-cov-4.776976_pt1 | contig 19322 bp, 20 predicted proteins | sample MGYA00579261_ERZ1643251 | MGnify/ENA primary metagenome ERZ1643251 (study PRJEB29033, sample SAMEA4952267) | chicken gut metagenome | biome: Broiler Chicken; feature: Gastrointestinal Tract; material: Caecum | place: Ireland | collected 2018 | study: Broiler...
GGCGGCGGTAATTTCGCCCGTAGGAAAAATTTACGACCACGGCAAGGACATTTGCCTGCCCTCGGGAATGGAAGAAATGGGTCCCGTAACGAAAAAACTTTATGACACGCTTACAGGTATTCAGATGGGTAGACTGCCTGCACCCGAAGGCTGGATAAGGGAAATAAAGTAAAATTACAGTATAAAATTGCGCTCCCTTTGCGCTGTTAAGGCGCGAAGGGAGCGCAATTATACATTTATCAAATGTTAAAGGAGTGCGCCGTAGCACACTCCTTTAACAAATATAATAAGGGGGAAAATAATGAACCGTATTTAAAAGGCGGCTTGCCTTTGACAATATCCATTATACATATTTTTGTCTGCAAGTAAATAATTTGAATACAAATTTTTAAATAAACCTATATATTTACGACGTTTACAAAAATTGTAATTATTCCACACCGCCTGTCACGCTTTCGGTCGTGTGCCTTAGCATGGCATATTTGTTTTTGGTCGCCATGCCGCCCCGGATGTGCCGCTCGGACAGATTTATCGACAAAATTTTTTTTACCTCCTCATAAAGTCCCGGGTCGATTTCTTCAAGCCGTTCGGTCACATCCTTATGCACCGTTGATTTGCTCACACCGAAATGCTGTGCTGCCGCGCGTACGGTCGCGCCGCTTTCGGCAATATATTCCCCCTCGGTAACAACTCGCTTTATAATATATTCCCACATAGTCTATTCCCTCTCGTCTTAAAAGGCTTATGATAAACTATGCCGAAAAGTGTCTGATTATGACGACGCATGACAAAATAATCAAATGAGTGCGCCGCAAGTTGACTTATTAAGTATATTTGGTTATAATTTTTCCATAAAATGAACGATAAAAAAATAAAAACATTAAAAATTATTCTGTCGGCGCTCGCTATGCTTGCTGTGATGGCGTTCATATTTCTTCTGTCATCGCAGACGGGCGAAGAGTCGTCACATTCGAGCGACGTAGTAGAAGACATAATTGATTCGTTGCCGGGGCAACCCGGAAATTCGGACGGTCAGGGCAGCGCGGGAGGCTCCGGGAACAGTTCCGGAAACGATCCGTTTTTACTGTTCGGGCAGTTCAACATACGCAAGTCCGCGCATATATTTTTGTACTTCGCACTGGGCGTAACGACATTTTTATTTTCTGCCGCTCTTATCCGCTATTTCAGATCATTAAACCTGTCAAGCCCCGCTTTCTCGGCGCTCGCCGCGGGCGCGATATGCTTTTTATACGCGTGCAGCGACGAATGGCACCAGAAATACGTCGACGGGCGCACGGCCTTGATGTCCGACGTGGGCATAGACGCCATAGGGTTCTGTTCGGCGATAGCCCTGTGTTTTATAATTTACATGATAATAGCTTACATAAAAAGAACTCCCGACAAAAAATAGTCGGGAATTCTTTTATATCTATATAATTTATCTGTTGCCGTACATCTTTTTATAGTAATTCTGATAATCGCCCGAAACGATTTCCTGCCACCATTCTTTGTTGTCGAGATACCATTGAATGGTCTTTTTTATGCCGTCGGCAAATTTAGTTTCGGGCAGCCAGCCAAGTTCGTTGTGAATCTTTGTGGGGTCGATGGCATAGCGCATGTCGTGGCCCTTTCTGTCCGCCACGAAAGTAATAAGGCTTTCGGGCTTGCCCAGCTCCTTGCAGATGAGCTTTACGATATCTATATTTCTCATCTCATTGTGTCCGCCGACGTTGTAAACTTCGCCCACTCTTCCCTTATGGATGATGAGGTCGATAGCCTTGCAATGATCTTCGACATACAACCAGTCGCGCACATTTTCGCCCTTGCCGTAAACGGGGAGGGGCTTATCCGCGAGCGCATTGATTATCATGAGGGGTATGAGCTTTTCGGGGAAGTGATAGGGGCCGTAGTTGTTGGAGCAGCGTGAAATAGTCACGGGCAGACCGTAAGTTCTGTGGTATGCAAGCACCAGAAGGTCTGCCGAAGCCTTAGAGCTCGAATAAGGGCTCGACGTGTGCAGAGGCGTTGTTTCGGTGAAGAACAAATCGGGTCTGTCGAGGGGCAGATCGCCGTAAACTTCATCGGTGGAAACCTGGTGATATCTTTTTATGCCGTACTTGCGGCAGGCATCCATGAGAACAGATGTGCCGATTATGTTTGTCTGCAAGAAAATCGAGGGATCTTCTATGCTCCTGTCGACATGGCTCTCCGCAGCGAAATTGACGATGATGTCGGGATGCTCCTCCTCGAAGAGTTTATAAACGCCCTCCCTGTCGCATATATCGAGTTTGACGAAGCGGAAGTTAGGGTTGTCCATAACGCCTTTAAGCGTCGAAAGATTGCCCGCATATGTAAGCTTATCAAGGCATATTATGCGGTAATCGGGGTATTTTTTGAGCATGTGGAAGATAAAGTTGCTACCGATAAATCCCGCGCCGCCCGTTACAATAATATTCATTTAAAATTTTCTCCTATTAAAAACTATGGGAGGATTTCGTTGTAGTCACTTTCATAAATATTTCTTATAATTCTTGCCGGATTACCTACAACAACTGAATTATCCGGAATATTCTTGACCACAACAGAACCCGCTCCAACAATAACATTATTTCCTATTTGTATATTTCCTATGACGGTAGAATTTGAGCCTATATATACATTATTTCCAATTATAGGAAAACCTTTACCATTTCTGCCAATGACAACCCCCGGACCTACACGGAAATTATCACCTGTTCTTTCAGGGTAAATAACCGAAAAATTATGCGATACTAACAAGCCTTTACCGATATCTCCGTTTATTTCTATTGTTTTTAGTCTTGGTAACAAAATCTTATTTATAATTAAGATAAATTTACATCGCTTAAACTGCTTAATTCTATAAACAAAAACGCTTCTAAAACTTTTACTTTTTAGGCAAGTATTAAGTCTATATACCCCCCCCCCGATTATTCATATTTGACCATTTTAAAGCGCGATTTACATCAGAATCAACATATTGCCGAAATTTCTTATCAGAAACCAAATATGTAATATCGCTCACAAAAAAACGAATCAAATAAATAAATTGTTTTATAAATCTCATTAATAAAGCCCGTCCAGATATTTTCCGTCTATTACGTCCTTTAAATACTGACCGTAAGAATTCTTTTTTAACGGCTCGTAAAGCTTTAAAGCCTGGTCTTTGTCTATCCAGCCGTTGAGGTAGGCTATTTCTTCTATGCAGGCAACCTTTCTACGCTGATGGGTTTCGACTGCTTTGATAAAATTAGTCGCATCAACTAAACTTTCGTGCGTACCCGTATCCAGCCACGTGAATCCCTGACCGAGTATTTCAACGTGCAGGTTGCCGTTTTTTAAATATATTTTATTGAGATCGGTTATTTCAAGTTCGCCGCGGGGCGAAGGCTTGAGGGACTTGGCATATTCGACGACCTTGTTGTCATAAAAATACAGTCCCGTAACGCAGTAGTTGCTCTTGGGCTTTTCGGGCTTTTCCTCGATGGAAATTGCCTTTCCGCTTTTATCAAATTCGACTATGCCGAAGCGCTCCGGATCGTCCACATAATAGCCGAACACCGTGGCCCTGCATTGCATTTTCGGTCGCCGCGCGCAGGCGCTTCTTCAAGCCGTGCCCGGCAAATATGTTGTCACCGAGAATCATAGCCACACTGTCGCCACCGATAAACTGCTCGCCTATTATAAACGCCTGGGCGAGTCCGTCGGGGCTGGGCTGAACGGCATAACTTAAATTTATGCCAAGCTCCTTGCCGTCGCCGAACAGCTCCTCAAATCTGGGAGTGTCCTGCGGAGTGGATATAATGAGTATATCCCTTATGCCTGCGTTCATAAGGACAGACAAAGGATAATAAATCATCGGCTTGTCGTAAACGGGCAAAAGCTGCTTGCTTGTAACCCTTGTGAGCGGATAGAGCCTTGTGCCGGAACCTCCGGCGAGGATTATACCTTTCATTCTTTTCTCCGTTTTTTATTCGCCGCTACGGTCGAAGAGCACCATCCACGCGCCCTTGAAAATTATTTTTATATCGAGCCACAAGCTGCGTTTTTGTATGTATTCAAGGTCGAGTTTTACCCATTCGTCGAAGGAAAGCGAATTGCGGTTATGCTGAATCTGCCACAAACACAAAAGGCCGCCCTTCACATCGAGCCTTCGCATCTGCTCGGGGGTGTACTCTTCCACCTCCTTGGGGAGGGGCGGACGGGGTCCGACGACGCTCATATCCCCTTTAAAGATATTCCACAGCTGGGGAAGCTCGTCCAAAGAGGTCTTGCGGAGGAATTTACCGAATCGCGTTATGCGGGGGTCGTCCTTCATCTTGAATGCAGGAGGATCCGCCTCGTTTAAGCCCGCATCGATAAGCTGTTGTTTCATTGCGTCGGCACCCGGGCACATGGAACGTATTTTATAAAACCTGAAAGTTTTATTATCTTTTCCCACCCTCTCTGATGAATAAATAGCACTGCGGTCTATTTTTTCGCCTTTTTGCTTTTTTCTCGATTTTAAAATACAATCGAAAACTTTGCCGTCTTTGCGGACAATCCTTTTAGCCTTTTTATGTTTAGGCTCGTCGGAGCTAACCTCACGTATTTCAAGCTCGTACGCCGAATTTGTTGCATCCTCAGCCCATTTAATAAAGAGGACAATCAAAATGAGCCACGAAAGCACGATAAGGACAAATCCCGACGATACGATATCAAAAGTGCGTTTGACAAAATTGTAAAAATACTTCTTTTTTACTACCTGATTTTCCGCTACCTCTTCATGACTGCGCGGAACGGGAGGAGACCCCGCCAGCGCGGCATCGGTCGCGGCGACCTCTTCTTGCGCTGCTTTATTCTGTTGCATAGATTTTACCCCTGATAACCCAATCCGATGTAAATTTCACTCTACCAAAACACAACGATAACACTTTCGCCACATTTCAGCAAAAATATTGGTATTATGTTATAAAATACGCCACACACAACACCATTTTTGTATATTTATAGTACCATTAATGGTTAGATTTTGTCAATGATTTAAAAGCATTTGCATAAATTTGGAAAAAATGAAAATTATGCTTATAACATGTTATAATTATCATTTTACCAGGTCTTTTATCATGGAGAGTGCGGCGGCAATTACGTCGTCCATATCGTAATATTTATACTGTCCCAGCCTTCCGCCAAAGATGACATTTTGCTCCTTTTCTGCAAGCACCTTATATTTATTGTAAAGTTCGCTATTCTTTTTGTCATTTACGGGATAATACGGTTCGTCGCCCGGCTTCCATTCAGAACTGTATTCGCGGCTGATTACCGTCTTGGGAAGGTCGTTACCGTTTTCGTCCTTGCCGAACTCGAACCACTTATGCTCTATAATTCTCGTCCAGGGAATGTCGCGCGCGGTATAGTTTACGGCAGCGTTGCCCTGGAAATTTGGCTTATCTAAAATCTCGTTTTCAAACCTTACAGAGCGATATTCAAGCGCGCCGTAGCAGTAATCGAAATACGCGTCTATCGCGCCGGTATAAATAACTGTCTTTGCTATGGCGTCAAAGGCGGATTTGTTTTCGAGATAGTCGCAGTTCAGCTTTACCTCCACGCCTTTGAGCATATTTTCAACCATTTTTGTATATCCGCCGACGGGTATTCCCTGATAACGGTCGTTAAAATAATTGTTGTCGAATGTATACCTTACGGGAAGGCGGCGGATTATAAACGCGGGCAACTCCCTGCAATCCCTGCCCCACTGCTTTTCGGTGTAACCCTTTACAAGTTTTTCGTATATAGTTTTGCCGACAAGATTAATCGCCTGCTCTTCAAGATTGGATGGATTTTCCACATAGCTTTCGCCTATTTCTTCGGCTATGCGCGCCGCTGCCTCTTCGGGCGTAAAAACATCGTTCCAAAGTTTGGTGAAAGTGTTCATGTTGAAGGGCAGGTTATAGCACTCATTTTTATAACGCGCGACGGGGCTGTTTACAAAATTATTGAACTCGGCAAAGCCGTTGACATAGTCCCACACAACTTTATCCGAAGTATGGAATATATGCGCGCCGTACTTATGTACGTTTATGCCCTCCACTTTTTCGGTATAAACGTTGCCCGCAATATTGGGACGTTTGTCTATTACGAGTACTTTTTTGCCCGCTTTGTTGAGTTCGTGCGCGCAGACGGCTCCGTAAAGCCCGCTGCCGACTATAAGATAATCGTACATTATTTTTCTCCCTTTGCTGCCTCAGCAGTCCATTTTTAATAGCGTTTTTATAAAATACACCAGCTTTGCGACAGGATAAGAATGATACTTCATGCCGCCTGCGGGCGTGATTTTGAGCCTTTTTATCTTTAAATTGCTGTTGTGCCAAAGGTAGACGTTCAGCAACCGTTCGGAGATAAAACCTATCGCCCTTCTCTGATAATCATCCCTGCCCGCAAGATTGATGCGTTTTTCCAGCTCGAAAAGAATGGGAAAAAGCCAAGCGCAATAATCGTCGAACACAGCTTTGGGTGCAATAATCATATTGCACGTATAAAGCCATTTGACTTTTTTGAGTTTATCAAAATCGGGCTTATATGACGGGCAAAGTTCTTCAATTATTCTGCCGGTTTCGTCGAGATCTCCGATGGGATGTTCGCGGGCAAATTGCTTGTAAGCCGAGCGTTTATAGTACAGTTTAACGGGCACAATCACATCGCATTTCGACAAGATTTTTTTTACCTTCTCAACGCAGACGGGCTTTTTAGCACACAAAAAGAAGCGGCGATAATGTTCAAGCCCCGCAATGTCGGCATCGGAATTTTTCCAAATCCAATAGAGCGCGGTTAGCTCGCAAAAACTGCCGTTTTTTTGAGCGATGTTGTCACCGCAATCGTCGTAGACGTCGGCAACGGAAATGGCTCGGTTTTCGCCCACTCCTATCACCGTTCTGCCCTCGGGCAAGCCGTCGAAATCCTTGTGCGCGACGACGTAAAGTTTTATCTGCTCGTCATTCATGTAATGCATACTCCGATAATATCATACAGGCTTTCTGAGTACAATTCTGAGGCGATTAGATTTAGGTTTCTGTTTACGTGAGGTATTTATCTTAACATATCCGTAAATATAACCGATAAAGAGTGCAAACGAATACCCTGAATACCACAGCATATTATCAAACGGTGAAAGAACATACAACCCGAACATAAGCGCAAGGCAGACAACTTTACATTCGAAATTTCTCATTTTGCTACACGCAACGATTAACGCGGCAAGACAATAAATAATAAAGTTTAAAGTCATCCCGAGGTATCCCATGGCTCTGTAAGGCAATATATACATTGTACCTGTACTTAACGCAGGAACGACCAACGAAAAAGAAATATCATTGGTCACGATTCTCTTTGAAACAAAATCAATAACAAGAGCAGTAATCAGGTCAGACGTATCGTATGTTATATTGTTTTCTAGGCTGACATTATAATTCAAATTTCTGAACGAACATACAATATACTCCTCCACCCAATACAGCGGACTGAAAAAGCCGTATCTGTCGCCATCGATTTTGGCTATGTCCATTATTGCATACGAATCGTTCCATGCATACCCGCTGCGAATATTTCCGAATATTCCGAAAAGCATAGCAGCGACAAAAGCCAACAATGCTATAAGCAACGCATGGCGCAAATAAATAGGTCTGCCGGCAAAATAAATAATAACGAGCGCGCAAGCAATAAAGACAAGCGCTCCTCGGGAAAATATGAGTACAAAATATAAAATGCAAACTCCGCTTGGAATCAGAAATTTAAGGTTGCGGGTAACAATAAACAGAAGAAAACAGTATATACAATAAAAAATTGAAAATGTTACAATCAGTACATGCAATGTCGGTATTCCGAAATTCATATACACATCAGACGCCATTATATCATCATTAAAAAAAAGATAAAATAACAGCGGAATATTACCCGAATATATAAATTCAAGGCAATATAACGCAATAATAGCAAAGAGCAGAGCTACGCTGAAATACGGTACTTTTACTTTGAAAACTCTCCCCTGAAATTTTTTGCTGAAAAAAACCCCACATACCGCCGAGATAATTATCGTAACCAAAAAAAAGGCTAGAAGACCTTGATTGATCGGAAGATTTATTTTTGCAGGAGATAATGCATATAAAAAAATAACAACAGTCCACACAAGCGAATAAGCAAAAAATGGATTTATCAGCCATGCATTATATATCTTTATTTGGTTTGATCCTTGTCCCCTTAAATTAATTATCATTGTTAGCTTTCTTTTATATGTGGTTTATATTTTATAAGCGCTTTTATCATGTTAAGGCGCTTTTTTATTTTGAACGCGGCAGAAGTTTTATTCATGCCTAGGGCGTTATTCCCGTGTATGCGGTATAACATGAGCTTATCGCTTATGAACTTTACGCTCGCATACTTTGAAGCGATTAAACCTATCCACCAGTCGTGAACATGAATTTCATGCTCGGAAGGAAATGGAATAACATACTTTATAAGCTCCCTTTTAAAAGCCATGCAGCAGCCGATAAAACTGTTTTTTAATATGTTTGGTAGAACCCCCTCTCTTGCACCAAACTTCTGTTGCGTAGAACCCGTGATTTTTCCTGACTGCTGGTCGTAAATGTCGGCATTGTGGCATACGAGAGAATATTCGGAGAGATAGCCGAGCATCTTTTCAATTTTGCCGTCGTACCATTTATCGTCCTGGTCGCTCAGGAAAATATACTCTCCCGAACAATGCATTATGGCGTTTTCAAAATTTTTTACGACTCCGCCGCGCGGACCACGGATCAATTTTATGCGCCCGTCCTTTGCAGCATATGAGCGCACAATTTCAGGCGTTGCGTCGGTCGAGCCGTCGTCGCTTATTATAAGTTCGTCGTCATCCCCGAGCTGGCAGAGTATGCTTTCAATCTGTTCGGATATGAATTTTTGACCGTTATATGTCGCCATGGCGACTGATACCCTTGCCATCACACACTCCCCTTATATTCACCAAGCCTGCCTGCACGCGCGTCTCGCCGACCGTGGGCTATCATTTTAAGTTTTTTCAGCTTGTCCCGCTCAAAAAGAATGACCTTAGGAATGTCTATGAACAGGTCGTGGCGGTAACGTTCGCCGTAAAATTTTTTATTGCTCCTGTAAAGATACAATGCGTTCCTGAATCGGTAGTAATATCTTACGGGCGAATGGTTCATACAGGTAAATTTTATGCCGAAAAATTTTTTTGTGATAGGATTTCCTATCGTGTGGACGAGAGAAACACCCGTTATATATGCAAGTTTTTTGCCTATATTAAAAAACTGTTCGTCCAGCTCAAAATCCACATAATCTATAAAAAGTTCCTCCATAAACCCGTTTATCTGCGCATAGTTTTTCATGTTTATGAAGTTACCCGAAGTTAAAAGAAGCTTTACCTCTTTAAGGCTGTGCTCTTCTGTCGGGTTATTAAAATCCAGCCCTATTATACCGTAATCATCGGCGTCGGGCGCGGAGAGATAATTCTTTATTATATCTGTTTTATCTGTCGGAAAAACACTGTCCTGATCCATAGTCAGGCAATAATCGCAGCCTGTTTCACTCGCGGCGCGCAGCCCCGAAGCGAGGGCAGCAGCTATTCCCCTGTTACCTTCCATGGGAATGACGCGTACTTTTGGCAATGCATAAAGTTTGTTTAAAAGCCGTTCATTCGCAATAGTGCTGTTGTCACACACAAACAGAACTTCAACAATATCGTAATAAGATAAAATATTGTTTATAACGCTCTCGTCGGCGTTGTAAATAACTACCGTTCCGACAATCTTCATTTCGACCTTCGCCCCATCTTCAACCCCAGATAGCGCGCCGCCATATCGGGCAACCACCTTATGAGAACGGGGAAATTTATATCCTTTATTGCCATTTTAAGAATATAAAATGCAAGCTTTAACCCGCTGTCTACGGCGTCGTATTCGTCAAATTCAGGATGCTCGGCAAACCACCTGCCCGTTTCGTAATATCTTGCGTAGAGTTGGCGAAAACTGAACGCGTGGGAATGTTCAACTACGGCGTCTGCGGCATAACCCTTGCAGTAGCCGCTATCGAGTATCTTTTTTGAGTAATACATGTCCTCGTTCATCATCATGTCGGCATGGTCATAGCCGTTGAGCTGTATAAAAACGGGACGGTAATAAGCCGAGAACGCGTCGGACGAAAAGAAAGCTTTTATCTGCAACCGCTCGACGTCATCACCGCTTATGACATAAGAGGTCAGTCCGTAATTTTTATGACGGATATACTCCTCTATCGTCTTCTTCTTACCTACCTGCCTGCCGTAAACAAAGACAACCTTCTCATCAATCATCGAAACGAGCTTTGAAAGGGCGTAAGGGTCGTATAAAACGACGTCCTGCGAAAGCATGACTACGATATCCTGCGTACAATACAGATATATTGCCTCCTCCCTCGTCAACGAATGAGAAAAATCGGAAGGCTCGACGTAAAAATAAGTATAGCCCGCGCTTTCGATCTTTTCTGCCACTTTTTCGCAGCCATCGGTGCGGGTGAGAGGAAAGACAACCGTTTGAATGTCGACGTCTTTCTGCATATTAAGTTTTTGTATAAAGCCGTCGATGTATTTTTCGGCCTTATACAGCGGACAAACGATATCTATTTTCATAAGAATTCAATTTACAGCGCGTAATTATTTTGCACCGTCGCGCTTCAAAACCGAAACGAGGGTTTTGAAAATAATTTTCAGATCGAGCCACACCGAACAATGGTCGACATAGTAAAGTTCAAGTTTCTGCCTTTCGCCGCTGGCGTAAGAAACGTTGCTTCTGCCGTTAGCCGCCCACCAGCCGATCATGCCGGGCTTTACCGACAACAGCTTTTGCGCATCGTCACCGTACTTTTCGATGATTTCAGCCTCCATGAGGGGGCGCGGACCGACAACGGAAATCCTCCCGACAAAAATATCCCATATCTGGGGAAGTTCGTCGAGTGAAGTTTTTCTTAAAAATTTGCCTACGCGTGTAACACGGGGATCGCCGTCGATTTTAAATTCGCGCTTGTATTGCTCTATCTGCTCGGGTGTGAGCATGTCTTCAAGCTTATCTGCATTAGGACGCATGCTCCTGAACTTGGAGATGTGAATTTTTTTGCCGTATTGCCCAATTCTTTCGTGCTTATAGATGACCCTTCCCCCATCGCTGAATTTGACGACGAGAGCTATTATAATAAAAAGCCACGAAAAAATTATAAGGACGAGTCCCGAAGATATAATATCAAATGCCCTCTTTATAAAACGATAGGCATATCTTTTTTTTATTCTTTCATCGACGGCTGTGCCGAGTGAAACTTTTTGAACATTTTGTTCCTCTGCGGCGCGCGCATCCGATTTTTCTTGTTGCATAATTAAACCTCATTTATAGGTTACCTGATGGAAATAAGCGTTTAAAGAGAGTATATAAAAACTGCGTACATATTTCTTATGAGGGCAAAATTACACAGCCCTGCGGTGATTGATATGTACGCCGAAATACCCGCGCGCCGCGCGGGGTGAATATTTGGATTTAGGAATTGAGCCGCGATGTAAGGCTGAAAAGCTGAGACGTTTTAAGAGACAGCATAAATGTTCGTACGGCGCGCACGCTTTCGTTCAGCTTGATTGCGGCAAGCGCCCCGATACTTTTGCGGTCAAGCGTCTGGCAAACTATACCGCGGACGACAAAATAAGGAACGACTCCGAGTACGAACACAACAAACGCGCCGAGTATTTTGAACATATACATATACTCGCTGCCGACGACATATTGAACGTATAATTTGACCGACTCAGAGTCGAGCAACAAATACCTGTGTACTATTTCGCCGAGCGACAAAAAATTTGACATTATGCACGCCGCACACATGGTGGTAAATGCAAATGCATAAAGTATGCCGACAATGGCGCGCCTTATTTTAAGGCGTACCTTTAAATTGTTTACCACCATACTCAGATATACGCATAATGCGACAAGATATTCTGGCATTGCATCCTCCGAACTGCGGGAACACTAAAATTCCGCGAAATGCGGTAAAAATTTACTTTATTACAAAATTTATACAATTATATAATACATCCTGTCAAACCATTTGTCAATAAATGTTGTGATAAAGCAACAATTTAAATGTAAAATTGTTTAATAAAAATAATTATTGTACAATAAATTACCTTTTTATTTTATAGTTTGAGAAAATAACACAATTATTATCACGCAACGCCGCCAAATATTCAGGATAGCCGCATACAAAAGTAAATTTGCATCAAAAAAATATCTGCCCGTGCAGGGTACATATGCACCCCGCACGGGCATCAGAACAATTATTCTTCAATCAGATTATCCGCGGGCGTAACTTTAAGCCCCCAGCAACGACGGCGCTTAACAAGCTCGCGGTCAAAATTCTTCCATAAATTCTGAACATTTAAATTGCTTTCAAGTTCAGGCCCTGTTTCAAGGTATCTGACCCCTTTATCTATCAATCCGCGCAAAATGCTGTGCATAATGATTGCGACCGTGCCCTTGTTTGCGTGGTCGGGACGGACGCCTATCGACATCATGTCTGCCACAACAGGATGATTCATAGCTTTTATATAGGGGATTATGCCGAACGGGATTATGCTGCCCTTTGCTTTTTGAAGGACTTTGAGCATAGACGGCATTACAAAACCATAAGACACTACATGATCGTCTTTGAGCACTATGCAGGCGAATTCGGGGACAAGCACCTGATAGATTGTATTCATCTCTCTCCTCTTCTGCTTATCGTTCAAAGGGCTCGTGCCGTAGAGGTGAGCAAAACTTTCATCGAGCACATCAAGGCACTCCATTACATATCTGTCAAGTTTTCTTTTGTCACTTTTAATGAGAGATTTTATATCGAGAATCTCATAACCGCCCCTCTTGCAGATGGCGTCCGCAAGGCGGGCAAGGCGCGGATCGACGCTCTGCGGAACGGGCATTCTGTAACAATTCCAATCGACGACTTTATAAGCCCCCAGTCTGTTCATATGATCGACGTAATAGGGATAATTATAGATTTCAATATAAGTACTGTCTTTATCGAAACCGTCTATGAGCATTCCCTCTTCGTTGAGGTCTGAAAAAGAAATGGGCCCTATCACCTCGTCCATGCCGAGTTCGCGCGCCCAGTCGAAGAGCTTTGCGAACAGCGCTTTTGTTACTTCAAAATCGTCGATTACATCAAAGCGGGTAAAGCGCAACTGTTTGAGCCCTGTCTTCTGGTTGGAGCCGCGGTGCCATATGCCGGCAATTCTGCCCGCGACTTTGCCGTCCTTATATGCAAGGAACATCTTGCAATCGGCAAAGCGGAACGCATCGTTGACGTTGGGATCGAACTCATCAAATTCGTCGGAATACAAATTAGGCGCGGCATGGGGATTATTCTTATATAAATCTATAAGAAACTTAAAAAACTTTTTCTTGTCGCGCCTGCCCGACACCTGCACAACCTCAATCATATTCATTCTCCGTAATGGTTTATGGTTTATTGTGTAAATTATTATAACAAATTAATATACACAATGTCAATAAATGTTGAATAAATAAAATATTGAAGCGACATGCAAAAAGCATATGCACAAATCAATGTGAAATATCTCTGTCAATTTGCCCATGCTTTTTGAGTCGGGTTGTTATAAATAAGCATAAGCGCGACGCTTTAAAAAGCGCCGCGCTCACCCGGTCACGATTTTTTTATAGTGTATTTTATATATTAAGAAATGCTGAGCTACGGCAAGCGGAATTATTCCGCGACCGCCTTTGCCGAGGCGAAAACGTAGTTGCCGTCGGCATAGTCCACGGTAACTTTTTCGCCGCTTAAAATTCTTCCAGCTAAAATCTCGTCAGACAACCTGTCCTCCACCCTCTTCTGGACAATTCTCTTCAAGGGGCGGGCGCCGTATTCGTCGCTGTAACCTTCATCTATGAGCTTATCCATAGCCGCGGGAGTTACTTCGATAGAAATATTGCGCGTTTTAAGGCGGGCGCGCAAGCCGTCGATAATCTTAACACAGATTGCTCCCGTTTCTTCCTTGGTGAGCTTGCGGAATATGATTATATCGTCGAGCCTGTTGAGGAATTCCGGCTTAAACGACTGCCTGAGCGCTTCCATCGTATTTTGTTTCATTGAGTCATAGCCGTCGTCGGCATCTGAACTGGCAAAGCCCAAGCCGCTCATCTTTTTAATCTGTCCCGCGCCGATGTTGGAGGTCATAATTATGATTGTATTTTTGAAATTTATGACCCTCCCCTTGCTGTCGGTCAGTCTGCCGTCGTCGAGAATCTGCAACAGGATGTTGAACACATCGGGGTGAGCCTTTTCGATTTCGTCGAACAGCACGACGGAGTATGGCTTTCTGCGCACGCGCTCGGTGAGCTGACCGCCGTTGTTGTCGTCGTAGCCGACGTATCCCGGGGGCGCGCCGATGAGCTTAGAGACGGTGTGCTTTTCCATATATTCAGACATATCGAGGCGTATCATGAGTTTTTCGTCACCGAACATAGCCTCGGCAAGAGCTTTGGCGAGGTCGGTTTTGCCGACGCCGGTAGGTCCGACGAATATGAACGAACCTATGGGGCGGTTGGCTTCGGCGAGACCGGCGCGGGCGCGGCGTATGGCGCGCGATACGGCGGAGACGGCCTCGTCCTGACCGATTATACGCTTATGCAGATTTTCTTCGAGGTGAAGAAGTTTTTCGCTCTCCTGTTCGGTGAGCTTCAATACGGGGACGCCCGTCCATGAACTGACAATTTTTGCAATTTCGTTGCTACCTATCTGAGGAGGTGAGGCGTGCGCGCCCTCCTTCCACTCAGAGTCGAGCGACTTTATTTTTGCATGGACGGCATTGATTTCGTCGACGAGTTTCTGCGCCTGAGTATAGTTTTCGCCGCGGGCGGCTTTTGTTTTTTCGGCATTGAGCCTTTTGAGCTTTTCTTCGAGCTCCTTTATCTCCACGGGGGTATTGTAGCTGTCAAGGCGTGCGCGCGAGGCTGCCTCGTCTATGAGATCGATAGCCTTGTCGGGGAGGTATCTGTCGGTTATATATCTGTCGGAGAGAGTGGCCGCCGCGATAATAGCCTCATCTGTTATGACAACCTTATGGTGAGCCTCGTACTTATCGCGCAGCCCCCTTAAAATTTCTACCGTGTCTTCGACCGAGGGCTCGTCTACCTGCACGGGTGTGAAGCGGCGCTCCAAAGCCGCATCCTTTTCAATATATTTGCGATATTCTTCGAGCGTGGTAGCGCCTATCGTCTGCAATTCGCCACGAGCGAGCATGGGCTTTAAAATGTTAGCGGCGTCCAAATTGCCGTCCGACGTCGAACCCGCGCCGACGAGGTTGTGAATTTCGTCGATAAACAGAATTATGTTGCCGTTTTCCTTTATGGAGTCGATGGCATTTTTAAGGCGCTCTTCAAAGTCGCCCCTGTACTTTGACCCCGCGACCATGCTTGCCAGGTCGAGCGAAAAGACGATTTTACCTTTCAGGAGATCGGGCACCTGGTTGGCGACTATCGCCTGGGCGAGACCTTCGACTACGGCCGATTTGCCCACGCCCGGTTCGCCTATAAGCACGGGATTGTTCTTGGTGCGGCGGGAGAGAACCTGTATTATTTTGTCAATTTCCTTCTTTCTGCCTATAACGGGGTCGATTTTGCCCTCCCTCGCCTTTTGGGTGAGGTTTGTGCCGTATTGCGCAAGTTCGGGGTTGAGACCGTCGCCGCGCTCATTCTTCTGCTGGGTCTTGCGGGCGCGCGACATGGGCGATTCTTCAAAGATCCAGAGCGGAACGGAAGCCTGCTCTTCCTCTTCATCGTCGTCGTTATCAAACGCGCCGTCGAGCGCCATTTCGAGACGGGATGCCAAAAGGGGCATACTTGCGCCTATGGCGCGCAATATGCGCATGGCGAGGCACTCGGGCGACTCCATTACGGCATACATCAGGTGTTCGGTGCCTGCGAGGGCATCTTCGCCTCCGTATTCAACAGCGAGCGAAACCGCGCGCTCGAACATATGCTTTGTGCGGGGCGTATAGCCCGAAATCGAAGAATTGCGGTCGGCGGAATTGAGAAGAAATTGCCTGAACTTATCCTTCGATACGCCGGCAGACCTTAAAATTTCGCCGGCGGAGCAGCCTTCGGTAATTAGCATGGCATACACGAGGTGTTCGCTACCGATATAGCTCGTCTGCATGCTCTTTGCTATTTCGTCGGAGTGCATAACGACGAGCTGTAAGTTATGGGAAAATCTGTTTACGTTCATATTTTTTCCTCCCCTTTGAAAGGATTTACTCTATGCGGAAACCGCAGTTATTATATAAAATAAAGAATAATTTCACGTGCGCGTCGCAGCCGCGTAAATTCTGTATTATTTTTCAATCTATATATTTTTTCTCTATATATTTTTTCTGACGCCTTCCCTGACGTGCCTCGAAACGTATTCGGCACGGTAGCCGTCCCGCTCGTCCGGCGTCAGCTGTCTGCGCGTGAGAAGGGTAAGATTGGAAGGTTTCATTCTTATGGCAAGATCGTCTATCCAGCCTATGCCGTCGGACAGAAAGTAACCGAGGCAGACGCCGAGTTTGAGGTTTGCGCACAATTTTTCGCATTCCTCGCTTGAAAGCATGGCGCAGTTTGTCAGCACACCGTAAGAGCGCAGGCAAGCGTCCTTTATCTGCGCCGCCCGCTCGCCCTTTTTTAGGTTGGCGCGCTCGGACATCTCCATTTCGGCAACGCGCTCGACGACCTGTTCGACCTGGGACAATATAAATTCTTCGGTCAGCCCCAATGTTACCTCGTTTGAGAGCTGATACATGTATCCATCCGCGTCGCTGCCCTCGCCGTAAACGCCGCGCACCGTGAGACCCAGTCTGTTGGCAGAGCGTGTTACGCGGGGCATCCAGCCCGTTGTGGTGAGGGCGGGAAGAAAGAGCATTACCGAAGCCCTGAGCCCCGTACCGAGGTTGGTGGGACAGGCGGTTAAAAAACCGAGTTGTTCGTCGTAAGCAAACTGAATGGAATGGGCGATAATGCCGTCCTTCTGCGACATGGTGGCGTATGCAGAACGAAGCGCATACCCCTTTTCAATGCATTGCTCGCGGAGATGATCTTCCTCGTTTATCATAATCGACACGTTGCGGCTTTCGTTGATAAGCACCGCCGAATAGCTCGGTCGCTTTAAAAGCAAGGGACTAACAAGGTGATTTTCAACGAGGTTGAGCGCTTTCTCCTCGGGGATGCCGTCCATGTAATAGAGCCTGAACTCGTCCACTTTATTTATTGCAGACGAAACGGCGCGGATTATTTCCTTTGCCTGTTTGTCATTTTTTAATCGGGAAGGAAAAGGATAGCCGTTGAGATTGCGCGCCAGTCTTATGCGCGACGATGCAACTACGCTGTCGGTATCAGCCATTTGCCCCTCCCTTAATAGCATTTTTTATGGCAGTCATCTGTTTGTTCAGCCTGCTCGCCGATATGTAATCGCCGCGCGTCAAGGCCGATTCAAGCTGTTCCTGCAACGTTTTAAGGCGCAGACGCAGGTCATGTTCGGAAAAATGTCCGCCGTCACCCTTTCCCACATGGTAAGTTTTGCCGTGAATTTCCTGAATGTAAGGCAAAAGCTCCTGCTTGAAGACGTCGTAACAGCTCGGACAGCCTAAAAGCCCCGTGCGCCGATACTCTTCAAATGTCATGCCGCACACTTCGCAGACCTTGTTGCGCGAGGGGGCGGGACAATCGAACAACCCGTTGAGGAATGCGTTTGCCGCGGCGTTTTCAAATTCACCGTATTTATACTTATAGCACTTGTCGCACAGATGCAAAGCGACGGTTTCTCCCCCCGCTGTTTCGACGAAGTTTACAGTGGCAGGGCGCTTTTTGCAGTGCTGACAGATTATAGACATTATCCCCTCCAGCAATTGCGCTTGAAAAAATCAATGCAATTATACACATAATATTATAATACAAAAATTAAACTTGTAAACACAAATTTTTTATCATCGGCGTTTTTGCCCGATTTTATCGCCGCGCAAGTGCTTTTTTGCACTCAACATTGACACATCAATCACTTTATGGTACAATGAAATTACAAAATATAATTATTTAAATACCGCGCGCGTAAATGCGCGTTCAGGCGGGAGAAATGATGGATAAATACAGACAACAGACCGACATGGACGACAACAGGCAGCCGACAACGAAAAATAACGGCAACTCGGACAATATAACCGATAACCGCGACCCGAAAATCAGATACCGGGGTAAGCTGATCGCCGCGGCGATACTGTTTGCGCTTGCACTGTTCATCATAATCGTAAGCGTTTTGTCGCACGGCTATGAATTTATTTCGATTGCCTGCTTTTTTATCGTAGCGGGAGCGACGATTTTGTTGTTTCGTTCGGTAATGTTTGCGGGAGCAGCGATAGCCTTGATATGGATAAAACACACCCGCAGCACCGCGCCCGTTTCGATAGCGCTCGCGGCGGTAATAGCTCTTTCAGCCGCCCTATTCCCTAACTCACTGTATGGCAACTGGTGGATAAAATACTACACCATCGACTCGTCCGGGTCAAACCCTGACCTAAGCGTATACGCGCCGTTTGAGGAGGGCTCCCTTGCTGCCGTACTCGACGAACCTTGCACGCTGCGCCTGGACGGCGAACTGCCCGTTCTGGACGGGGCGACAGCGCTTTATCCCGTCTATGCCGCATTTGCACAGGCGGTATATGACCCCGAGGATTATACTCCCGACTGCGTGCGCTGCACGAATACCATAAAAGCCTACTCTTCCATAATTTCGGGCGACGCGGACGTTATATTCGTGGCCGCCCCCTCGGAAGGACAACTCGAAGAGGCGCAAAAGGCTGGCGTTGAACTGTGCTTTACGCCCATAGCGCTCGAGGCCTTCGTTTTTATAACGGGCAAATCCAACCCCGTAGAAAGCCTGACTGTTCAGCAAATACGCAATATCTACTCCGGAAAAACTGCGAGGTGGAGCACACTGGGCTGGGACGAGGGAGGCAGGATTGTTGCTTTCCGCCGTCCCGAAGGTTCGGGCAGCGAATCGGGGCTGTATAACCTTGTAATGAAGGTTTCGCCCGTTTTCGTTCCCCAGCCGCTGCCCGATTTGAGCCTCGTCGGGACAAACAGTCTTATGCAACAGGTTTCGGTGGAATGGAACGGCGTTCAGCCCGCGCTCGGGTACTCATACCGCTACTTTGCCACACAGATGTACCCCAACCCCGACGCAAAACTGCTTGCGATAGA
>ERZ1643251.2376-NODE-2376-length-19307-cov-6.390401_pt1 | contig 19307 bp, 17 predicted proteins | sample MGYA00579261_ERZ1643251 | MGnify/ENA primary metagenome ERZ1643251 (study PRJEB29033, sample SAMEA4952267) | chicken gut metagenome | biome: Broiler Chicken; feature: Gastrointestinal Tract; material: Caecum | place: Ireland | collected 2018 | study: Broiler...
TCCCGTATTAATTTAGAATCTAAAACCCCAAAACCCCATGTTATTTTAGATTACCCTTAAATTTATATCTCTGATTATCTGTTGTCGACATGGTAATTTCTTTTTTTATGGCTATCTTCTTAATAAACATAAAAATTTCTTCTTTAGCAAAGTTACTAGATATTTCATCTATTACAATGTTGAGAGTATTTTATTAGATTTAACTTGCACTATGAATTTATTAAACTCCAATAGCTCTATAACAACATAAGCTTATTTTTAGACATTTAATATCCGTCCGAATAAAAAAGTATATATACTTATTACATCCACTTATTTTTAAAATAAACTTTATTTAATATCCTCATCTATTAATTCAAATCTATATTCTTGCATAGCATCTGGATATTTATTTTTATCAACTTTTGATGCAAACATTTCATATGGTCTGGCATAATAATTATGATTACCATACAATGCCTGATAAATAACTAACTTTTCATCACTTTCGGAATGATGTGCAATACACAATACTTTATATTGCTTTCCCTTAAAGTGTTTATATTTTCTGTTTGTTAATATTTTTCTCATAATTTCCCTTTTTATTCAGAAATAAGCTGCAAGGCTTCCTTAATAAAAATAAATACCGTAATCAATAAAATGACTATTACTGAAAGCACAACTACACCCACCGAAATCATCCATCCAATATTGTTTGGTATGTTTTTCAAAAAATCGATAAAGGCAGTAGTTTCATTTACAACTAAACCTACAAAAAAAGCTAAAATAACCCCAGTTATGGTTAATGAACCAAGATTCTTTATTTTTTCTTTTTCTAATATTTTTTTTAATTTCTCCAATGCTTGCTGTGTAATTTCTTCTATTGCTTCTTCTTTTATCTCATCATAAACTTGCTTATATATTCCTTCTTTAATTGCTTTTGAATAATTATCAGCTTTTTCTCCTTCAAACGCTTCTTGTATTTTACTATCATCATGTTCCATAGACTTATCAATAAGTGTTTCTAATAGTTTAGCCATTTTCTTCTCCTAAAACAATATTAACCGCTTTTTCTATTTTTTGTCTTATTTCATCACTGAATTTTGCACCGATAAAATCTTTTTCTTGCTGATATACAGCATTTAATTTATTCTTATATTGCTTTTCTAAAGAAGGTACGCTTTTCAATTCTTCAAAAACAATTTGAGCAATTTTAATATTCGGCAAAATTTTTATCGGGAAATTAGTTGCATTATAAACTCCTAATTTCAAATTGCCAGAATAAGTAGAATTGCAATGCTGATCACTTACAAGAAGCCCTAATCGTGTAAATCTAGTTCTTGGTCTTATATGTGCAGTTAAATTTTCAGACAATGTTATCTTTTCTTTAATAGGAACAAAAATATATTCATGCGGTGACAACACATAGCCGTCAGATGTTAAAGGTATTTCTTCATACATATCGTCAAGAGCCTGCTGATTGGTTAAATCAATACAACCTGTTTCTTTCTTCAAGACAAATATAGCATCTCCTATTGTTAAGTCATATGACTCACTTTGCAGTGACTCTTCAGAAAAAGGAGTTATCAATTTTTCTTCAGGATCAGTCACACACAATTTTCTTATTTCTTTATCGCTTAGTATCATAAATGATACCTCCTATCTAATAATTATTATTATAATATTTTATGGATTTAATTACAATATCATATTATAAATGAAATATAAAATAAACTATTATTCCAAAAAAATTCTTATTTTTAGTTATGACATCTACCAAATATAGTAATATCTTCAAAAACAAGGATTTTTTATATTGCTCATTGATTTCAAAAACTTATGAATTCCATTAACGTTTTTTGCTTCATTATTTTGAATTTAATGGATGGTTTAAATTTTATATAAACTTATTTTAATACACTAAATCTACCAGTATTTAATAACAAATGAAAAAATGAAACCTAAATGTAATTTACTTACTTCTTTTTAATTATATTTTATATAAAACCAAGCCTTCTATTCTATAATGAATTAAGTTCTATATATCATTGATTAATTGTATCAATAATTCATAAATATTTAAAACCAAAAGTAGAAAGTTACAACTTTCTTTAATTAACACTACTTACTTTACCAGTTTTCTTGTAGCAATTTCTTTAAAACAATTGCAGCATTTCTAGCAGCACTATAATGCCATTTATTGTCACTTGGTTTATTATTAAAGTTTTTAACTATATCAGATATACCTCTAATTATTATTATTCCTTCCGATCTATGTTCAGTATCTAATTCCTCATTTCTCGTAACTTCACTTGCCCCACTTGCTTCCATTTCAATAGCATATACTTTTCTATTGGTATCCAATGCTTTTTTGATAAACTCAGATTCTTTATTTACAATCAAATGACCATTGTCACAAATATTTGCATATTTTACTTTAAAACTTTCATGTTTTGAATGGGCACTGGCTTTAAATTTATTAAAATGATTTAACATCATAAAATCTTGAATTCTCGTATTAATTATTGGTTTTATACTATATGTAAATATTTCGTACTTATTATCTGTTTCTGTTTCTTTAACTGTTTGACCATCAAAAACTTGTTTAGCAATAATAACATCACATTCTTCTAATTCATGTTCGTTTAAAGACCCAGCCACACCTAACAGAACATACAAGTCAGGTTTAATTAATTGCTGTATTGCTCTTGTTAATTCTGCCGCTGCTACATTCCCTTGATTCAAACATGTTGATTGATATAGTTCAATTCCGCCATTTGAAGTCTCTAAATTTCCGCCATAAAAAATTCGTGACGATTTTAAATTTATATCTTCATTATTAATTTTTTTTAAATCAAATTCATCTATTACTGCTTTTGTTTCTTCATCAACAACTGTAATTATTGCTACTTTCTTTCTATTCTTATAAAAATGTACCATACAATATTCCTCCGCTCCAATGTTAATTATTTTATATTCTTTATTTTTTTCTGGACCAGAATCAATTTCACGAATATTACTACATAAGCTCATATAATTTGAATCATTATCATACTTTTGTGGATATAAATAAATTATATCACCATTAAAATTCGATATCATATATCTATTTAAAATTCTGCAAATAACTCGATCATTATATGCATTCAATCTATCTATCTTATCTTGAATAATTGGTACCTCTAGACGTAAATTTTTAGGAAGTTCATACATCATCAAACTTCGCCATGTAATTTTGAATTTTTGAAGACATTGGGAGATATTTTTAAATATATCTAAATTTTCTTTAAAATTATAATTTCTAATTCCAACAACTATCCTGTTAATTTTACTATTTAAATAGAAAGGAACAACTTCATTATCATAATTACAGCAAATACTCCTTATTTCCCCATATGTCTTTTCCAAATCTTCTTTCGCATCAATTACAATCACAGATGAAAATATCACTTTTGATTTTACTCCCACTTGTGATTTAAATTCTGAAATATGATCAACACTAGTTTTATATGGTATATTCTTTATTAACTCCTCAATAGACTTATTTTCATAAAATTTTCTCAAATCCTTAGTTTTTGGATTATAAACTTTGAATTTATCAATAAAGCTCATATACTCATTTATTATATAATCAATGCTATATTTATTATTAGTAGATTCATAAATTTCTGCTAATTTATAATATATTATATGAAATCTCATAATATTATATATTACTTTTTCTAATAACTCTATATTTTCTCTTATAACAGTCTCATTAATATTAACTATAGATTCCCATTCATGATCCCATAAATGAGCTTCTATTGGACTAATTAAATCTAATAAGTCACGAACTTTTTCTTTTGTTTCCAAAAACACATTTTTATCTTCATACCATGATAAAGATGCAAAAAAATAATTTAAAGTTTCATTTATGGTTGAATTTTTGTATGTATTAGCAAAATAATTATTTATATTATCAATTTCTTTTTGGGTAATATTTTCAAGATTTTCTACAACTATGTTTCTAGACGTATTTATTACACATGCATTTAAAATTGACATCAATGAAGCTAATTTATGATCAAAAGTATCACAACTTAGCAATATTGAAATATTTTCTTTAAAAAGGGTTTTCTCTGTATACGAATTATACCACGAACTTAATAATACTACATAAATATTAATTAAACTTTGAACTTTATTTGCAATCCCTTTTTGAATAAATTGAGTATCTAAATGATTAAGGATTATATTATCGTCTATATCTGTTGTTATAATATCTTCATTAATTAATTTTGTAATTAACCATTCTATATACTCTTTTTTTTCAAATAATATATTTAGTTCTTGTATCTGTTTAGAGTTAATCCTCTTTTCAATTATTGTTGGAATAGGTTTTCCATTTAAATAACTAATTGAAAGAACTTGCTCGTTATCGAACCCTAAAAAGCAATTAAAAATATTACTTTGATTACTTACTGCAAACCTAAAAAATAAAGTTAATATAAATTGAAAATTCATTCTAGAAATTTTTTGGTTTGATTTATTTAAAATGGCTAAAAATTGTTCTATAAAATATAAAAGTCGATTTTTATCTGATTCTTCAAAAGGAATATCTTCACCATGTCTAAAAGCTCTAACAATTATATTTCGACTTTGCTGATTATATAATATTGGAACAATAACTCCCATATCTATAGATCTATCAATAAAAACAGAAACCATATCCTCAATCTTATATTTGTTTTGTAATTCTTTTACTAAGTTTTTGAAAAAATTTATTGAAAATCCTTCATTTAATCTTTTAATATTCTTTGTATATCTTTCCACATTAATAAAATTAAATTCAGAACATTTCATACTTTCCCTAGCGGCTTGTTCTTTTTTCTTATACCAATAAATAAAAGGTTCAAATAGCTTTTCATTAATATCATATGTATCGCACTTCTCTTCACAACATATTTTTTTATTATAGTCTAATGTTTCCGGAGCTATATAACTATAATCTGTACTCATATCTACATAAACATTTGATTTTGTATTTATTATATTGTAAATTTCATCACATAAAGTAATACCAAAAAGATATTTTATAGAATAATCATGCATATGTAATTGTAAATTATTTTGTTCTGCAAAATAATTCATTAAATGATATGCAAAATAAAACTGTATCAGTTTGACTTTAGACGTAATTGATTCCAATCTTGAATTCACAAAAGTATTATTTACAACTATAAAATCAAAAATTTTATCTACAGTAGCATAATCAAGTTCATTAATCATTGCCATTGGTACAAACTTCATTATTACCTCATCATTATTTTTATACACATACATTCTAATTTTGAAATTTATAAGATTGGATAAATCATAATTTATATATTTAAAAAATTTATCAAGAATATTTTTAGGTGGAATTAAGGTTATTGAGTTAATATCTGCATTTATGTGATAGTGGTTAGATACATCATATACTTTCCAATCAATAAACAACAACAACTTGTCATATGCTGATTTGTTCAGATAAACTTTATGATATGATGGAAAATCAATATCGTACGGTTTCCCTAACAAGGATAATGCTCTTGAGATATCGCCACATAGTTTTGTACATTCAACATCCGATAGTTGAAGACATTTTTTCTTATCAAGTATATCATATCCCGTATGAGGATCTTTAAACTTCATCTTCTCAGTACTACTGTTTATTGCTAGTACATATATATCTATATCACTATATTCACATCCTAAAGAATGTAATTTCTTTAAAAACATAGCAATAGTTGATCCTGAAATAATTACATCATCTATGATTGCAATTTTTTTACCTTGTAAATTTATATTGCTTTGATCAAAGACTCTATCAGTAATGATTGTTTTATTTAAAACATTTCTCTTAATATATCCTAATTCTACTAGCACTTGAAAAAAAACAGCTGCTTTTCTTGCCATCAAGACAAGAATATCTGCTTTACTTTCATTTATTTTATTTGAGAATTTTATAATTTCAGGAACCATGAATTCATCAAAGCATTTATTTAGATCCATTTTCTTTAAGAACATCCTTTCCACCTCCTATTTTACTTCTTATAATTAGTATTTTTTGTCATAATTTCTTAAATAATTATATAATATTTTCTTCTTATTTTAAATATATTTCGACTAAAAAGTGCCTTTATGTAATTTTTTATTTATATAAACTCTTTTTACGATATATGATATACATCCGTTATAGTTATAACATTCACTATGTCTGCTTTAACAATAATTTCATTTATAATATAGCAATCTCTTCTTAAGTTAATTTAGTAACCAGCTACGATAATATATCTAAAGTTTTTAAAAATACGTTTTCTATTCTATAAGTTAATTAATACTTCCTTTTTCACTAAAAACTCTGTAACTTTCTCCAACTCCTATGCTTTTTTTTAATATATTTTAATAAATATTTTTAATTTATTATACTATCATTAATAATATTTATTAATTTATTCTTGTTATTGATTTTTCTAATCATCTCTATTTGAATTCTATCGAAGTTCTCTTTATACATAATCACTGGATTGCTATTTTTTACCAAAACATTTGTGTTTAATCTCTATTTATTAATTTAGGATAAAAACAGTCAATATTGTAAATTTTTTATTCTTTAAATTGTTAATATACTTCTTATTTTAAAACATTCCACTAATTGTATTAGAATTTCTCATTTCTTTTATATCTCTATAAATTCTACTTCATTAACAAATTAAGTCATATATAATGGCTAATGTCTATAACATTATAGTCCAAATATATCAATTTTTGATTTATACAAAAAATAGTAAAACACAACATTTTAGCATTTTACTATTTTTATAAACACTACAATCCACAAAAATACTTTTACCATAAAAATAAATCTAACTTTTAGAAATAAAAGCAAGATTCTTATCTATATCATGAATTTCAAGCATTTTATTATCATTCTTTGAAGATTCATTAATAATACTTTCTTCATAATCAATATCTTTTTTCTCTCGTAGGACTATCTTATTTCTATTTTTCATGTGTAAACAATATTTTGTAAAACATTCTCTATTTTCCATATTAGCCCCCAAAAAAGAACAGACGCCTGTTCTTTCATTATTATCATTTATTTTCTATCTAAATATTAATTTTATATGTTTGATTATCTGTTGTGCGTACGATAATTTCATTTTTGCTGACTACTATCTTCTTAATAAATATAGAGATTTCTTCTTTGGTAAGATTACTTACTGGATATTTCATCTCCTGCAAAGTCTGTAATGTTTTGCAATTCTTTGCTTCTCTTATGAATGATAACTTTACATCCAAGGATTCCAGTTCTTCATGCAATTTTCTTTTTCTGTCATACAATCTTGTTAGATACTCTTTTTGACTTTCAGGATCCTTCACTCCTCTAACAAGCATGACAGTTTCATTTTCAAGCTCACGGGAAATCTGATCATTGACATGATTGAGTTCCTTTTTTATTCTATCTCTTTTATCAACAATATCTTTTGGATTGACATATTCAGATACCTTTCTGGAGATTTCTTCAATTATATCCTTTTTCTTGAGAACTATTTCATTGATGATATCCGTCAGCTTTTCAAACAGTTCCTTTTCCTTTAATGTAATATTATTACAGTGAGCATGTCTGCCATAATCCAGTCGACTTGAACATCTCCAGACTGGTTCTTTTTCACCGCTACGTTTTGTCCACACCGTTCTTCGATAAAGACTTCCACATTCTGCGCATATAATCTTTCCATACAGTGAATTGACTGAAGAAAATCTACCATTGTTATTGAGATTATGTCCTTTCATCTCAGTTTTACTTCTTAGTCTTCTTGCACGTTCGACTCGTACCTTTTCAAAAATTTCTTTTGATATGATGGCCGGATGACTATTCTCAATAATAAACATGGGTGCTTCTCCATGATTGGTCAATCTTTTAGGATGCAGAAAATCAACGTTATATGTTTTTCCACAGATGGAATTACCCGTATATTTCACATTTGTCAGCATTCCCTTGATTGTACTGGCATGCCACTTGTTCTTTCCAGCTCTTGTTAATATGCCTCTTTCAGTCAGATTATCAGCAACCTCACGGTCGCTTGAACCTCTAAGATACATGGCAAATATTTCTCTGACAATCTTTGCCTCTTCCTCTACAATAATCAGAGTTCCATGATCCGATCTATATCCATAAAGATTGGAAGCATACACTTTTCCCTTTTCAAACTGACGACGATATCCCCATTTGACTGAATTACTTTTTTCATGACTGCTTTCCTGTGCCAGTGATGATAATATCGTAATCAGTAGCTCATTTCCTTCTCTGCTGTTGATATGTTCCATTTCAAAATAAACTTCAACACCCAGATCATGAAGCTGTCTTAGACTGTTTAGAGAATCAACTGTATTTCTTGCAAATCTCGTAATGCTTTTGGTGAGAATCAGATCAAGTTTTCCTGCCTTTGCATCATCCATCATGCGCTTGAAACCATGTCGTCCATTTAATGATGTTCCACTGATTCCTTCATCAGCATATATATCTACAAGTTCATAGTCAGGATGTTCCTGAATATACTGCTGATAATAATGACATTGTGTCTCAAAGCTCAACTCCTGTTCATCAGAATCAGTACTGACTCTACAGTATGCACCTACTCTTTTTTTATGAACAAACCTTTGGGTTTGACTATTCAATATCTTCTTTCTGGGTTGTATGACCTTTACCTTTTTCGGTTTTGCCATCTGCGATTGTTCCATTTCAAGCTTGACCACCATATGCTACACCTCCCTTTCTAGAACTGTATTGACAGTTCAAATCCATTATTCAAAATACAGACAAGTCCTGTTTCATAGACCTCTATCTTTTCAATAATGTTCTTGAACCATTCTGAATCATTATTCTTTTTGTTTCTTCTAATGTAATCATTCAAATAGATCTGATTGTCGTCATTCGTTAGCATATCACTGATGAATGCCTTGTATTCGTCAAGATTGTGCTTATGGTTGAGGAAATCTTTCTGCTCGATCAGGAAAAGTTGCTTTTTTGAATTCATTGACTGAATAATCAGATCTGTATCTACAGATTCAATCTCATCCAGGATCATTTTTACATAACTAACCAGCATGGATTCACTTATTCTAAAATCCTGTCTTGAATTGACATAAAAGATTTCATTTTTTCTGTGACCATTTTCATCTCTCTTTCCTCTATATACCTTACGTACCAGTTTCTCATTTCCTATGCCTGTATAGACTTTATTCTTGAAAAATCTTTGTATCTTTCTATTCTCTTCCATTTTCATATCATTAGCTTCCATCTTCACACCTACTTTCTTTTGATTGTGATGATTAAATCATTCTTCAATTTATAATTGATTGCACTTTGACTAACACATACCTTATTGATAGTACTATTGAACAGTTCTTCATCAAACCCATAAATCTCTTGATTTTTCAATAAACGGATAATCAACAGGGTTTCATCAGCTTTTATACTTTTTTGCATCTTTTCTTCAATGATCTTTCGTTTCTGATATCTATTTTGTTGTTCTCTCTGAATGGTAGCATGTCTTTCATGAAAGGTTTGAAAGTCAATTTTTTCTTTTCTGTACTCATCATGAAGTCTATGCTTTCTCTTTTCTATAGAACCTAATGATTCATCTATTTTCTTCAATTCTATACTACTTTCATTATCAGTCAGAAAATCATTTGCATGATTGAGATATTCTTCAAGCATGAATATGTTCTCCTTTAGTCTGCAGAGGACACTGATTGCTCCTTCCTGCAGTTCTTCTTCACTTATTGCTTTAACTGGACACAACGAAGCTTTTTCCAGATGCTTTGGGCATCCCCAGAAAATTCTACCCTTTTGAACTCTGCGTTTGAATGTTGATCCACATATGTTACACATGACTTTAGATGTAAAAGCATATATTTTATTTCTGTCCGTCTGATTTTTGTTGTACTTATTTTGTGAGGCTCTAATCTTGCACTGACTTCTTTCAAGCATTTCCCTATCAACAATTTTTGGAAAGACATCATAGACATAATATTGTTCTATATCTCCATGATTTCTGACAAGCCTATATGGAAACTCATCAGCTGTATATTTCTTCTGCAGAAGCATATCCCCACAATATCGTTCGTTCATAAGCATATTGACCAGACCGTTCTGCGACCATGTTCGATTTCCAATATGGTTATCATTAAGATACTTTCTAATCTTTACCGTTGACATGTTCCTGTTCACATACATATCAAAGATCATTTTGACAATCCTTGCTTCCTCTTCATCAATGATAATTTCCTTTTCACTATTTCTTTTATAGCCATAGGGTAATCTGGACTGATTGTATATGCCTTGCTTTGCTCTTTTTCTAAAACCCCATCGCTGATTCATGGAAATATTTCTCGATTCCATTTCAGCAAGTGCTGAGTAAATGCTCAGTATAACTTCAGAGCCATTTCCTGCCGTATCAATATTTTCCTGTTCAAAATAAACAGAAACACCCATCCCCTTGAGTTCTCTCAAGATAACGAGTGTTTCCAAAATGTTTCTTGCAAATCTACTGATTGATTTTGTAAGAATACGATCTATTTTATTGTTTTTACAGTCGATCATCATTTTCTGAAATCCCTCACGCTTATCCATGCGTGTTCCTGTCATGCCTTCATCAATGTAGACACCTGCAAAAATAACATCATTCATTGACATGATCTTTGATTTATAATAGTCAGTCTGTGATTGAATCGAATGAAGCTGTTCCTCACTGTTGCTACTGACTCTTGTATATGCAGCAACTCTTTGCTTTTTACTTTTTTTGTCTAATTCAATTCTTGTTATCTTTTTCTTAGCATCCATTATCATCGACCTCATTTTTTCACTACACACACTATCACATCTTTGTTGACTTATCCATATAATTATGCACTTTTATCTGAACTTATGGACATACAAGGGATGGCATTCTTCTTCATATTCCTTTAGGATCTTATTAGCAATCCTGATTGTTACTTTTTTTCTTGCAAGCAGATGTTCAAGACATCTGTATGCACAATAATATCTGATTTCATCCATATCATGACGCTTCCATTCTTTTTAATTTACCATCATCTGATCAACACTTTGTTGCTTCATCATATAACGATCAACATCATATATTTGAAACTCATATTTCTTAGACAGCATTTCCAGATCTTCAATCAACTCAGATGTCATCAATTCACGATCAAGTATGATCACTTCAACAATGCTGTTTTTACGAATATCTTCTTCCAGTATATCCTTCATTTCAGATATATATGCTTGAATTTCTACAATGCTAATCAGCCCTTTTCCTTCTATGTTGTTGATGAGTGCATCTACATTTTTCTGATTTTTATCATTAGTGATGATCATCGCATTATGTTCATTCATCTTTTCTTTTGCATATGCAACAGCATCCTTCAACAATCCCTTCATCATGTTATCCAGTGTACTCCATATATTCTTAAGCTCAGTTTCATATTTACTATGATAAACATGTATATTTGCTTTCTTTAGTTCCTCGAAAAGTACACCGTCATTATATGCATTGGAATCAATAAGAATTTCATCATCAACTATATATGTATTCATTTCTTCCTGCCTAGAAAGAGTATATACAAACTCCTTAGGATGATTAATAGCTGATAAAAATGGATAATGAGCCACCCCTATGATTTTCATATTATTATTTTCTGCAAATTCAACAAAATCTCTTAATTCATCTTCTTCCAATGAAGTCTGTTTTGGTGTTAAGATAATTGCTTTTTTCATACATATCACTCTCCCTTTTATTGATACACATATGACACCTAGCATGATGCTAGGTGTCACGATCTATCAATAAACAGCAATCTCCGTTTTGTCATTTCATTAAGCTATAACGTTGCTACCAGAAATACATGCGGTCTTGCGACTCCATACGAATCCCACGTTCCCTCGTTCTATCAGAGAGACACCTCTTACAGCTGCGACGGTTTGATCACGCTCGGCTGGTTTGAGATGAAGTATCATTATCACTGCTGACTGTCATGGCATTGATCTCACAATCATTTATGTTCTGATATGACTCGCTCCTTTTACAGCATTTTTCTATAAATATCATGGCGTATCAAACAACGTGCTAGGCCAACAGATAAAGGACATACATTTCTTTATTCAACTGTAGAAGGGAAAAATTCAATAAGATTCCCTTCATAATATACAGGTACAAGTTCTTCGATTCTGATAACCTATTTTCTAATTTTTTTCTTTAATTTTTTTATAATTGTATTTTTCTTCTTATGTATGGCTGGTTGTGATAACTTTAATTGTTTGGCAATTTCTCTTTCTGATTTCTCCATAACAAGAAGATTAATCAACAGATTCTTTTCATCCTCATTTAATGTATTGAATGCATCTATTACCATATCAATTTTTTGTTTTTTATCAATATGATTAATGAGTTCAATTTCATAGTCTGGATTATCCGTTAAGTGTTCATCATTTCCATTATTATCAATATTAATCCAATCAATATTTCCATCTCTTCGATTATCTCTTAACATTTTTTTATATGAGTTATAACATACGTTAAAGACCTCTCTACTTACTTCATTTAATTTTCCATTTATTTTAAAATAATATTTTTTTTCATTATTTTCTTTATCTACTTTTATCCAAAAGTAATTTCTTGTATAATCATTTTTCATTTCAATTTCCTCCATTTCATGATTTCATTTGAATTCACAAAACGGAGGTGCTCTAATTGAATACATAAAAAAACTTCCTACATAAACCTAGGAAGTTTTGAATATATATAATATTGCAATGTTTATAAATCTTTCTTGTTTATTATCAGTTCACCTTTATTTTTTATTACAATCTTATCTAAGCATTGATAATTTTTTATTTTTATACCTTTTCTTTTGATATAGTTAATAGAATTAAGCAAATCTTGATTGAAAATTTCTTTACTTATGACAATTGAAATTAATTTCCCCTCTTTTTGAACAATCTGTATACCCAATCCATTATCTTTGATTATTAAATTTAAATATGCTATTGTTTTATAATTAACAAAAACTATACTGCTAGTATCGTCACCGATTAATATATACTTGATTATGATAAAAATATACTTTATTATCCCAAAATTTAAAGGAGTATAAATTCCATTACTACTAATAATCCAATAATACCTTCTAGTAACTATTATAATTATTAAACAAAATATTAGTGCAAAAGTAGTCGCCATTATCATTGAATTAAAAAAAACACCTAAAATAATTCCACATACTATACTACTCAAAACTAATACTATTATTGTCAATCGTTTTATTCTTACTCCAATTAAATATAATTCAGCATTTCTTTTCATACTACTCCTCTCCTTTTTAAATCTAGCTTTCCAATAAAATAAAGTAATACATTCAATATACATGCCATATACATTGCAATAATATTATACTTATTCGAAAATAAACAAATAAACAAAATGATTATAATCATATATTTATATAATCTTTTTTTTGCTTTTTTTAAATTATCATCAATATTATCAATTACATCATATGTTATTGGAGTAAGAAAAAATATTGATATAATACAAATAACCCCTAAAATTTTTATCAAATTATAAAACATTGAATAACTCAAATATAGGATTGAAATATAAATAAGTACAAAACTTATAATGCAATTTTGTGTCTTTTTACAGTGGTATCCCCCTATATTTACTCTAATTGGCACAAATGAAATCAAAAAAAGAAATCCAAATATCAATTTGTTAACTATAATAGAAATTCCTAAAATTATAAGTATTGGAATTAAATTCATGACAAGTACTAACATCCCATATTGGTAACTTTCTCGAACATTTTCTTGGATATAATTTTTACATATTAATCTATTTATAATATATTGACTCATCTTACATACCTCCTTGTAAGCTCATATACATTATAACTAGATCTGTAACATAAACTGGTATTTTAACACAACTCACATAAATATGTCGCAACATTCAATATTTTCAAAAATAAAAAGCCCTATCCTAAGACACGGCTTTCTTATATTCACTAAATAAATATTAATTATATAGTAATTAAAATATTATCTTATTTTTTAATTATTTTACATAATCACCATATAGTAATTTTACATTAAGAAGTTATTTCGATTTGTAGTATTATTAATACACTCAAAGTATGCTTTTTGACTTTTATCCAATCTATCTATATGTGAAATAATTTTTCCGTCTTTTAAATATAATAATTTGTTTGAGAAACTTGCAACAACATTGTCATGTGTGACCAAAACAATCGTTTTTTGTTCTTCTTCATTTAATTTTTTTAAAATATTCATTAATTCAATTGTTTTTTGACTATCTAGGTTTCCTGTTGGTTCATCCGCAATGATAATATGTGGTTCTGTAATTAATGCTCTAGCAATTGCAACTCTTTGTTTTTGTCCCCCTGAACATTCAGCAGGATACTTTTTGAGAATATCTTCAACTCCTATTTTATGAGATATTCGTTGAATTTTTTCTTTGATCTTTCGAATAGATATATTATTCATTGACATAGGAAATGCAATATTCTCTTCAATTGTTAAATAGTCTAACAATTGATAATCCTGAAAAATATATCCTATTTCTTTATTTCTAAACTGACAAATTTCTTTATCTGTTAAATCAAACAACGATTTTCCATATAATAGTATTTCTCCTTTTGTAGGTTGATCAATTGTTGATAAACAATTAATTAAAGTTGTTTTACCAGAACCAGATGGACCCATTATTGCAATAAATTCTCCTCTTTTCACTTGCAAAGACACATTATCAAGTGATTTAACAGGATTGTCTGTCATTTGATCATATATTTTTGTAATATTTTGAACATCTATAATAATATCTTCCATCTTATTTATAAGAAATCATCATTGATACTACAATGTTTAAAAGAAAGTACAAAACAATAAAGAATATGACATTGATTGACATATTGCTATATATGTGGAACTTTATAAGAATAACTAAAATATAACTTCCAGGTAATAATGCAATAATTAGATAAAAATATAACCATTCCTTTTCTAACAATAACTTTTGTCTTTCTTTTTCTATTCCTAACATATTTAATAAATAAAGATTTTTCTTTTTTTCAGAATTCATCAACAAATTTCTATACGTGATACAAAACATAATCATTGGTAATATAATCACGTAAGCTATAATCATTCTATACATTTCTATATTATTATTTAAATTAAAGCATACTAATGTAATCATAATAATACTAAGCATAATCAAGATTTGTACGAACAATCTTACATATTTTAATTTCAAAAACAATTCACCAAAAACAACTAGAGAATCCGATTTATTCAACCATTTAAAACTTTTAAACTTTTCTATTAAATCAGGTATATAGTATTTCACAATCCCATACCCTCCAATGGCTCCAACTATTGAAAAAACAATATAAGTTGCAGTTTTATGTTCACTAAAAATAATTAGTAATAAGCCACATATATAAACAATAAGATAAAAATAATGAGAAACATGGAAGATTGTTTGTTTACGATATTGATTTTGTCTTGTTTTATTAATCATTTTAATTAGATTCCCACGATAGACATATCCTATATTAAGAATCAATGATATAATATATAAACATATCATCATTATAATTGTTTGAAATATTATTTCATTATTAAGCTGTACACTTGTATTTATATCAAGAATTTTATATAATCCCCGAACAAGAAATGGTGCTAAAAATGAGCTTATTATAAGACCAACAATTATACTTATTAGATAAATAAAAGTATTTTGGTAAAAGTGATATAGAATAAATCCAGTATTAGGCATTCCAGATATCTTCATTAAAGATGTTTCTTTATTTTTATTCTCTAAAACATATATATTTGTATAAATAATTAAACAGGCTGTAAATATAATAATAAATAATGTCGTTAATGAACCCATAACCATTGTATTGTATCTGCTTGTATCCAACGAAAAGTAAGGATCATATAATAATGCTAAAAAAATATAACAAATGATAGTCATAAGTATGAGCGTAAGTCCAAATAACACCGTTATTTTCTTTTGTTTTAATAAATTCGTTATTGCAAATTTCATCTATGACATCTCCTTATTTAATTATACATCATTATTTTGATAATTCTGAGATGGTACATTCTTCATTAGAATAAACATTTTTTGCTTTATCTTGATCAATTACTTCTAACATACCATATGCGTCATTATAAATTTCTAAGCCATTATTATCCCTCACAAAGAACACATATTCTTTTGTGTTGTCAGCCATGAAATAGGCTTTTGGAACAACTTCTACATAAATTTGACCATTTAATTGATTAGATAAATTTAAACCAGATAGACCTGCCAGACTATCTTTATTTAATATTGTTTCTCCAGGATACTGAATATAAGCTGGCACCGATACTCTTCCACCATCACGAGAAATAGTAACTTCATTATCTAATTTTCCTTTAATCATTTTTTTAACCGTTACTTTTAAGTTTTCTTTAATTTTCCCATTATCATAAATTTCTGATTTAGATTCATTTATAGTACCTATAAAAACATAATCAACCTGCTCTAACATCTGTTGAGGATCCGTGTCTTTATATTCTTTTTCTATAATTCTTGTATCCACACATCTATTATCTGGATTATAATATATATTAAAATCTTCTGAAACATCTGTTTTATCAATATTTGATGTCTTTGCTGAACCACATCCTGCCAACAGTAAACTCATCAATATAATAAGAAACTTTTTCATAATATCTTTATCTCCTTTTCTTTTGTATATCCATTTTTTTCACATAACAAAACTAATAATTTTATTAAATTTTTTTACTATCCCTAAGTTCAAAAATAATATTATATTTTTCTTTGTTAATCCTCTTACATTATTGTGTTTGTTCGTACTTTTAAAGTATAAATAATTTTTGTTTTATTATTTTCATCTTTATTAATATATTATTTATCCTATATAAAAATGTGTTGAATATCATTCAATTTTTAACATATTAATACTTTCTAGACCACCATAATCTTTTAATATATATCTATTCATTCTATATACCTCCTTTCATTTTCATATATATTATAATCAAATAAAAAGAATAAATGGCTATTTTAAACTTAACACACAATTATATGTCGTAACATACAATATGCTCATTAATAAAAAAAAGATTATCTTCCATTCCAAACTTGTTAGAAAAAATAATTGCTATTTTGTTAACAAGTTCACTTTCTTAGATAATCTATCTTTACATTATATTTATAAATATCTAGGATAAATAAATTTCCTAAATCTCTATAATTAATTTTATAGTGTAAATATTTTCAACATTTTTTAACGAATAATCTGCTTTAAAATATTCAATTTTTTTATATAATTCATTTGTTATTTCAAAAGTATTCAAATCTCCTATCAATTCAATAACAATAAAATCATTTTCTTGCTGTATCCCTAAACTTAATCCATCTTTTGACCTTAAATTTTCTTTAAAAAGATCTAAAAGATAAATTATTAAGTTACAAAATTCTTTGCTATCATAAATTGGATTTTCAAATATGAACAAGGTATTTTTTATATATATATCTTCATACATAAATTCATTTATTTTAGCACTAAGAACAAAATCAAAATAAGGATTATTTGTATTAATTGTTGATGAAAATTTCTTAACTTTCTTTATATATTGATCAAGCATCAAAGAGGCTTGATCATTTTCATTCTTATCAATATACTTTTTTATAGCCATAAGTATATACATCATTCTATGCTCAGTTTCTACAATTTCATTTGACATATATTGCATTTTTGTATAGTTTTCATTACTAAAATAATTTTTTTGTAGTTCTAATTCATATTGTAATTTATTTTCATGATCTATTTGTGTTCTTCTAAATATGAATAGGAATAACACACAAATAATAATTAACGCTACCGTTAACGTGATAGCCATATCTGTAGTAAAAACACCTGTCAACAACGTTTCTAATAATATGGTTATCATATATTGTACTGTTAAACATAACAACAAAATAGCCCAGCCATCTTTTATAGTCAGTGTATTGTTGAATTTTGATTTAAAAACACATATCAAAACATAAAAAAACGAAAGTATAACTTTTGAAAACAAACTACAGAAAATATAATAATAATTTTTAGTATATATTTCTACTGTTCCTATATTAAATAGTATTGTAGTCAATAAAACCGATACTAAATTAGCTAAAAAAAGAAAAATTCCAGCAAAAGAACAAATCAATATTTTTTCAAAATAATTTGCTGATTTGACTTTTATTAAAGAAATAAACAAAGATAAAATAAGTGTGAAAATTAAAAATTCATCAAATACATTATAATAATTTGATATTGATATTTCCATAAAACAAAGGATAGTCATTAAAGGTATATATATGTATTTCTTTTTTAAATTAAAATAATAAGCAACAAAAGAACTTAACAATAATCCTTCTAAAAGATTAATGAAATAATTATATAAAATCATCTTAGAAAATGCTCCTTATATTTTTGAAGAACACTATCCTTAAACTTTCTTCCTATATTATATTCTTCACCATTTTTTAAGACGATTACACCTTTATTAATTTCCATAATATAGTCTAAATTTACAGCATATGATTTTTGAAATTGTACCAATGTCTTTGTCCCAAGTGCATCTAGAATATTCTTCATCGTAGACCTATATCTATATTCACCATTTTTAGTATGTAAAATAATATCATGATCTCTTGATTCTATAAAAAAAATATCTTTTAAAAATAGATTTGTTTTTCTTCCATAGAATTCAAAAGTAAGTAAACTCATATTTTCCTTTAAATATTTTTTTAATAAAATATACATAATTTTTAAGTCTTGTTGTATACAAGATTTTCTTACAAAATAAAAAGGTCTAACAGAAAAAGAGGAGAATACAAGATCATCTCTTGATGATACAAAGATAATGATAGGGTTAACCTCCGAAATCATTAATTTCTTCCCTATATCTATCCCATTAATATCTTTTAAATCAATATCTAAAAAAACAATATCATATGTTTCTTTTAATGATTCTGATAAAAAATTGCTATTGATAATATCTATTTTATATTTAGAAAATAGCGTCTTCATAAATTTATCAACTGTTTGATAAAAAATTTCAGAAAAATGAACGTCATCATCAATAATTGCAATATTCATTATATTCACCTCTCGTATAATATGTATAGAAGTTTGAATTAAGGATTTCCTTTTTTAAA